>Ga0163151_10002275_pt1 | contig 30189 bp, 24 predicted proteins | sample OliLakLV19MP5IB2_FD_145596 | JGI IMG/M metagenome (GOLD analysis project Ga0163151, IMG submission 145596) | Freshwater microbial mat bacterial communities from Lake Vanda, McMurdo Dry Valleys, Antarctica - Oligotrophic Lake LV.19.MP5.IB-2 | ecosystem: Environmental > Aquatic > Freshwater >...
CACGACACGCCGCCCACCCAGGGCCGCCGCAGAAACCCGCGCCAGGCGATGACTCGCAGCACCGGTAGAAACGGAAACCACAACGCCGTGACCCATGCCCCCGTCAACACCACAGCCGGTATCCGAGCACGAGGAATGGCCCCCGCCACCTGCTGCAGCGCCCGCCGCAGCGGACCCACCTGCGCCAGCGCCACGCCCGCCATTGTCCCCAGCGTGTTGCATAGCAGATCCCGCAACGATGCATCCCGCGTGATCAGGTACTGCTGCGTCCACTCCACGCTGAATGAAAACAATCCGCCCGCCATCACCGCCACGGCCGCGCCGCGTTTACCGGTCCACAGCCATCCCCCCATGCATCCGAACGGGATGAAGAACAGGAAGTTCAATCCGACGTCAAGCCAGTCGCCGCGGTACCGCGGCGTTTGCCAGCTCAACTCGTGCTGCACCTCGCTTTGGAACCGCAAGGGAAACAGCGTCAGGTAGGCCATCACCGCGGAGCAGACCAGGAGTCCCGTTGCCGCGTACCGGCGGAACAGTTGCCTGCGGTGGATCGCCTCACGTTCCTCCGGAGCCGCCCGATCCATGCGTCAGCGGATCCCGCTGCGGCCTCTTGCCGCACCGCTAGGCATTCGTCTGGCTCACTAGCTCCACCACATGCCCATACAACCGTGAGAACGAATCGAACTCCTGCAACCGCTCCAGATCGAGCGCTACTCCAAATTCGTCCTCAATTACCGTGATCAGCGTGACCGTCGCCACCGAATCCCACGCCGCCACCGTCTCCTGGCTCGCTGCCGGAATCTGCTTGGCCTCCAGGTCCGGAAACACCGTCTGAAAACACCCCACTAGTCGCTTCGCGATATCGTCCATGTGCGGACTGTCCTCCTATTTCAACCACTTCGTGATAGAGCGCCGGACACCGCGCGGCAAACTGCACCCGCGTCAGCCGGTACGCCTCCTCAGCCGTTCTATCGGCCAGTGCCTCCAGAAACTCCTGCAAAGGGCCGTTCTTTGCCGTTGCCGTAAACTCGAACCGGAGTTCCTCCACGCCGAACCGCGCAAACAGCCGCTCGAGCGTCTGGTGTTCGATCCGCCGCGAGAACGCCCGGCAGCTCATCACCCACGTCCTCACGTGCAGCGCGTTGCCGGCCAGGCTCCCTTCGAGCACCGCAATCTTGCCGAGCGGCCCGAACCGGTCTTGGTAGCTGATGACAGCCAGCACCGCATCCGGGCGGCTCGTCCGCGTTCGCCATTCCGCTTCGCCGTGCCGGATCCCGTTTAGACTGAACTGGTTGGTCTTGTTGACGAGATCCAGCACGCGCCCGTCCCCGGGCGAAGGCGCAAAGTCGAACTCCACCCGAGCAGCGGCGCCGCTGAGAAACTCCTCCACACCGGTGCCCGTTGCGGTCCCCGCCGCCTGCTGGAACTCTTACGTTCCGCCGCAGGCTCTCGGCGCGCAACCCGTCTTCGGCCGAAACCCGCTCCTTCCCGCAGAGGTCACGGATGGTATGCAGTAACTCCAGGCACGCCGCAGGATCGGCCTTCGGAAATAGCATTGTCCGGATCCCCGGGTGCGCCGCCGCCACCTCGGCCAGTTCCATCGGGCTGTCATCGATGAAGATCACCGCATCGGCGCCGATATTCCAGGCCTGCAGGATCCGCGCCACCGACCGCGACTTCGGTTCCCAATGCGCCTCCACCGGAAACACCTGCTCGCGACGGAGCAGCAGGTCCTTGCGCTCGAAGGCCTTCTTAACGACCGCGGCGTCGTTCTTGCTGGCTACCCCGATCAGGATCCCCTGCGCCGCCAGTGACGACAGCAGGTTCTGATACAACCCGTGCATCTGGTGATGCGATGGCAGGTCCCAGCTCACGCCCTCCGGTCCCACTTCGCCGGCAATGCCATGCCATAGCGTATCGTCCAAGTCCGTGATGACCGCCTTCAACGGAGGCGCCGGCGTCAGCAGCCGCGCGTGCATCTCCGCCAGAGCGTCCGCATGCGGCACCGTGTACGGGAACCCCACCAGCACATCCGGCTTCACATCCAGCGCCGCCGCCGGAGCGCTCTGCTGCCAGAGCCGCTGCGTTTTTACCACCCCGATCCCGCGCTCGGCCGCCATATCGGCCAGAAACTCCGCCGCCAGCACCTCGAGCCGCGCCTCGGCTTCGCCGCGCTGCCATCCCGCCGTAGAAAACAGCGGCGGGAGCGGCAGGGTCGGCCCCGAAAGCGACACCCGCATCCTACCCGCCGCAGCGCGGATTCCTTCCCGCAGCCGCGCCAGGGTTTGTGCCGCGGTACGCAGCACGTCCTCCATAGCCAGTTCGCTCCACCGGCCCCCCGAGCGGTAGCTTAGCCGCCCATCCAAATCCGGCCATTCCACCAGCACGGCGAGCCCGTGCAACTCCTTCGCCGCGGCTGACTCCACCGTTCCGCACAGGTCTCCGTACAACCCGCTGCCGACCTCGCCCCGCTGCCCGCCGAGACGCTGCACCAGGTGCGCCCGCAGCAGCGTCTGCGCATGAAGCGGAGTGAATCCGCAGGCTAGCAATACGTTGTGAGTAGGAGTCTCCGCGCGGGCATCACGGATGATCTTCAATGCCTCCGCTATCTTCACTTGTCTCAGTCTAGCGGACATCCTGACACCTGGAGACTTGCGCGTCCAGCGTGTCGCTGGCGACTACTTTACAGCCAGTACATTGAAGACTCGATCGCGCGGAAGAACGGAAAACACCGGAGTGTCCGCGTCTAAGGTGATTCCGTTCTCTGCCGCAAGGAAGGCCCTGCCACCCCAGTCGCGTAGCAGACGAAGGCACTCCGAGGTGTCGATTCCTGTTCGGCTCAATACGTCCGGGTGCGCTTCGAGGCCGATCACAAAACGTGACGCTGCGCGGATTGTCGATTCCGCGCCCAAGAGCACATTCATCTCGCCCCCCTCGACGTCGATTTTCATCGCTAATCGAGCCGCTCGAATGCCGAGGTCATCAATCCGGCAGACATCGATCTGTCCACTTGGATCTGGATCGAGAAAGCATGCTGCATGGTCGCCACCCGGAGGCGTTCGCAGTACTCCGCGACCGCGGAAGTTGGATACAGCGGCCTCCGTAGCCTCGGCGGGAATGGCAAGGGCGGCTAAGTTGCGGCGCAGCCAGTCGCACGCTTCGTGCCCCGGCTCGAACGCGCGCACGACTTCAATGTTGGAGCATTGCGCAAGCACCTTGAGGGTAAACAGCCCTATGTCCGCGCCAATGTCGAGGTGCGTGACCGGACCATCCATTGACGAGATCGCGGATGAATAGTACCGCACAAAAGCAGCTTCGTAGTTCTCGATATCCAGTGGACCCCATGCGGTTCTCGACAGCGGGAACAGGACGGAAATGTCGCGGCCGAGGCTATATTTCACAGGACGAACGAACTTTTGAAGGAGGCGCGTTGCTCTGGTAGAGCCGCGAATACCCTTGCGATCTAACTGAATCGCCAAGAATAACAACTTTTGCTGCCAATCATATGTGGACGCCATCGCCAAATAGTGCACCTTGATCCTGCTCAGTATCGCCATTCTACCCCAAGCGCAGGCAGGCCAGTCCCGCTCACCGCCGCGCCTCATGGCCGCATACGTTCGCCCGCGGTACCAGCGGACCAGCCGCCGCAAGCTATAATCACCCCGTCATCTGCACACAGGCGACTGCCGGCAATGGGTGAAATCCGCGTCTTTACCGAGGAGCATCTGCCTGATGTCGCCGCGCTCTACTGGCGCATGATGCGTGGCCACCGCGGCGCGCCCGCCCCTGCCGTCGCCGGCTACTTCCGCGAAATTTTTATGGGCAGTCCCTGGACAACCCCCGACATCCCCTCGCTCGTCTACCTCGATAAATCACGGCTCGTGGGCTTCCTCGGCGTCATCCCCCGGGCCGATGACGTTTCTCGGCAAACCCGTTCGCGCCGCCATCACCACCCAATTCATGATCGACCGCGAGAACTATCGCGGCATGGCTGCGCTCGAAATGCTGCGCCAGTTCTTCAAGGGAGCCAAGGACCTGTCCTACTGCGATGGGGCGGCCGAGGAGTCCCACATCGTGTGGCGCGCCGCCGGAGGTCAAGCCGCCCGTCTCTACTCGATGCACTGGTTCCGCGCCTTGCGCCCGCTACGCACCGCCGCCGCGGTCGCCGCCCGTAGAGGACCATCCTGGCGTTGGGTCCAGCAGGTGGTCCGTCCGGTCGACGCCCTGCTGTCCCGTGTCCCTCTGGGCGCCCTGAAAGCCCCCCCGCCCGGAGGCCCCGCCAATGTCGTTCAGGCAGCCGAACTGCTACCGGTCATTCAACAGGCCGTTCAGAGAGAGCCGCTCAAGCCGGCGTACGCCCCGGAATCCTTCTCGTGGCTGATGAAGCAGGCCGCCACCGCCCGCGCCTTGGGCGATCTCCGCACCATGGTCGTGCATAACCCCCAAGGGGCGCCCTGCGGGGCGTTCGTCTACTTCGCCCGCCCCTCCGGCACCGGCTATGTGCTTCACATCAGCGCCGTCCGGCGCGATTACTTCGATACCGTCCTCGCCGCCCTCTTCCACGATGCCTGGCATCAGGAAATCGCGATTGTGAAAGGTCAGTTGATTCCTCAGTACATGGTCAACCTCACGGCCCAGCACTGCCTGTTCCGCAGCCCTTCCCACTGCGCGTTGATCCACTCGGCCAATCCCGATCTTCTGCGCGTGGTGCATCAGGGAGACGCCGCCCTGTCGCGGCTTGACGGGGAGTGCTGGCTACGTTTTTCTAACGAACCGTGGCAGTAATCCTGAATGTTCACCCGGCGGCGGCAGTGCTCGCTGTCGTGCACTTAACCGTACAAGAGCTGACCTGTCTGCAAGCCTACGATGCCCGAACAAACGCCCCGTACATTAGCGGCGCTTTCAATTCACGCGCCCGTTCCTCGGGAAGATCGTCCTCATACATCAGGACTTCCCGCTCAATGGCAAACCCGCTGTCTTCAAGCATCGCCCGGATCTCCCCGGCGGCGCGAAAGAGATAGATATGATCGATTGTCGGTGCATTCGCCGGAGTCGTGATATACGCCCGTCCGCTCGGAGAGAGAAGACTCCGCACCTTGCGCAGCATCTCCCCGGGTTCCTCGACATGCTCAATTACCTCGCCCATCGTGATGAAATCGTACTGTTGCTCCGGGGCGTAATCGAAGATATTCATCAGGTGGTACCGGATCGGCAGATCCCGTGCGATTCCCTGAGCTAACTCCATCGAACTGGCGCTGATATCCAGCAGATCGAAACCTGCCTGTGCGCCCAATTGCCGTACCGCCTCGGTGATGTACAGCGCGTGCCCGCCGCCCACCTCCAGATAGCGCCGTACAGCCGGTCCGTACGCGGGAAACTCGTCGCAGAAGAAGCAGAACCGGCGGTACTGGTCGACCCACAGAAACTGCGCAAAAAGCAGCCCGTGCATGTGCGTCTGCATTGTCTCCGGATTGCTGTACACGCGCTGCTCGACTTCGGCAAACGAACTGCTGCTGTACCGCCCTGTCCGCAGGAAGTGAATGCGTTCCCGGAGCATCGCTGTCCGCAACTTCAGATAGCAGTGTACGCCGAACTCGATGCCCTGCCCCCGCGACTCGATGAACTTCCGGTAGCGTGCGAAAAACTGCTCCGCGCGTTGATGAAACAGGTCATCCATCCGCCCGATCTGCCGCCGCAGCTTCAGGGCGTATTTCGGTTCGGGCCGATTCAATTTGCTGGAGAACGAGAGGAAGGAGTGCGCTCATGAGATACGCTTTCTATCGTAGCGAAAGCCGTCCCGGGTTAATCGCTGTTGGGGGCCTCGCACTCCAATAGCTCAATGAGCAGCTTCTCCCTGGTCAGCACCCACGCGATTCGCCGGCCGCCAAACGCCACTGCCGGCTGCGGCCGCTTTACCGGCAGACACCCCTGCGATCGCATTTCCTCTAACCGCAGCTCCAGATTCCCCACCTCGTAACAGAGGTGATGCAGACCGCCGCCTTTTTCGAGAAACCGCGTTACTGGAGAACCCTCACCCGCCGGCGCCACCAACTCGATCTGCGGCTCATTGCCCGACGCGGTGCGCAGGAAGGTGACGTACACCTTCTGAATCGGATCGTGAATGATCCTGCCGTCCCAAACGCAGTTCATGGAGCGGCAAAACCCCTCAGACTGGGTCTGCAGATCGGCAACCACGTAGCCGACGTGATCGAGACGCCACGGTCCGGATGCGGAAATAGGAACCATGTCTGTCATCGTCACAGATTGGGGCACCGCGGCTCAATCCGCCGCAACCACTTCCACCGGCTTCACCGCCCCTCTGTCCCGGTACAACTGCTTCAACACCCGCGCATACTCCAGCACGCCTCCTCGGAACGGCCCCAACAGCATTCCCGCATACACCGCGCCTCCTACGACGACCTCTACCCCCAGCCGCACCGGCACCGCCCACGACTCCGGAAGTACCCACCGCTGCAATCCCCACACCGCCCCCGTCATCACTACCGTCGACACCACGGCCGGTGTCAGGACCCGCAGGTAGTCCCACATCCGCCAGCCCAGCGCCCGGAATAGACGAACGTAATACGGCAGGATCGTCACCGGCGATGTCACCAGCAACGCCGCCGCCACCGCCGTTGTTCCAAACCCGGCCGCCAGGTAGAAAGCCGGCGGCATGACTACGAACGTCACAAAGGACATCACCATCTGGAACCGCGTCATCCGCAGCGAAGTCAGCACCTGGCTTACCAGCATCTGTAGCATCCGCAGCACCATGAACGCCGACAGCCACTGCAGCGGCCCCACCGCCGCGGCCCATTTCGGACCCAGCACCACGTGCACCGCTTCTTCGGCCACCACCACCAGTCCCGCCAGCAGCGGCAGCGTCACCAGGATGAGTCCGTCGCTGAGAATAAAGAAGTACCGTCGCAGCAGTGCGGAATCGTCCTGCACACGCGCAAACAGCGGTCCCGTCACCCGCATGAGCAACTGACCGACTTTATCCGCGGGCGCGCTCGCCAGGTTGACCGCCAGCCGGTAGGCTCCCAACGCCGATTCCCCCAGCACTCTCCCGATGACGATGCTGTCCATGTGCGAGTACGCCGTCCACGCTACCCTGGTCGCCGCCAGTTCCAGACCGAACCGCATCGGAATCGCGATGTCGTCCCGTCGCGGCAGCGCGTACCGGACCGGCTGCCAGTACCATGTCAGTGCCGCCGATGTGCCCTTGCCCGTAAGCGCCGCCGCAACGAACGTCCAGTAACCCCACCCGGCGAACGCACAAGCGATGGTCACCACGGCCTGCAGCACCGCCTGAATGGCCTCGGCGATGGACAACCGCCGGTAGTCCATGTCCCGCTGCAGCAGCCCCACAGGGACCGCCTGGACCGCCGTGATGAAAAACCCCAGGCTGTTCACAATCACTAGCAGCGTCAGAGCTTCATTCCGGAAGAATCCCGCCACCACCGGAGCCGCCGCCGCCGTGACTATAAACAGAGCCGTGCTGAAAACCAGCGAAACCGTATGCAGTTGCGACAGTACCCGCCGGTCCAAGTCCCGCATTTGGAGCACTGCCGCCCCGATGCCGAACTCCGCAAGCACATTGGCAATGATCGTCACCGCTCCGGCCATCTCCATGATTCCGAAGTCCGCCGGAGACAGGAGCCGCGCCGCCACCAGCACCGATACCCACGTCAGCGCTTGAGTGACCCACTTTGCTCCGGCGGTCCACGCCATGCCGCTCAACACGGCAGCGTCCAGCCTGCGCTTTTCGTGGCCGCTCATTGCTTGCTCGTCCGCATGTGTTCGCTGTTGTCCCGCCCTCATCTTCCGATATACGGGTTCCTTCTGTCACGCCACGCCACGCCACTGCGCAGTTTCGAAGTTCCGGAATCGTGGGGTGCCGCTCCATGTCGCGAGCGTGGCTTGCTACCACCCGAAAAGCCGGAGGCGAATCCGGCCAGCAAGCTGTATACACAGCAACCTGTATATCTGGCAAGACCCGCCGGCCTTGTTGCTTCTCACTGCCTTCTGTCGATGTTAGCTATGCCCGAATGCTAAACTGACGAAAGGTTCATTCGTAATCGGCTATTGCGTTGGGAAGAAATTGACTGTAGGGAAATTGATCCGTATTCATGCTCAAGTTTGGGATCTGGACACAAGAGCAGTACCTGCGGGAGGGTGAGCGCCGCAAGCTGTTCGGCCATCGCGTCTCTTATAGCCTATTGAACGTCGGCGACAACCCCACGCCCGAACAGATCCGAGTCTTTGAAGACATCAGCTTCACATTAAGAACCTCCAACGGTACCTTCCGTACCACCTTTCGCAATCGCTTCTCCCAGATTGATAACCTCGTACTCGAACGGCTTGGCGAGTTGTATGCACCCGGCACCGCCCTTGTGGTGGAAGACCGCGCTGTCTCGCACGCGCTCACTTCCCTGGAATGGGCCTGCAAATTGTTCCCCTGTTTCCCAAACGCCCGCTTTTTTGCCTCCGATATCTTGCTGTACCTGATAGAACTGACTCTGCCAAATGGCGACGTGTTCGTTGTCGAGCCCAATGGTAAGCCGTTGCAGTACATTCGACCGCCTTTTGTCGTCTCGCTGCAGCACCGTGAAGCGAAGCGCTATCCGGTCAACAGTTGGGTTGCCGCCCTGGTCCGGCGCCGCTTTGCCGGCCTCGCGCTGCCGGAGGGCTGGATGGAGGGCGCGGGGGAGTACAGTGTCAGGCGCATCCCTTTTATCCACCCGGAAGCCCGCGCCCTCAGCCGCTCCAATCCTCGCTTCCAGGTTTGCCTCCAGTCCGTGTTTGACGTCAGCACCGCACCCTGCCATGTTATCCGGACGATGAACATCTTCAATCGCGGCTACTTCTCGGAACAACAACTGATGGAGGGAGCCCGGGCGGTCCACCAAAGCCTGCTGCCCGGCGGCATCTGGATCGTGGGACGCACGCTTGAAGAAGACCTCTCCAATCACGGTGCCGTGCTCCGCCGATCCCCTGGCGGATGGGATGTGATTGACCGTATCGGTGACGGTTCCGAGATGGAAGCGATTGCCCTGCCTCGGCCAATCCACGCCTGAAATGAAGTTTATCGCCGATGCCCCTGACACAGCCGCCGGTTCGCCTGTCTCGTTCCTTCTGATCTCGGACTCCTACCCGCCGGTGATGGGCGGATCCGAGGTGGAGGCGCAACGGGTCTGCTCGGCGATGCTGGCCCGCGGCCACCGGGTACTGGTTCTATGCGCTGGAGGTGATCCGATGCCTCCGGTCCGCGACTGGGTCGATCCGGCCGGAGTTCCCGTACGCATCCTCACGCATGCAGAGACTGGCCGCTGGCGGGACCTCACCTTCGCGCTGCGTGTCGCCTGGACAATCTGGCGCGAGCGCCACAATTATCAGATCGTTTACTTTCTGATGCAGGGTCTGCACCTCGCCTTTGGGCTGCCGGTCGCCCGCGCAGCGGGCAAACCGATCGTCATGAAGGTCGCCGGCAGTGGCGTAATCCCGCTGATGCGCTCCTCGCGCGCCGGCAGGCTCGAACTGCACTGGCTCCGCAAGTGGGCCGCCCGCCTCATGATCCTCAACGAAGGCATGGCTGAAGAGGCCGTCGCCAATGGCTTTCCGCGTCGTCAGCTATTGTGGATGCCCAACCCCGTCGACACGGAAGAGTTCCGTCCCGGCAGCAACGCCGAGGTTGCCGAACTGCGCAGCCGGTTCGCTCTGCCGCCGCAAGCTCCAATTATTGTTTACGTCGGCAGGCTTTCTCCGGAGAAGGGGCTGCAGTGGCTGCTCGAGGCGTTCGCCAAGGCCGCTCACGCGGTTCCCGCCGCGCTGCTTGTCCTGCTGGGCGATGGTGCCCAGCGGCCGAAACTGGAAGCGCTCGCTCAAAGGCTTTCGCTTAGGCCGAACCACATTCGCTTCGCCGGTCGCGTGCCGGTATCCGAAGTGCCGCTATGGCTGCGCGCCAGCGACATCTTCGCACTCGTTTCACCCAGCGAGGGCTTCTCCTGCGCCCTGGCCGAAGCGATGGCCGCCGGTCTCCCGTCGGTAGTGTCCGCCATCCCGGCCAACTCGCAACTGATCGATCAGGAAGTTCACGGCGTCCCAGTGCCCGCCGGCGATGTTCCGGCCATTGCCGATGCCTTCGTCCGCCTGCTGCGGGATGCTCCTTTGCGCCTGCGTATGGGCCAAGCCGCCCGCCGGCGGGTGCTGGAGAACTTCTCCACCCCGCGGATCGTGAGCCGCTACGAAACCCTGTTCCATGAAGTTCTGAAGGATCCCAACCCCCCCGCACCTCAACAAGGAGGCTAACCGAATGTCCCTTCCCCTCAAGCACAAAATTATCTCCTGGGTCAGCCAGAATCTTTTCGACAACCTCACCTATACAGTACGCAGCGGGCTCAACAAGGGGCTGCGGCGGCGGGGAGGGCTTGGCTGGGTGCCGCGGGAACACATGACCGCCGAGCACGCATTTTGGGACTCGCTCGACCTACGGGGCAAAGTGGTGTACGACATCGGCGCCTTTCACGGACTGCTAACCATCTTTTTCGCCCGCGCCGCGCGCAAGGTCATCGCTTGGGAGCCGAACAGCCGCAATCGCAGCCGCCTGCTCGAAAATGTCCGGCTCAACAACTTTCAAAACGTCATTGTGCGGCCGTACGGTCTCTCGTCAAAGGCGTCCACGGCGACCATGAGCTTCGATCCACTGGCGCCCGGTACTGCCAGCATCGACCAGCACATGGCCCAAGGCGCGGACCAGGAAACTATCGAGATCCGCATACTCGATGCCGAACAGGATCTGGAACCGCCCGATTTCATCAAGATCGACGTCGAAGGCTTCGAACTGGAGGTTCTCAAGGGCGCGCCCCGGACGCTGGAAAACCATCCCACGCTCTTTCTCGAGATGCACGGCGCCAACTTGGAAGACAAACGTCGCCGGGTGCAGTCGATTGTCGAGCACCTCTGGGAGTTTGGCTACCGCGACATCCTCCACATCGAGTCGCAGACTCGAATCAATCGCAGCAATGCCGCAATCGCGTCGCAAGGGCATCTTTACGTAACTTACAACTAACACCAACGCCTCGCTTCAGGCGTCCACCGTAGCCGTTCGCACCACCCGCGCCGGATTGCCCACCGCCACCGACCCGGCTGGAATCGGCTTCACTACCACCGCACCGGCCCCAATGGTCGATCCCGCTCCCACATCGGCCATCACGATAGCCGCGGCACCGATCCAGCAGTCAGCCCCGATCTCCACCCTTACAAAGTGCCCGGAGTCGGAGCCCTGGATCCGCCCTTCGTCATCGCGGGCATGCTGCAGCCTCCCGCTTAGGATCTGCACGCCACTGGCAATCTGCGTCCGGGCGCCGATCGAAGTCCGGCCAAGGATGCAGTACGACCCGATGTACACACCATTTGCCACACGCGTCTCCGGATGAGCGAAATAGGATCCGAACTCGATGCAACTGGCCATCGGGCATTCCTCCAGCGTCAGCCGGCAGTAGGCGACGCGCAGGTAGTTCCCAGGTGCTCCCGGAGCCAGGGCACAGACATTGGCGAATAGCAGATACACCCACCGGATGCGTCCGAATAGCGACAGGGCCGCCGGCACAAACACCACCGCCAGCGACACACCGCCCAACAAAGCCTTCAGGAGACGTTTCACGCGAGCCGTCCCTGACTGCCCGTTCGCCATCTGATCATTTACTACTTGATTCTGCCACAGAGGATCGGGAGCCCGGCAGTTGTCCCGCGCCCAGCATCAAAAGGAGCCCCCCCGCACACCTTGATAGATCTCCACAAGCCGCCTGGTGCGTTGCTCCGGAGTGTAGTGAGCCCGAACCAGTTCGGCTGCCCGGCAGGTGAGCTTTCCGGCGAGATGGTGGTCCGTGAGCAGGCGGGCAAAGGCGGCAGCCAGTTCCTCGGTGTTGCCGGGTCGCACTAGAAGCGCGTGTTCTTCGTGAGTAGCAATCTCGGGGATGCCGCCCACCGCGGTGGCCACTGCCGGCACCCCGGCGGCCATCGCCTCCAGCAAGGCGTTGGGCGATCCTTCGCTTCGCGACGACAACACAGCCAGATCGGCGATGCCGTAGTAGGGTTCAGCCGACGCGGTCTGGCCGGCGAGCGTGACGGAGTTGGCCATGTTCAAGCCGGCAATGTGTTCTTCAATACGAGCGCGTTCCGGACCGTCGCCAACGATCAGCAGGTGCACCGGGTAGCGGGAGCGGAGCAGGTGCACGGCGTCGAGGAGCGTCAGGTGATCTTTTTCGCGCGAGAGGCGGCCGACGATCAGGATCACCTTGCGGTCTGCGGCGATGTTGTACCGCACGCGAAGTGCGGTGCGGGCGGGGCTTTGGGAAGAATTCGACTTGCCCCAATCCGGGCGGATCGCGTTATGGATGACCTCGATGCGGGAGGCGCGAATGCCCTTGCTTTCCAGTTCGCGGGCGAATGGCTGGCTGACGGTGAGCACTTTTGTAGCGGCGCGCAACGACCAGCGGTCGAGTTCGTTGTAGACGCGGGCGCGGAAGGCTGGCCATGTATAGCCGTGGTGAAAGGCGATCCACGGGCGCCTTTCCGGCACGCCGGCCAGGCGCGCTAGAAAGTGCGATTTGACGGCATGCGTCTGCACGATATCCGGTGCGTCGCTTCGGACGAGTTCGCCAAGAGTCCGCATCGCCGAGCGGTCGAAGGGACCCCTTTCGGTGATGGTGTGGACAACGATCCCAGCACCGCGCGCGGTGTCGACGAAGAGGTTTGACCCCTCGTCACGGACAAAGGTCGCGATGCTTACCTCCACTCCCAGTGCAGCGGACATGCTGGCGAACTGGAGGAGATTCTTGGCCGGACCGGTAATGGTATGTGCCTCGATGACGGCCAGCAGCCGCAATGGGTTCACCGGGCGTTCTCCAGCCATTGGCGATAGGTGTCGCAGAGCGCGTCGCCGAGCGCTGTCCAGTCGTAACGTTGGCGGACAAGCGCGGCAGCCGCTTCGATCAACTGACGACGCAGGGCGGGTTGGTTGGCGAGCGCTTCGATCGCCTGGATCCAGGCCTCCGTGTCATCGACGCCGGCAATCAGGATGTTACCGCCAGGCTGGATGTGGAGACCTTCGGCGCCGAGCGTAGTGGACACTACGGGAACTCCGGCGGCCATGGCCTCCAGAATTTTGAGCCTTGTACCCCCACCGGTGCGCAGCGGCACTATGGCGGCAAGAGCGTCGCCATAATAGGGGCGCACGTCGGGCACGGTACCGGTCACGTCGACACCCGCAATCTCGCGTAGCGCCAATACTGCCGGCGTGGGGCTGGCGCCGACGATGGTGAGGCGTAGGCCAGGCAATCTCTGCTGCAAACGCGGCCAGATTGTGTGTGCAAAAGACGTTGCGGCCTCGACGTTGGGGTAGTAGTTCATCAGGCCGACGAAGACGATGCGCGTGCGGGCTTGATCGGCCATACCCGGGCCGGCGGCGTGGCTGAAGTAGTCAGTATCGACGCCGTTGTCGATGACGGCTACGCGCGCTTGGGGCGCGACGTCGAGCAGTTGTTGCTGCTCCCGGCGGCTGCAGACGACATGGCCAAAGGCTTCGGCAAGGATCTTCCTTTCAAGCCGCTCTAGTTGGCGGGCGGTGAGCGTGGCATAGATGCGGCGGAGCCGCGAACTGGCAGTGGTGCTAAAGCGGCGCATAGCCTCGGATTCGATATTGTGCCAGTTATAGACAATTCGGGCCGTGGGAGTGCTGACAGTGGCGGTATAGGAGATCATGTGAATGCTGTCAAAGTGAACCAGATCGTAACAGGTCTTGGCTGTCAGTTCACAGAGAACGGCATCCATCTGCGGGGAAGAGTAGTTGAGCACGGGGAGGGGCCAGCGGCCAAACAGACCCCGCGCGATCTTGCCGGGACTATAAGTAGCGGGTTTTGGCACAGCGACGAGCTTGCGGCAGAATGGCAACTGGGCTTCAGCGATTGGCGTGGTATCGGGGTCCAGAAAGTAGGCATAGGTGAGGTCGCCGTGGCGGCCGAGGGCTTGCGCAAAGTGATAATCACGTAATTTGGCGCCGCTGCGAGGTGGCCAGAACTGCCGTGGGGAAACATAGAGGATCTTCATGAACAGCAAGCCACCACACAGTCTGAGAGCAACATCATAACTTGCAGTGTACAAGCCGTGCCCGTAATGACGAAGCGGGCGCTACCGCTGTATGTGGAAATTGCTGGAGTCGCGCTACTATGAAACCAGCGAGATGCTCGGATGCGCGTGCGTGATGGGTCGCTTTGTAGAAAGGTCGTCTTCGTTGGCGGACCCGTCAGCAGCAGCTCTTCGGTTCGCCGCCGGTAATTCACAGAGACTCCGGATCGCGAGGGGCTTTCTCGACTCCGACCTGTAATGGCACACCCCATCGCGTACGTGGCGCTTGTCGGCTCGGCAGGAATTCTCGTATATATTCTTGCCATTTACCCCCTTCTTTTACGTTTTGGTTTTCGACGGCAACGGTCAGCGGTTCGCAAGGACTTGATGTTCCAGCCCCGGGCTTCGATCGTTTTGGCCGTGTACAACGGCGGGATGTTTCTGGAGCGCAAGCTGAACTCCTTACTGGCGTTGGACTACCCGGCAGGGCGAAGCGAGATTCTGGTCGTTTCCGACGGTTCGACTGACGCTACGGATGAGATCGCACAGCGGTATGCGGACCTGGGGGTAAGGCTGCTACGGTTGCCGCATGGGGGTAAGGCCGCGGCTCTGAACGCGACGCTGGCACACCTGTCGGGTGAGATCGTTTTCTTCACCGATGTACGCCAGCCGGTGGACCGTGAGGCGCTGCGTCATCTGGCGGCCAACTTTGCCGATCCGACGGTCGGAGCAGTAACCGGGGAACTCCGCATTATGGACGCGGTGAGCGGAGAACAGGCTGACTTGGATTTGTATTGGCGGTATGAGTTGTGGGTGCGGAGCCATCATTCCCGGATCGATTCATTGTTCAATACAACGGGGTGTCTCTATGCCGTCCGGCGTGATCTGCTATCGCCCATTCCTGCCGATACGCTCACCGACGACGCCATTATTCCGTTGCGGTCCTTTTTCGCCGGTTACCGGGTGATCTTTGATGAGCTCGCGGTTGCATCGGATTATCCGACTGCGCAAGGGGCGGAGTTCCGCCGGCGGCTGCGAACGCTGGCGGGCATGTGGCAGACGTTCGCGCGGATGCCGCAACTGCTTTCGTCCGGCAACCGGATGCGGGTGCATTTTCTATCTCATAAGTTCAGCCGGTTGGTGATGCCTTGGGCGGTGTTAGGGTGCATATTTTCGACAATTGCGCTCCGGGAGACGCCGCTGGGGCGTGTGCTGCTGCCGGCAGGAATTGCAACATTCGTAATTGCGGGACTCGACCCGCTGGTACCGAAAGGGTTCCCGCTACGCCGGATTACGTCACCGGTGCGGACGTTCCTCCTCCTGAATATGGCGGCGCTGCTGTCCGTGCTGGTATTTTTCGTGCCGCCGCGGCTGTTGTGGGGACGTGCGACCAAGGTGGTGGTGATGGAGCGGCCGGACGCAGTGCAGTAGAACCCTTATTGCGACCTTCCACCCGCCGTCCGCTCCCCTGCAACCCACAGCAACTCCTCTACCCGCGCCTCCCAACTCTCCCGCTGGGCCAGATCCCGCCGCCGCGCCCGCAACTCCCCACTGGATCCTTCCCCCAACGCTGCCCCTGTCTGCCGCGCGAACTCCTCTGCCGTCTTCGCCACATAGACCAACTCACCGTACTGCTCCACTTCCGGTAGCGCCGTGCTGACCACCGGCAGCCCACAGCTGAAATACTCGTACAGCTTGATCGGATTCGTTGCCAGCGTCAGATCCTGCACTCGGAACGGGATCAGCCCCACATCGAATTGTTCCAGGTACTCCGGAATGTGGTCATAGGCAATCTCCCCCAAAAACTGCACATTGCTCAGCCGTTGCTGCAGCGCCAGCACCTTCTGGTTCTCCACCTTGCCCAGAAACACGAAATCACACTCCGGATAGGCCGTCGCTGCTGCCTCTACGGCGTCAACATCAAACCAATCCTCGATGGCTCCCACATACCCCACAACCTTCCGCTTCGCCTCGCCATCGCACCCTCCGATTGCCATCCGGAACCGCGTCACATCAACCCCGTTCCGTACCACATGCGCCTTCTGACCAAGCCATGGCATTTCCGCAAGCTGTTTCTCCAGTAGCGATTGAGCAGAAAATAGTACACTGTCCGCTTCGCGAAACAGCTCAGCCTCGGCTCCGAGTATCTCTGGCGCGATGTTTAGAAATCCAGATAACAAATCATGGCAGTCGTAAATTACGCATGTAGGGTAATGTTTTCTAATTTGTAAGCATGCTTTGTTCCAGAGAGGGAACTGGTTCACTACTACGAGCCGTTCCGTCTGGAATGCTCCCAGTACGCGAAGAATATCCGCCGCCACCCGGTCGCTTTCCGCCTGCCGGAGCAACCGGTGATGAAACACTGGTTCCCGCGGCAGCCCGGCATGAATCTCCCAGATGTTCTCTTCGAGCCGGTTCAGTCTGCTCGGGTTCCCGAGGCACACTGGATACGGAAACTCACGCCCCAGGTTTGGATTCAGGTAAAAACACCGGTACCCCCGCGCCGCCAGCGCCCGCGCCAACTGCTGCGGCCGCTGCACCCGCGTATGCCAGTCATTCATCGGCAGAAACACTACATCAGGGCCGCTGTCTCCCTTCGTCCCGCGCGACGCCGGAGCCGTCTCCTCGGGAAACTCCCAACAACGTTCCCACTGCCGCGGCTTCGCCTCAGGCCGGAGCCGGAAGTACAGCCACTTCAAGTAAAACGGCCGGATTCGTTCCTTACAATACCCGATCAAGTTGCTTTTATCATCGCTGAAGTTCTGCGTACAAGCGGAGCCGGCTGCTTGCCCGCCTGTGCTAAGGTGTAGGTTTCTACGATCCAGATGTCGTTGATTCAACTTCAGAACGTCTCCAAGTCCTTTCTGCGCAGTAGTTCCCGCGTCTTGCTTCGCAGTCTTCTCCTGGAACGGTTGCGGGGCAATTCCACCAACCAGTTTCACGCTCTCAGCAACGTCTCCTTTGAGATTCACGACGGCGAAACCGTGGGCGTCATCGGCCGCAATGGCGCTGGTAAGAGCACCCTGCTCAGCCTCATTGCCGGCATCTCTTACCCCGACTCCGGCCGTATCAGCGTACAGGGTCGCGTAGCCGCTCTACTGGAGCTCGGTTCCGGCTTTCACGGCGATCTCACCGGCGAAGAAAACGTCATTCTCAACGCCTCCCTGCTCGGCTTATCTCGCGCTAAGACTTACCAGAAGCTCGACGAGATCATCGATTTCTCTGGTATCGGCGACTTCGCTAAAGAACCCCTACGCACCTATTCCTCCGGCATGGTCATGCGCTTGGCCTTCTCCGTCGCCATCCACGTCGATCCGTCGTTCCTCGTCATCGATGAAGTACTCGCCGTCGGCGACGCAGTTTTCCAGACCAAATGCCATCAGAAGATCTCCGAACTCCGCAATGCCGGCAAGGGTCTTCTGATCGTCTCGCACGCCGGCTCCACCATCCAGCAACTTTGCCAGCGCGCCCTCTGGCTCGACCGGGGCAAACTTGTCATGGATGGCCCTACCGAGGAAGTGGTCGCCGCCTACTCCGGCCAGTCTGCCGCTCCAACCTAGTACCCTGCTCTGCTTCCGCGCGCCTGCAGCCCGCGATTTGCACGCCGAGCCCCTTAAAAATGCTTGGTTTTTTTCCCGGCCCTCACCCCAACCTGCTATCGGTGTAGTACTCTTCTCAGCGATTCCTACATCAGCCCGATAAAATTGGGACTTGACAGAAAGCTAGGATAGGAGTGAAATGAATTCAACACTTCTCGACCATCAAAGATCTGCGGCCTGACCCGGGAAACTTGGTCAGGCCGTTTTTATTTGTATCGAGCATCTTCGGCGGCTCGGGGAGTGAAAGCCCCTCTTCTTGAACATTCCCAGGAGCCCAAACCCTCGCTAGCGGCTCACACTCCCGGAACTTGCGCCGATAAGTCCCAACAGGGGGGAATGTATCGCCTATGAGTCTTTCACCGCTTAGCTTCACAGGAGTCAGCCAGTTTTCCGCCGACTTCCAAAGTATCCTCAGCCGTGCCGTCTCCATCGCCAGCCTCCCGGTCAAGACGTTGCAGAACCAGCAGCAGGATCTGCTGTCCCAGAAAATTCTTGTCTCTAATCTCAGCTCCGCCGTCGCCACTCTCGCCAGTACGGTCTCCACTCTCGGCTCCACAGCCGCCCAGAAGGCTCTGGCCGCCTACAGTTCCGACACCAGCAAAGTCACCGCCACCAACGTCAACTCAGCCTCTGCCGCCGTCTATACACTCACCAACATCACCTCGGTGGCGCGTTCCGCTGCCGAAACCTCGCTTTCCGGCTACGTGGATTCCACCAGCGCCCCCGCCTCCTCTACCGGTGTCGTCAAATTGACCGTTGGCAGCAACGACTTCACGATCGATATCTCCAGCTCCAATAACCTCACCACCTTGCGTGACACCATCAACGCCCTCGGCGCCGGCGTCACCGCAACCGTGCTCACCACTGGTACCGGAGCCAATCCGTACTACCTGTCGCTGACTGCCAACAGCACCGGCGCTACCACGCTCGAACTGCGCGACGACCCTACCGGCGCCAACACCAATCTGCTTACCTCCCTCAATCAGGGCGCCAATACCGACTTTCTGCTCAACGGCGTCGCGGTGAGCAAAACCACCGCCTACATCAACGATGTCGTCCCAGGGGTCACCTTCACCATCGGCGACACCACTGATGTCAACGAGTCGGTGACCGTCACGGTAGCCTCCGACCGATCGCAACTGGAGACTGCTCTTGAGGGCTTTGTCGCCAACTACAACGTGCTGCGCGAACAGATCAACGCCCAGATCGGTTCCGGAGCCGGTCTGCTCAGCGGCGACTACCTGGTCCGCGAAGTTCAGGGGCGGCTTCGCTCTCTCACCTCTTACTCCGGTGACGGCAGCGGCTCGATCAGGGGCCTCGCCGACCTTGGCATCGAGTTTGATCAGGCCGGCGTCGCCTCATTCAACGCAACTACGTTTGACGCTCTCTCAGATTCCTCGCTCGCCGATGCGTTCGATTTTCTCGGCTCCACCCAGACTGGCTTCGGCGGCCTGGCATCGACACTCACCGACATCAGCGACGCAGTCACCGGCCTGGCAAAAATTCAGATCGACAAGTATGACGAGACCGATCGCCGGCTCGGCGAGCAGATCGCCGTCATGACCGAACGCATCAGCGAGATGCAGATCAATCTGAATCGGAAGCTGCAGATCGCCGACGCTCTTCTGTCCACCCTGGAGTCGCAGCAGAATATCCTCGACGCCTCCATCAAGAGCCTCAACTTCTCTCTTTACGGCAACACAGAGTAACTAACTATGCCCGCTCCCTCGGCGTTTCCGCAGCTTGTCACTGAACTCGCCGCAATCGACCGGCAACTTGCCGATGAGCTTGCGGGCGAGGACCTTGCTGCGCTATCGGTGGTGTTGGTAGATCGCGGCCGCGTGCTGGTCCAGATGGAAATGCTCGCTGCCCAGGATCCCCAGCCGGCTTACCTGGAAAACCTCATCAGCGCCCGCAACTCCGGTATGCATCTGTTGCGCCACCTGATTCAGTTCCGGCACGGGCTGGCTGCCTCGTTATCGTCGGCCGGCGCCAACCGCCGATTCGCCGATTCGCTCAGCGCAGGTGCGCCCGCGGCCAACACCGTCGGGCTAGACTGTCAGGGCTGAGCAGCTTTCTTCGACCTTCCCCGCTGCCACTGCCCGGCCGCCATAGGGGTGCTCCGCGGTGAAGTAGTCTACCAGTTGCCCGTTGTGCGGAATCAGCAGTTGCCCGTAGACGATCCCCGCCCGGGCGGCCTCTTCGACGATGTCCCGCGCCCGCCACTGCGACGGCACAACGATCACATCCACCGGCTTTCCCAGCAGCACATCCCGAAACTCGATTCGTTGTCCTGTGCCCGGCACATAAGAGCCGGCTTTGTCGCGGTCCGAATCCACTACCAGCGGAAACCGCTGCGCGTCCACCCGGTGCGCCTGCAGAAACGCCGCGCACTTTCCGGTGCCGCCCCAAAATGCCACCCGCTTGCCCGCCATAAAGAGCCGCGCCAGTTCCAACTGAATCACCTGCCGCGACTGGTCGGCCATCCGCGCAAAGCCTCTCGCCGCCCGCGCATGCTCCAGGTGCTCCAGCCGCCCTCGCAGCCGCAACAGCGCATAAACCACCTCGCCGTTGTAGCCATGGTCGAGCGCATCCACCGCCGAAAAGCTGCGCGCAATCATCCGTGAAAAGCTCTCCGTGGTGAAGTGCGAATTATGTTCGTAGTAAAAGTCCTCGATGCGTCCATAGGCCAGCGCCCGATCGATGCAGGGCACTTCGATATAGAGCAGCGGCTGAATGCCCGCCATTGCGGCGGCAAAGCCCAGGCTCTGCACAAAGCCCAACGGATCAGTCAAGTGCTCCAGCACATGACGGCTGATCAACAGGTCCGGCCGCAGCTCGGCCATGTGCGTCTCCGGCCGAAACAGCGAGCGGTGAAACTCCACTCCAGGTACACTGCTCCGCTCGGCCCCATGCGGATCAAACCCGGCGAACCGCCCGTTCGGCAGCGACCGCGCCAGCGCCTCCAGAAACCCGCCCTCGCCATGCCCGATCTCGACCACGGTGGGCGAGGCCGGCAGCCGTCCCACCATCCGCGCCCGTGCCGATTCCAAAAACTCCGTCCAACGCAACCCGTGATTAAACATCCGGTTGGGGTGATTGCGATACGGTACCGCCGCATAGTCAAAGGCCGCATTGAAGACGTGCCCGCAGTCCACGCACCGCACAAACCGCAGCGGCAGACGCGGCATTGCCCGTGCTTCGTCGGCCGACTCGGGCCAGCCCAGCGTCGCCAGCGGCTGCTGGCCGCCGTCATAGAACAGTACCGCCACGTGATACCCGCAGGCCGGGCACGTGGTCACACTGACATCGGCTTCACCGGCCCTGCTTTGCGCACCATCGCCGCCAAACAGATCGCACAGCATCTTCCCATCTCCTTTGGAATCCCTGAACATCGCCCAGCCCGGACGCGCTCACCCGTTGCCGCAGTCCCTGGCGAATCCGCGACAGTTCCGCGCTATCGCTTGCCAGCCGCGCCGCAGCCGCCAGATACTCGCTTTCGGAATGCGTCACCCACTCCCGGCAGCCGGCGTGTGTGAGAATCGTCGCGCTCACCCGGCTCACAAAGCGGTCCCCCGCCAGCGTCACCACCGGAACTCCCATCCACAGCGCTTCACAGGTGGTCGTGCCGCCGTTATAGGGAAACGGATCGAGAGCGACGTCCACCGCCGCATACTGCGCCAGCAGTTCCCGGTGAGAGGAACCGCCCAACAGGATCAGCCGGTCCGCCCCGATGCCCTTTTCAGCAAACGCCCGGGTATACAAATCTCGCGACAGCGCGTCGTTCAGCACCGTGTTCTTCAGCATCAGGCGCGAGCCCGGCACCGTCTCGAGAACGGCCGCCCACAACGCCACTACATTCGATGTGATCTTGGAGAGCGCGTTGAAACACCCGAACGTCACGCCCTTACCGCTCAGCGACGGAGGCGCCGATACCGCCGGTGCGTACTCCGGTCCCTGATAGCTCAAATAGCATCCGCCGCCCGGATTGAGCGGTTGTTCGGTGAAAGGAGCGGCTTCGCCTTCCGGCGCAATCACGCCGTCCACCACCAGGTAGTCCATCGCCGGCATGCCCGTCGTGTTGAAGTATCCGAGCCAGCTTATCTGGACCGGGGCCGGCCGCCGTGCAAACGCGAGCAGGCGGTTGCCTGCCGTGTGGCCGGACAGATCCACCAGTACATCGATCCGGTCCGCCTCCACCCGCTCGGCCAGTTCACGGTCACTCAGCCCGGCCGCCTCCACCCATTCGTCCACCGCATTGCGAACCCGCGCCGTCCATTTGTCCGGCTTGGCTCCGCAGAAGTAGGCCACCAGTTCCACCTGCTCCCGGTTCCGCGCCTCCCAGGCCGGAGCCGTGAAGAACGAAACCGGATGCTGCCGGAAGTCCCCCGACACATACCCCACTCGCAGACGCCGTTCCGGATCGGGCACATTGCGATGCCCGCTCTGCCGTGCAAAGCCGGCCGTGTGCCGGTCGCCCCACTCCCGGTGCGCGGCCAGCAGCGCCCGCGGGTTCACCCGCGGGTCATAGTGCATCGAAAACAGCGCCGCGCCATGCGCCACCGGATTGTCCGGCGAACCCACCAAAGATTGCTGAAAAGACTCCAGCGCTTCCTTCAGCCGGCCCTGCGTCTGCAGCGCCACGCCGCGGTTGACCCAGAACTCGGCCCGCGCCGGATCGCGCGCCAGAGCGTCATCATAGGCCGCCAGCGCTTCGGCGGCGCGGTCCAGCGCGCGCAGCGTGTTGCCCCGGTTGCTGTACAGCACCGCGACCTCCGGATGCAGCCGGATGGCGTCGTCAAAACAGCTCAAAGCGTCCTTGAACCGCTCCTGCGCCATATATACGTTGCCCAGGTTCAAGGACAACGGCATCCACCGCGGCTGCCGCCTTCGCCCGTATTCCAGGTGCGCCGCCGCCTCGGCCAGCTCGCCGCAGTTGCGTAGCTGATTGGCCAGGTTGTTGCGCGCCTCCACATGGTCCGGAGCCAGGTCCACCGCCCTTCGAAACAGCCGCCTCGCATCGGCGTTGCGGCCCTGCCGCTCGCATGTGTTGCCCCAGTTGTAATAGGCATCAGCAAAGTCGCCGCCGGTGGCCACAGCGGTCTGGTAGCAAACCTCGGATTCCTCCAGCCGGTCCTGACGCTGTACGATGTTGCCGAGCAGCACCCAATAAAGCGCCTTACCGGGATCGATGGCCACCGCCTGGCGCACCAGTTCCTCGCCCAGTGCGACGTCGCCCGATTGCGCCGCGATCGAGCCCAGCAGGTACAACGAGTCGCCATGCCGCGGCTCGCGCTCCAGAATCGCAATCAGTAACTTCTGCGCCTCAGGCAGCGCGCCGTCCTGCATCAGCCGGGCCGCTGTGACAAAGGCGCGCTTGAGCCAGTCCGGCTGCTGCTGGGGGGGAACGGAATCGGGTGCGGATGCGGTGGTTGGCGTCATCGCTGGGTATCACTCACGCTTCTCCCATCGGCGGATGGGGGGTAATACAGAAGGCTCACGAGAATGCTTTCTTTTGTATTACCAACGACTTACACCACACAAACGACTGGGGTGGGGCCTACGCCTTCCAGCGCGAGCCCCACCCGAAACATCTCAGTCGCCTGTGGATAGCTTGTTTACTGCTGCAGCAGCGACAGCACTGCCTGCGGGGCCGAATTGGCCTGCGCCAGAGCCGCGATACCGGCCTGCAGCACAATCTGCGCTTTGCTCAAGTTGGCCGCCTCTTGCGCCAAGTCCGCGTCGCGGATGCGCGACTCGGCTGCCGCGATGTTGGTCAACTGTGACTGCGCCAGGTTGACCGCGTAGTTGAACTGGTTCTGGCCGCGGCCGACAACGGCCTGCGCGTCGCCTAACTGGCTGACTGCCTGGGCCAGTGCGGTAACCGCGGCCGTGGCGCCGTCAATTGAACTGATATCCAACTGCGCACCGCCGCTGGACTGGTTCGCCTTGGCGATCGAACCCTGCCCGAGCACGCTTGTTCCGGAGGTGCCGTCATACACGCCCACCTCTGAGGCCGCCGTCGAACCGGAACTCACGCCCACCGAGATCCGGAAATTGCTCAGCGTGCTCAGGAAGCGGATTCCTTCTTCGCTACCGGTTGAGTTCTGTTCCTTTACCGCCACCAACTGCTTTAAGGTGGGATCGGCGGACTGCTGCAACGCGGCGTTGACAGTCTTCAGCGCCTCATCGAGCGACCGCGCATTGCGCGAACTGTCATCGGAGCGCAGCGTCACAGCGAGCGAATGCTCCACGCCGTTGGCATCGACAGCGGTGAGCGTCAAGGTCTGGTCCGAGGCGCCGTTACGGATCGCCGAGAAGCTGAACACGTCGTCATTGGTGCCCAACTGTGTCACATACGCGCCGCCGGAGGTGACCGTGTTCTTGTCGGCGTAGTTGCTTTGTCCAGCCGCAAGCCCGAGCGTTGCATAGGCGCTGTTGGTCACCTCTTCGAGCGTGATCTTGGTATTGGGACTGTCCGCGGTGATCACCAGCGAGCCGTTTACCACGCTGGCGGTGGCCGCGGCGGCAAACGTGCCGTTGCCGTTCAAATCGGCGGCAATCGTGGTGACTGTCGTGGCGGCGTTCTGGGTGAGACTGATCGTCGTGGTGGGGCCGCCGTTCACCGAGAAGGCGAACTGATCGTTGGTTGCGGTGATGCCGTAGGCGCCGTCGATGGAACTGTAAATGGCGTCGGAGTAGTTGGCCGAAAACGTGGTGCCGGTCCCTGTTGCCGCGTTGGTGCCGAAGCCGAAGTTGTCCTGACCCGGAGCCAGTGCATTCAACCGGAACGCGGAGCCGTTGGTCGAAGTGATCTGAATCACGCCGGCCTGCACAGAGGCCTGCAGACCAGCCGCAGCCAGCGTCGAGTTGGCTGCGATGCCCGCGTTGATCGCTGCCACAGCGGCTGTGGCCGTCCCGGCCGTCAGTCCATTCACCAACACCTGGTGTGCCGCTCCCCCGCCGATGGAGAACTCAAACGTCTGCGCCGAGGTAGCCGAGAGCGTCACCGCGCCGCCGGTCACCGTAGTGTAGTCGAATGCCGTTGCTGTGTCTGCAGCCAGCCGGAAAGTACCCAATCCCAGCAGGTTGTCGTTGTCGCCTGCCGCCAGCACTTCAAACCGTTCCCCGCGCGCGCTGCGGAACACCAGCGTCTCGCCCGCCACCGGCGTGTCGAGAGAAATACCGGCCGCTTGCAGGGTCGCGTTACCATCGGCAGCCAGCTTCAACGCCGTCGCCAACTGTGCCGCCGTGGTCGTGCCTTGCGTGACGGCCAGTGTCAGATCCACCGGGCTGCCGACTCCGCTGCCCTGCACGCGTACGATGACGTTGGCCGAACCGGCGCCCGTCGAGGTGCCGGTGACCGGTCCGCGGCCGAGATACGTTGTGTCGAGACTCTTGCCCACCGCGCCAGAGGAAAAATTGCCCAAGAGTGCATTCGACAGCCGGTCGCCGGCTTCCACCTGGAAGGCGCCTGTGGAGGCCTGGAACCCCAGCCGCTCCTTGATCGTGCCATCGGCCTGCGTATCAGTGACCACTACCGCCCGCACGTTGGCGTTGCGGAAGGCTGTCGCTGCAGCCGTGGCGCCATTGCCGGCCGCCTCGATTGCCGCATTCACCGCCGTTACCAGGGTGCTCGTGTTGGTGATCCCGGCCAGATTCACCGACACCTTGATGCCGTCGCTGTCCGAGAAACCCGCCCCGCGAATAAAGAAATCCGTGAATCCCGCCGTTGCCACCGACGTCGCATTGGTGGTGTTGTTGACGATGGTCTGCACGCTGGTGGTGGCCGAACTGGTCGACAGGTCTGTACCCACGGCACTGGCCGCCTGCACGCCGCTCACTCCCAGGCTCTGCGTATCCACCGTCGAGGAACTCAGGTCCACCGCCACCGAGCCGTTGTTGATCTCGGTAATGCCGGCATTGGCCCGGCCGCCGCCGATGAACACGCTCAGGCTCTTGGCGAACTGCCCGCCGCGATCAAGGCCGATCGCCTGCGCCTGGCGGTCCACTTCGGCCAGCACCGTCTGAAATTCGCCATTCAGCACGGCGCGCGACCCGGTGAAGGTACCGGAGGCTGATTGTGTCGCCAAGGTACGGGCGCGGTCGAGCAGCTTCGAAATATTGTTGATGCCGCCGTCGATGATCTGCAGCAGCGAGATGCCGTCGTTGGCATTCCTCACGCCTTGCGACAGGACCGAAATATCGGACCGGAATCCGTTGGCGATGGCGAGACCGGCCGCGTCGTCGCCGCTGGCTGTGATGCGGAGGCCCGACGTCACGCGCTGGATGGTTTTCTGTTGGAAGTCCGAGCTGAGCCGCAGGTTCTCCTGTGCCGCCAGCGACGAGATGTTGGTGTTGATCTGAAAGCCCATGTTTCTCTCCTAGAAACGCCGGTACCGTTTCCGGTATTGCATTGCCCGGATCCATCCGGGTACATGAGCCTTATCGAATGGGGGTAGGAGGGGTATTACAGGGTGGCGGGATATTGCCAGCCCCCCGCTGGTAGGGGAATATGCGGGGGGCTGGCTTGAGGGTTAGCCGCAAACCGCTTGCTGACGCGCGCGGCTCTGTAGCGTATTTCTTTGTTACAGAGCCACGACCGTGAGGGAGTGGTTCCGGGAACCGGAATCTTTCACAGACCCTCAGCGAGCGGATGCGCGCTTACTGTGTAACGCTATGTTTAGCCTCTCAACAGCGCCAGCACTTGCTGGGGCGCCGAGTTGGCCTGTGCCAGGGCGGCGATGCCGGCCTGCAGCACGATCTGCGCTTTGCTCAGGTTGGCCGCTTCCTGCGCCAGATCCGCGTCACGGATCCGCGATTCGGCTGCCGCGATGTTGGTCAACTGCGACTGCGCCAGGTTCACTGCATAGTTGAACTGGTTCTGGCCGCGACCGACAACTGCTTGTGCATCGCCGAGCGCTTCCACCGCCGAAGCGAGTGCCGACACCGCCGACGTGGCTCCGTCAATCGAGGTGATGTCCAACTGCGAGCCGCCGCTGGACTGCTCCGCCTTGGCGATGGTTCCCTGGCCGAGCACGCTCGTTCCGGTGGAGCCGTCATAGACGCCCACCTCCGATGCCGCGGTCGAACCCGAGCTCACACCCACCGACACGCGGAAGTTGCTCAGCGTGCTCAGTATGCGGATGCCTTCTTCCTTGCCAGTCGAGTTTTGTTCCTTTACCGCCACCAACTGCTTTAAGGTCGGATCGGCCGACTGTTGCAGTTGCGAGTTGATCGTCTGGAGCGCTTCGTCGAGCGAGCGCGCGTTGCGTCCGGTATCGTCATTGCGCAGCGTCACCGCGAGCGAATGTTCAACGCCGTTGGAATCCACCGCCGTCAGAGTCAGCGTCTGGTCCGAGGCGCCGTTGCGCAGTGCCGAGAAACTGAACACGTCTTCGTTGGTGCCGAGTTGCGTCTGGTAGGCGCCGCCCGAGTTCACCGTGCTCTTGTCGGCGTAGTTGCTCTGTCCGGCTTCGATCCCGATGGTCGAGTAGGCGCTGTTGGCGCCGTCGACGAACGCGATCTTGGAGTTGGGGCTGTCCGCGGTAATCACCAACTGCCCGTTCACCACCGAAGCGGTGGCGGCCGCGGCAAACGTGCCGTTGCCGTTCAGATCCGCGGCCACCGTCGTCGCCGTCGTCGCGGCGTTCTGCGTGATGCTGATGTTGATCGCCGTTCCGCCATCGATGCTTACGTACACTTCATCGTTGGCCGTGGTGATGGCGTAGGGGCCATCGATCGAGTTATAAATGGCGTCAGAGTAGTTGGCCGAAAACGTGGTGCCCGTCCCTGTGGCCGCGTTGGTGCCGAAGCCGAAGTTGTCCTGACCCGGAGCCAGTGCATTGAGCCGGAAGGCCGTGCCGTTGGTGGAGGCGACCTGAATGACGCCGCTCTGTACGGAAGCCTGCAGACCCGCCGCAGCCAGCGTGGAGTTGGCCGCGATGCCGGCGTTGATGGCGGTGACTGCCGCGGTGGCCGTGCCGGCCGTCAGGCCGCTGACCGCAACACTCTGGGCCGCGCCGCCGCTGATCGAGAACTCAAACGTCTGTGCCGAGGTGGCGGACAGTGTCACCGCGCCGCCGGTCACCGAGGTGTAGTCAAACGAGGTGGCCGCATCGGAAGCAAGCCTGAACGTACCCAGTCCCAGCAGGTTGTCGTTGTCGCCTGCCGTCAGCACTTCAAACCGCTCGCCGCTTGAGCTGCGGAACACCAGCGATTCACCGGACACCGGAGCGTCCAGCGAGATCCCCGCCGCCTGCAGCGTCGCGTTGCTGTCGACGGCCGCCTTCAGTGCGGTCGCCACCTGCGCCGCCGTCGAGGTGCCCTGTGTGATGCCCAGTGCCAGGTCGACCGGCGCGTCCAGCCCGCTGCCCTGCACTCGCACGATAATGTTCGCCGCGCCCGCACCCGTCGAGGTGCCGGTGACGTTGCCGCGGCCCACAAAGGCCGTGTCGAGGCTCTTGCCCACCGCGCCGGACGAGAAGTTACCCAACAATGCATTCGACAGCCGGTCGCCGGCTTCCACCTGGAAGGCGCCCGTAGAGGCCTGGAAGCCCAGCCGCTGCGTCACCGTGCCGTCGCCGGCCGTGTCACTCACCACCACCGCGCGGATATTGGTGTTCTTGAACGCCGTTGCCGCCGCCGAAGCGCCGTTGCCGGCCGATTCAATCCCCGCATTGATGGCTTCCACCAGCGTCGAAGTGTCGGTAACGCCGCTCAGGTTGACGCTTACCTGCACTTTGTCGGCATCGGAGAAGCCCGCACCGCGGAAGTTGAACGTCGAATAGCCGGCCACCGCCGTTGAGTTGGTGTTCGTCGTGTCGTTGACGATCGCCTGCACGCTGGTGGTCGCCGAACTGCTGCTCAGGTCCGTGCCCGCCGCACTGGCCGCCTGCACACCGCTCAACCCAAGACTGCGGGTGTCGACAGTGGAAGTGGTCAGGTTGACGCCCACCGATCCGTTGCTGATCTCCGATACGCCGGCATTGGCTTTGCCGCCGCCGATGAACACGCTCAGGTTCTTGGCAAACTGCCCACCGCTGTCCAGCCCGATCGCCTGCGCCTGCCTGTTGATTTCCGACAACACGGTGTTGAACTCGCTGTTCAGCACCGCCCGCGATCCGGTGTAGGTGCCCGATGCCGATTGCGTCGCCAGGGTGCGCGCCCGGTCGAGCAGCTTCGAAATGTTGTTGATGCCGCCGTCGATGATCTGCAGCGTCGATAGCCCGTCATTGGCGTTGCGGATGCCTTGTCCCAGAACAGCGATGTCGCTGCGGAAGCCGTTGGCAATGGCCAGGCCGGCGGCGTCGTCGCCCGAGGACGTGATGCGCAGTCCCGATGTGACGCGCTGGATGGTTTTCTGCTGGAAATCCGAGCTGAGACGCAGGTATTCCTGCGCGTTCAACGAGGATACGTTGGTATTGATCTGGAAGCCCATTTGTTTCTCTCCTAGAAACGTGTGAGGACAGCCCGGAATCCTTCCCGGGTGTGTTTCGGCTTGCACCGGAGCACAGTTTTGTTGTCTCTAGGTCCGCTTATCGGATGTGGGCAGGGGGGCTTGAGGAAGGATTGCGGTTGTAAGTATCGATGGGCTGAGGACTATCTCCGGGGATCGGTGGTGTAGGTTCGCAGGTGGTCCACCAACCGCGCCACTGCCGCCGGTTCGGCAATCACCACGGTCGATGCCCGGTTCTGTTCGGCCGCCAGCCGCATCTCCGAACGCAGGATCTGCAGATCGCGCGGCGCCACGATCCCCAACTTCACCCGCGTCGGCGAAGCATCCACCACGCGCACTTCCACGTTGTCGCCGATCAGAATCGATTCTCCGATGCGCCTTCCGAGGATCAGCATCCGCTACTAGCCCCCTCAGCACCCAGCGGGTGCTCAAAGGAGTACTGCGAATCGGTCTGGATCACCTGGCGCGCCCGCCGCGTGTGACGGTGAATCACCACCGGAGCCATCAGGTTCGCCGTCGGCGGCCGGTCCGCGCGCGCCGTCAGAATCGCCAAACAGAGCATGTCTTCGTTTTGCGTAGTCGCATCGATGCCCAGGTCGCGCAGGTCTTCAATGGGGGAGGTCAGCTCATAGTCGGGCTGGATCGCCTGCACGGGCACAGTGAGAAAGCATAGCTCCGCATTGTCCAGAGACTGCAGAAAGAGGATCGGGGCCGTTTCGGTCCGTTCCACCAGAACGAATCGAGTCTGCGTTTCAAAGGCAGGCAGGCCTTCGGCGAACTCTACAATCGTCTCCTCACTGTAGTCGACGGTGCCGAGTTGGGGGGTTTCAAGTAGTGCCACTGGTTGTCAGAGTAGTAGTGGCTCGATCGGGTGTTTCCTCTCATTCCGGCTTTTGAACCTAAAAACGGCAGTTGATTCCGGGTTCGTGGTTTGAAGTAGTTGATACTGTTGGGAATGACTGACGAAAGGGCGTTGGTGTCGGGTCACCCGGAGGGTGAGTCGGG
>Ga0163151_10002277_pt1 | contig 30179 bp, 18 predicted proteins | sample OliLakLV19MP5IB2_FD_145596 | JGI IMG/M metagenome (GOLD analysis project Ga0163151, IMG submission 145596) | Freshwater microbial mat bacterial communities from Lake Vanda, McMurdo Dry Valleys, Antarctica - Oligotrophic Lake LV.19.MP5.IB-2 | ecosystem: Environmental > Aquatic > Freshwater >...
GGGCTCGAACCGGTGGTGAGAATGAAGAACTAGGTCATACACATTTGACCGAAAAGAACGTCACCCCCTCCCCGGCGATTGTAGGGCTAAGTGCCTATGTTTGAGCAACCTGCGGCCAGCCAGTAATCCGGAGACGGGGATGCAGGCCACCGAGGGCTACCGGTAACTTGTAAACTCCCGCTAGCGCCCGAAACCGGGACAAAGGGCAAAAACACTTTCTTATTATTTCCCGGCAAAATCCGCGGATTCTATGCCGATTTCTATTTGGCATGGCGGTGTCTTACGATATACTCGCCGAGTAACTCTAGACATTTAGGAGCGATTCGGCACCGTGCCACCCCCGAAACCAAAGGTTGCGATCATCTTCGTCCCTGGGATCTTCGCTTCCCACGTCACCGACCCTGAACACCCGTTTGGCGTGATGTGGCCGGTGAACAATCCGTCGATGTTGCGGCAAGTCTTCCGAAGTTCTTTCGAACAGCGAAAGCAAATGGCGGAAAGCGCCAGGTTTACCGTGCCGGACTCCGAAAACAAGCGGGGCAGGAATACCGTTTTGCTGAAAGCCTATGGAGCCTTTCTGGACGCGGTTCAAGAACACAAGGACTTTGCTTTTGAACCTGTGGTGTTTGCCGCGGGATATAACTTCATTCAGGGAAACCGGCGGACGGCGGACGAATATATCCTGCCCGCCGCGCTGCGCGCCTTGAGCGAGCCCGGAATCACCGCCATTCTCTTTGTCACGCACAGCATGGGATGCCTGCCGGTGCGCGCCTTACTGCATCCGCAAGCCGCCTACCGCAGGCTTGCTTCGAGCTGCGTTGGAGTCGTTCATGCCTCCGCGCCAAACAACGGATCTCCGGAAGTTTTGGGCCGGTACATCCGGGGAGTCCTTCCGCCCGAGGACGCCGCGATACGCTACCTGTTCGGCGACAACGGATGGAAGGCCACGACCACCGCCAGCGCCATACCGGCCACCTACGAGCTTCTCCCCGTGTTTGCCTCGGAGGATGATCGCCGGGCGCTCGTCACGGCCACGGGCAAAGTGCCGGCTTTCGGCAACGACCCCTATTTCCTGAAAAAGATCGTGGAATTCCACTTCGAATCGAACCGGGATGCAAACCGGGAGGCCGGGAGACTTAGCCGCTTCGGAGACGCGCTCGCGGCCGTTGAAGACATTCGGACCGACGTCGACAGGCACGCGCGGGCGGCGATGCGGTTCCGCGCCTGGCTCGGCAGCTCGATGTTCGACCGTTCGTGGGCAGTCGCCACGCGCGGGCGCGACACGCTTCGGAGCTTAACTTATGCTTTTGAAGATCCGGCCGCATCGGACGGGAAACTCGTTTTTGCCAGAGCGGATGACCTGGACAAAGAAGGCGACGGCACGGTACCCTTCGCCAGCCAGATTAAACACCTGGAGAATCGTCACACGCGGATTGACGAAGACATCGAACACTCAGAGTCGATGGCGAACAATGGCGTAATCCAGGCCGTTATCGCCGCGATGAACCGGCTTTACACCGAATACGAGACCGCCAAGCTCTATTCCCAACTCCCGCTTGGCCCTGGGTGAGGAACCCCATCTTATGACGCTCCAGGACGTAAGCGACGCACTGAATGGCATGACGGTTGAGGATGGACCCGGCAAGGTCCGGCTCACGTTCACGCCCTCGGTTTCGCCGGTTTTTCCCGCGCTGGAGCCGGTGTTTCCCGCCGGCGGATCGATCAAAATTTCATCCGCGACGAGAGTCCAGACCAGTGACGCCATTATCTTCAATGGAACCGCGACCGCGGCATTTCCGGAAATCAAGGACGGGACGGAGACCAGACTCAAAGAAATTGTGGACCTTCCGGTCGAGGCGGTTTTCCGGGCCGGCGCCGACGTCGCCTCAGTTTCGATCTGGTTCAAACTGCAGGAGAACGGCCGGGAATTGCGATTCGGCGATATCTTTTCGGATTTGCCCACGGTGCCAGACGGCGACATTGCGCTGGAGCGGCGGAACACAGTTCTCCAATTCCTGGAAGGCAGTTTGGCCAACGCCTGCCTTGTTGTGACAAGCGATGCGGTGCGCGAGCCGGCGCGGCCCGAATTTCCCGCCGGCCTTGATCTGAGCGCGGGGTTGAACTTCGTTGGCCTGTGGACGCCGGGCGCACTGTTCGGCGGTTTCCAGGAGTTGCTCGGCTCTCCGGTTTCCTTGGTATTGACAGGTCCGATTGTGCCTAAGGGCGATGGCGCGGTTGCGCTCACGCGCGGGCAATACCCATGGGAAGCGGCGGCGCCGGTCCAGGGCATCCACTTGAAAGCGGATCTAGATGTAGCGGTGAAGAAACTCGGCGTCGCGCTGGCGCTTGAGAGTTTTCGAATCTACACGCCATTGAACGACTCTTTCATCGAGAGCCACCCCACCTTCCAGCCCGCCGTTGCTTTCACTGGCCGGATCAATACTCCCAGCGCGACCGGAGCCGGTCATGCCACCGTCGCCGTGACTGTCGAAAAGCCGCTCGGCACCGATGACGTTTTCCTTACGGGCAGATTTGAAGGAGTTACCCTCGGCGCATTGCTGGCGGATATCGTGGGCAAAGCGGGAACGGAAATCATCCCGCCGTCGATCCTCGAAAATATCCCCGACATCAGCCTCACTTCCGTTGTCGTGAACATTCGGCGCGATTCGGACGGCATAAGCGTGGCGTCCATTTCTGTTTTGGTGAAACCGGCCAACGTCAAATTTTCGTTATTAACGGAGCCCAAGCTGGAGGCATCCGTTGATTCTTTATCGATTTTAGTCACCAACCCATTCGCAAGCGGCCGCCATCTAAGCGCCCGCGTCACGGGGACCGTGGCGATTTTCGACTCGAAATTCAACGTCGCTCTCGATCTGCCCGGTCTTCGCGTCTCCGCGGAACAGGCGGAGGAAAAGGCCATCCCGCTCGCGACCGTGGTGGAGTTTCTGCTGCGGGTACCCGGACTTCCCAAGCCGCCGGATATCCAATTTCAGAACATTCGATTCACAGCCATTCCGGGCAAGACTTTTGATTTCTCCATGGCCGTGGATCCGTCCGCCTCCGCGGCTGGATTAATCCTCGGCGGCGTGCGATTGCCCCGCATCGGCGTTTCCGTCACGAACGAAGGCTGGAGCCTGGCCGGCGGCAAAGACGCGGACGGTTCCGCGCTCCAACTGGGCGCGCTTATCGATTCGCTGATCGATGAGATCGACGCCTTCGACGGCCTGAAAATCCCGGATGGCATCAAAGGCCTGACCGTCGACAGCTTCACGCTGGCCTATGAAAAGGACAGCAAGACCTTCCGCTTCGACTGCAAAGGAAAGCTTCCGCTCGCCACGGCCACTTCGGAATTGAAAGTAGAGGCGCACTTCACCGCCGAGTTGACCAACGCCGTCGGGCGCAAGACGCAGCGCTTCGGCGGCGCGCTGTTCTTCAAGCCTAAGCCGGATCGCACCCTGCAATTCGACCTGCGTTTTGGACGGGGCGGCAAGTCGAACATCCTGCTCGCCAACTTCCAGAATGCGAGCGGCGCGCCGCTGAAGGTGAGCGATCTAATCGGTCTGCTGGTCCCGAACGCGCCGGAGGTTGACATTACACTGAACACGGCCCTGCTGGTGCTCATTCGCGGTGCGGGGGCGACCAAGGTACTCGCCGGGCTCGACATGGGGGCCGGGCTGAACCTGTCTAACCTTCCCCTCGTCGGCGCGGCATTGCCGCCAAGCGAGACGGTGCGGCTCTCGTATCGCCTCCTGGCGCCGTCGGCGCCATTCTCGATTTTGGAGCTGAACGAAATTAACGGCGTTCTTCCGCCGGGCTCCGTTCCGTTGCCGGTCACGTCGCCCCTGGACGGCGTTAAAATCGCCGGCCGCCTGGAATTCGGCTCCACCACGCAAGAGCTCGATTTGCCGATCGTCAGCAGGCCGCAGCCCGCGCAACCGGGAGACCTGCCGGTTGGAAACGCGGTGTCCACGCCCGCGCCCATCAAGTGGATCAATCTGCAAAAGACGCTTGGGCCCGTCCACTTTGAACGAATTGGTTTCCAGATTACGAAACGGGTTGAGAACGGGGTTGAGAGTCCGGTAATGACATTCGCGCTGGACGCGTCCCTGCAGGCCGGCCCGCTGACGCTCACCATGGACGGACTCTCCATCAGCACTCCGCTTACAAGGTTCGATCCGAGGTTCGATTTGCGCGGAATTGGCATCCAATTCCGCAATGACCCCATTGCAATTAGCGGCCTGTTCCTGCGCGAAAAGACCTCCGCCGGGCGTGACCGGTATTCGGGCGCCGCCATCATCAGTGCCAAGAACTTCAGCCTCTCGGCCTTCGGTTCGTTCGTACCCGCCGACGCAGCCGTTCCCGGCGATCAACCGTCGATTTTCATTTTCGCCGTATTCGATAAATCCCTCGGCGGCCCGTCTTTCTTCTTCGTCACGGGACTGGCCGCCGGGTTCGGCTACAACCGCGATCTACTGGCGCCGCCCATCTCCGGCGTGGCCGAATTCCCGCTGCTGAAAGCGGCCGACGGCCAGCCCGATTTCAACGACCTGCCGAAGATGCTCAAAGCGCTGAACAGCGTCATCCCCCCGCGAACCGGTTCCTACTGGCTGGCGGCGGGTATCAAGTTCAAGTCGTTCCAGGTCATTAATTCTTTCGCGCTGCTGCTGGTGAAGTTTGGCAACGACCTTGAAATTCTGCTGCTCGGCAAGAGCACGCTGACGCTCCCGTTGCCCGCCGAGGGCAAAACCACCGTCGCTCCCTACGTCTACATCGAACTTGCGATCAAAGTGAGCATCCGCCCAGCGCAAGGCCTCATCAGCGCCGAAGCGCTGCTCACCGATAACTCCTTCGTCATCGACAAATCCTGCCGTCTCTCCGGCGGCTTCGCGTTTTATCTCTGGTACGATCCGCCCGCCGACGCGCGGCCGAAAGTTCAGAAGGGCGACTTTGTCCTCACCATTGGCGGCTACCATCCGCGCTTCAAGGTCCCGGCCCATTATCCGCGCGTGCCGCGTCTGGCGATCAACTGGCCGCGCCCGCCCATCTCCATAAAAGGTGAAGCGTACTTCGCGCTGACGCCATCGTGCGTCATGGCCGGCGGATCGCTCGAAGCCAGTTACAAAGACGGGAGCCTGGAAGCGTGCTTCATTCTTCGAGCGGACTTCCTCATCTCGTGGAATCCATTCTTCTACGACATCGAAGTTTTCCTCTCCATTCGCGCCGCGCTGGTGGTCGAAACCATTTTCGGCGATATCCGGCTGGGAACGGAACTCAGCGCCAGCGTGTTGATATGGGGACCGGAGTTCTCCGGCATCGCGACGGTGACATGGTCCGTCATCTCGTTCTCGGTCTCCTTCGGCGCGGCCGGCGTGAAGCAAGCGCCCTCGTTCCTGAGTTTTGCCAAATTTCAGGAATCCTTCCTGCCAGCGGCCGCCGATATTTGCCGCGTCCACATCGCGTCCGGTCTCGTACGAGAGATCCCGGCGCTCAGCGGCGCGGCGAACGCGCAGAAGGAATGGGTCGTCCGGCCCGATGAACTGGCGTTGGCCACCGAGTCGGCCATTCCGTCGACCCACGTGAACGTCACGAACACGGCGGGCGTCGCGGTAAATGTGATCGCATCCAGCGGGCCTATCGGCATGAGGCCAATGGGGAGCGGCCCGATCGCGTCCACACACACCGTAAAGATTACGCGCCTTGCGTCCCCCGGCCGCGCCGCCGAGATCCAGAACCTGCAAGCGAACTGGCTTTTCCCGGCGGAAGGGCAGCGCCAGGGCGTTCCGGCGGAACTTTGGAATACCGTGAACACGGACGATGGGGCGGTGAAAGCCGCCAAGCCTGGACCCGGAGCCGAACTCCTGCCCAACAGGCTAATCGGCTTTCGCCAATTGCGGCCCGCCGACAAGGGACTGTCCACTTCCAATCCGCCCGTAATGGATGTGCGCAAGGCGTTCGATTTCATCATCGTTTTGAAAAAGACGTTGCCGCTGAATCGGCTCTCCCGGGCGGATTTCATCAACGCAAATATGGGCGCCGTTGAGGCCCCCGCGAACGATGATTTTATCGGCGTAATCAAGACGACCGTTGTGGCGGACACTATCCGCGAGCGCCGCGGGCTTGCCGTCGTTATCGCCGCCGCGCACGGGTTCCCTGGGTTGTCCGATGGCTCGCTGGGTTTGCTTTCGCGGGAAGCCGAAACGCTATTGCAGTTCCCGCCCATGCTGGGCGCGCTGGGGTCTCCCGGCATTGGCGCGCCGCCGGCCATCGCCAGCGTTGCGCCTATTGAGGATCTTGAGTTGCCCGAATCGTTCCGCACCACGCTAATCACCGTATTGGCGCAACTCGATCAGGATGAACAAGGGAAGTCCGATGGCTCAATCGACACGCCCGATGACGAGCGGGAACTCAGCGCCGAAGCGCCGCCCGCCGCGGACCTGGAGGAAAATCCGTCACAAGGCCGCACAATGATCGTCGGCCGGTCGGTCGTCTGGGCGATAGAGCCCGGCGCGCCCGGCAGTCCGGTCCCAGCCTTCGCCGTCAGCGGCGGGGCGAACATGAGTTTCCGCGTCGTAGCGCTGGATGAATTCGGCGAGCTGCTGCAAAACGATGTCCGCCCGGCCCAACAGGCGCGCCTGCCCCGGAAGATCCCGGCGCAGTTGATTGTCACCGGCCTTACGACGCTCGATGAACCGCCAACGGTCTTCGGGTGGCGCGCCGATACGCCGCTGCTCCAAGTGGGGCGGCTCCGCTTTATCGCCGAAGGCGCGACGGTGGACGTTGACGCCACGCCCGATAACGGCGAATCCGTGTTCCGCGTGATCTCAGGCCGGGACGCTATGGGCGCCACCGCGACCGTAAAAACTCATCTGCCGGAAAATGCGCGGACGCTCGCGGTTGTCATCCGGCGCAGCGAGCGGACGTCGCCGCCGGCCTTGGGAACCTTCATCGAAGTGTTCCGTCCCGATGGCGTCAGTTTGCGTCTGATGCCGCTGCACGTCATTCGGGAGAGCGAGTCGGAATATGTTCTACTCTGCCGTGTTCCCGCGAACCTGCGGCGCGACTTGGCCAATCACGCGGCGTTCCGCGTGCGCGCCGCGGGCGGCGGCGAGGATTGGGAGGTAAGCGGCGTGGTTGGCCTCGCGGATTCCATTTTTCACGTCCGAAACAACTGGGCCGATGTTAAGCTAACGCCCGCCGTCCAGGACCGGACGCCGGGCCTCTCTCCGCAAGCTGGCATTCAGTTCACGGCCGCCACCGGAGCCGCACAATGAGCGACGCGCAAAAACTCCCCGATAAAATCCGCTTCCACAACCACTACCGGCCAATCCTGGAGGCCGGCAGTTATGAAATCGAACTGACGCAGAATGTGGACATCGGCGGCATCAAGCGCGCCGCCGATTCCGCCGTCAAAACATTTACGCACAAACGCGTGATGCACGTCAGCCCGCGCCGTTTCAGCCTCGCCCCCGGCGACCTGCATGCCGTCTTTCCGCCAGCAAACGCCGAAGGCGAATTCGGCTCCGCCCTTCCGCACCTCGTTCTTCGCAAGCGCGGCCTGCCATGGGAGCGCGCCATTGGAGGGTCAATCGAAAAGCCGCTTCCCTGGCTGGCGCTGCTTTTGTTCCATGACGGCGAAGCCCCGGCCATTCAAACGATTCGTATCCAGGACGTACAAGCGGGCGCGGAGAATCCGCCGGCGGACGGCGTGCTGCGCCCGGCCATTACGGTGCGCGCCGGCGTCGATGACGAAGCCGGCGGGCAGACGCTGGCCATTGACGTTCCGCGCGACATTTTTGAAAAAATCGCGCCATCGCTCGGGGACATTTCCCTCCTCGCCCACGTGCGCCAGACCTACACCGGCGATAAAGAACTGCTCGGCCTGGATGTCGACGAATGGTTCTCCGTCGTCCTGTCTAACCGCGTTCCGAAGGCCGGTCTCAACACGGCGCATCTGGTTTCGCTTGAGGGCTGGGCGGGAGTTCTTCAGACTCGAAACTTCGCCGGCGCCACAAAACTCCGGCTGGTCTCGCTCGCGAACTGGTCATTCACGGAGAAGCTGACGGCTAAGGGAAGCTTCGCAAAGCTCATTGATGGCCTGAAAGCCGGGCCGCTTCAAGTGAACCCGGCGGAACTCCCCGCCGCTCCGGCCAATGACACGGAGCAAGAGAACATGCGGACGCTGGTCAAGAAAGCGTTGGAGCAGGGCTATGTCCCGCTTGCCTACGATATGCGCAGCGGGGAACGCACCGCCGGCTGGTATCGCGGGCCGCTGCTCCCCGTTCGCACTAAACCGGTGCAGGAAGAAACCGCGGAGCTTCGCGCGCCATTTGAAAGCGCCGAAGCCGGGCTAATCTATGACCCGCGCACCGGCATGTTCGACGTCTCTTTCGCCGTCGCCTGGCAGATGGGTCGATTGCTCGCCCTGGCCAGTTCGCAGTTCGCCTCCGCCCTTTCCCGTTGGCGCCAGCAATCGCAGGTATTTAGCGACAAGCTGCTGGACCAGGAAGTTCTGCGTCGAAGATTCGGCGAAACGCAGCTCTTCGTCAGTCTGGAAAAAGTCGTCAGCGCCGGGCCGGGTCCCCAACAGCTAACGCTCCTCACAGACCTCGTCCGGCAACTTACCGATTCAAAGGCCTTCAGCAAAGCGCTCGCAAAGCTCATCGTTCCCGCCACTGGCAAATCGCCGCTCGAATCGCTGAAGGCGGCGCCCCTCGGCACGTCGCGCCTATCCGCCGGCCTTCCCGCATTGACGGCGGCCGAATTGAACACGCTGGCCGGCACGCCGGCCGGCGCGCAACGAGCCGCCAAAATGGCGGAATTCCTAACGAAGCCCGTCGTCGTCGCCGCCCCAATTGTCATCCCAACGCCGCCCGCCGCGACGGCCGTCGAAAAGACCAAAACCGATGCCGTCGGCCGCGAGACCGTCCGGGGCGCCTTTGACGCCAACGCCCAGACAAAGGCCGCCATCGAGACCTTCGATCAACTCGCCGCCGCGCGTCTCCCCGCCGATTTGAAAAACTGGCTCGGACAGCTTCTGCTCCTCTACGGAGTTCCTTTCGAAAATCTCGTCGCCGATCAGCGCATGTTGCCGGCCGAATCTCTCCGCTTCTTTTACCTGGATCGAAACTGGCTGCAAGCGGCGGTGGACGGCGCATTCAGCGTGGGAGCCCACTCCAAGATCGACACGCGTCTCCACCGCGTGTTGCAGGACCTGGTTCTGCGAAGCGCCGAGACAGCCGCCGCGGCTGCACGCGCCGAAATGCGGGACGAAACTCCCACGCCGGAACAGGCATTGGCCGAGCCGGCCGGCCTGCTGATGCGCTCGGCAATCGTCTCCGGCTGGCCGGGCCTGGAGGTGCAGGCGTTCCGCTTCACCGCGTCATCGAATAAAACCTTTGCGACCCGGAACCAGACCCCGGTGTCCCCCGATGGACAACTGCAGTTGGTAACGCCCGCCGCCACTTCGACGATAACGCTCACAACGGCCAACAACAATCTGGACGGTTTGGCGGCGGCCATCAACGCGGCCCAAACGCGCGTCACCGCCAGCGTCGTCCCGGCCGGTCCATTTCGGCTGTCGGTCACATTTAAGCCACTGCTGGAAGGGCGCGAGTCCCCGCTAATCGAATTGCGCGAAACGCCAGGCGACCCGGCAACCAATATCCTCGCCAGTTTCAGGCTCCCGCCACTTCGGATTGAACGCCTCGCGCCCGATATCCTGCTCTGCATTTTCCCGGACATTCCGAATCGCGTTGAAATCAACGAGCCAGCCGAAGGCCTGCATTTTGGCCTCGACAAGGACAACACTACGCTTACGGATACTGTGACCCTTCGCAATCCGGAAACCGGGTTCAATTTCTCACCGTTGGAAACTGCCGCGCTCAAATATCGCGGTGGCTTGCGCGACGAAGGCGTGATCGATGTGTCGGGCTTCGCGACTGATCTCGCCACAAAACTGGCGGCAAGATTGACGCGCACACCCCTTGGGGCAGCCGACTTCGGCGTCCAAATGGTGCATTCCGCCCAAAAAAGAGCCTTCGAACCCGAGTAAACTATGCCAGACACCCCTCCATTTCTGCTGGTTCCCATCGCCGTCGAAGCGCTCACCGTCTGCGCCAGCGACCTCCACAATACTCTGTGGTCGATGAGCGAAAAAAACTATACGGGAATGTCGCGGTTTGAATCGATTGAGCCGCCGCCCTTCGTGCGCGGCAATGACCGCCCGCGACAAGGTGTAACGCTGCACTGGGCGCTGCCGGACGCGCTGACCAAAGGGCGCCAGAAGGGCGAGCAACTCCTGTTCCCGTTCATCCCCAATCGCTGGCTGGTTCTTCGTTCCGCTCGCACGAAATCGGGCAAGCCCGTGCAACCCCTCACTCCGGTGCGCGCGTGGTTTTTGGAAAGCGACCATCTGGGGCTGGATGGCGTCAACCTGTACCCGGCCGAAGACGGGCAGTCCGCCACGCGCCTGGGGCGGGGGCGAGTCGTCGGTGAGACTCTATCCGCGGCGAGCGTTAACGGCGTGTTCCTCACCGCGCTCGGCGGCGTGCCCGGCACGCCGCCCAAGCCCGGCAACGATCCCGCCTTCGCCGCCTACGCCCCCAACGTCGATAACGTCCTCTCTTCCTATGACGATCTCAAGGACCTTGGGCTGGCCGAATCGGACGGGGCTAGGCTCTCCTATCTGGTCGCCGGCTGGTATTCCGACGCATCCGCCGATCCCATGAACGCCCTCGCACGAGTGGGCAAGCCCTGGGTCACGCAGGAGGACTGCCTCGCCATCCTGAAGGAATATAGCTGGATCGTTGACGGCGCGGGACACATTCCCACCGCCGGCCTGCCCCGCCGCACGCTCTGTCACGGCGTGGTGTTCAACGTCAATTGGACCGGCTTCGTCTCCAAGGCGCAAACGTTCACGCGCGGCGCGGATTCCCCATTCACCGGCACGCCGATCGGTGACCGCAAGGAGTGGCGCAATCCCGAATTCGGCAAAGGACCCAATGCCGATCAACTATTCGCCGACAATCCGAACCCAACCAACTCCGATCTGCCGCACATCGCCATCGGCAATTCCACCACGGACGCGCTGGCCGCCATTGTTGAATACCTGGCGGATAAAGACAATCGCGGCGACCTGGGCACGCTGTTCCAGGCGTTGGAATACAACCTCGTCGATAGCTATAACGAGCCCGGCGGAACGATTCTGCTGAATCAGAAAATCCGCCAGAGCTGGTTCACCCCGGTTGGCGGCGAAACATCCTGGGAAGTGGTCGCGCCGCGCAAGTTGCCGGACCCGAAGAAGAAGGATCTGGTGGCCGAGGACGCCCCCGTCGATGCCACCAAAATCGCCGGGATTCTGAAGACCGCCGGGCTCACCGCCAGCTTGGAAAAACTGAATGAAGTCCAGGCCCTCTACGACGATTGGCAGCCCCAATTGACACGGGCGCTGCGCGATTTCTACGGATTGTGGTGGAAGCAACAGCGGCTGCGTTTTCTTCGCGATCTTCCGGAGGACGTGTCGTCGCGCACCGCGTTCGATACGCTGGTGACCGACAGGAACAATGAGATCGACACCGCCGTCACCGGCCTGTCCGCGCGGGTGGCGGCGGCGCTGCGTCAGCGGGACCAACTGCGCGACGCGCTGCACGCTGCGCTGAAAACCGGAACGCTGGACGCCAACGGCAAAAACCCGCTCGAACTCATGGAGCGCCCCGGCGCGCGGTTCTTCCGTCCGGCCGATCCGGTGGCCGTTGTCTATGGCTGCAAACGCTCCACCAAACACGGGGCCGATGGCACACTCGCGTGCCGCCTCAGCGGGCAGACCGTCGGAACGCTTGACACAAGGCTCACCACGCTGGACAAGACGGCGCGCGTGGCCGGCGTGCCCGCGCTCATCAACGCCGCCGCCATTCGCGCGCTTTTCAAAATGGAAGCCGCGAGTACGCTGGTCACGCAGGCGACGGCGCTCGGCGCGCCGGACCCGGTTTGGGATTTGGCCGCCGAATGGATTCTTCTCGACCCCGGCTGGGCCGGCGCGCTGGTAAACGCCGTTGGCGCATTAGACGCAAATACGATTGCCGACGTGAACGCCGCGCAGCGCCTGATCTGGGCGGACCAGCCAGGCACCGCCGTGACGCCGGCCGCCATGCTCACCGCCGCTGGATTCACAGACGGCGCGCGCCCCTCGCCGCTTGCTGTGGCGCAGTGGGCGCAGCCGTGGTCGCCGCTTTATCTTTGCTGGCGCGTCACCTGGTATCCCACGAAGTATCGAACGGAAATCTCTCCTCTCCCTGTAGTGAAATCGATGCCCGAATGGGAGTTCAACGGCGAAGATTTCGATTGGACGGGGATCGGCTCGCTCGATCATGATCGCGCCGTCACGCTGCAAGGAAGGTGCATTCTGGCGGGTACTTCCACCGCGGCCGTGCGACAGAATCTGGAGAAACTGCTGGAGTCCAATCTCCCCCGGCTGGACGCGGCCGCGAAGCGGAAGCTGTCGGAGCTGCAGGAAGTGCTGGCCAACGCCGACATCCTTTCGCAGCCGCTCACCGGGTTCCACGAGCAGCTCATCCAGCTTGATCGCAATCAATACTACACGCCGCCGAAAAGCGACCTCACTTCACCGCTTGGCGATTTGGAGCGCCTGGCGCCCATCCCTTTCCGCAATGGCGCGCCCGATGACTTTAGCCATTTCTTCCCCATTCGCGCCGGGCACTTCCAAATTGCGCGCGTCTGGGTGGTCGATGGCTTTGGGCAGGTTTTCGATCCCATCCAGCAGCGCGGCCAGACGCCGGGTTCTTACTCCCCATTGCGCGGCAGCGGCCTCACCACCGTTGGACTTTCCCAGCGCGGCGACACGCAGGTGCTGCAACTGCCGCCGCGCATTGTGCAGGGCTGCCGCTTGCAGTTCCGGTTCGAACGCGACCAGCCGTCCACCGGCGTCGTGTTGAATACGAATCCCGTCTGCGGCTGGGTGCTGCCCAATCATTTCGACCAGTCGCTGGCTGTCTTCGACGCCGATGGCGAGTCGCTGGGCGCCATGCTGCTTTCGGGCAGTCAAGGCCCTCTGCTTGGGATCATCTGGGAGCCCGGCGCAATCGCCACGCCCAGCCAGATTCCCGATGAGCATCTGCGCGGGCTGGTGCGGAGTCTCATGGGAATATCGAACAACGGCGGCGCTTTGCAGAATTTTCTAAGCGTCGTGGACCGGACCCTTTGGAGCATCGATCCGCTCGGCAAGCGCGACTCCAATTTATCCGCGCTTGTCGGCCGTCCGATCGCCGTGGTCCGCGCCCGGTTGCAACTGGAACTGTACGGCGCACCGGCCACCGATCAGCTTTGGAAACTGACCGGCAAAGCCGAAACAAAGGGCTTCACCGATGTCGAGTTCCCAGTGCAACTCGGCAATATGGATCTGCCGGATGACGGCACGCTCGGCTATTTCGAGGACGCCAACTACAGCGAGTTCCACACGGTTCATGATCTCGCGGTAAGGAATTCCACGTACATCGTCCTGCCCGGCCAAAGCCGTCTGAAAGTGGCCGCCAACGGCACGCGGAAGTTTATTACATTGCTGCTGGATCCGCGCGGCAGCGTGACCGCGGAGGCTGGCGTGGTGCCCGCCAAATTGCTCCGGCTTCCCCGGAATCTGATTGAAAGACCGCTGGAAAATATGGACGTGACGTTCCGCGTTGGCCCGCTCTTGCAGCAACAGCAGAGCGTGCGTATGCCGCTGCCGGCGGAGATTCGCGGCGGCTGGTCGTGGATTCAAAAATCGGGTGTGGGCTTGTTGGCGACGGAGGTGTCGGAAGTGACGCCCTCCACGCATCAGGCCCGGTTGAGCGATACGCCGGCGAGAATCCGCGAAGGCTGGCTGAAGTTGAGCGACGCGGTGGGAAAGAACGACAAGTAGAGGGAATACGTTATGGCAATGACATTCGAGATTCTTGAACCTTCAGGCACCGTTGAGGCCAGCGCCAGCACCGAGCCGGACGATATCTCTCGCGCCACCATCCGGATCAAGGCGAGTTGGAAGACGCCGGTTCCAACGGCGGAGACAAAGATCGTGTTCGCGGTGCCGATTTCGGGGACGGGCCGTTTGACCGGAAATCCCAAGAGCATCACGCCAGTAGTGAAGGAGCATGGCGCGTGGACGTTTCGCGAGGAGTCGGAAGCGAATGGGAAATTCGTGGCCAGTCTCAAGCCCGGCGCGGTTTTGCCCGCGGACAGCTTCGTGACGTTCCTGCTTCACGACATTGAGATTGTCATGGAGGAAGGCGACTCATTCATCACGGTGACGGAGAATGGCGCGGATGTGTTGCCCGCGCTCAAAGTTAAAAAAATTCCGGCCGCGTTGCGGATCGACTACTTCCGCACGCTCGCCTCGCCGTCGGTCCTGTCCAACACACCGGTAACGCTGGACTGGCAGACGACGGGCGCGACGAAAGTCTCGCTCCGCGGGCCGGACGGCAGTTTCGTCAAACGCCCCGGTGTTACAGTTACGCCTCCGGCTCCCGATGGGACCACTGTCATTCCCGGCAAACTGATCGACGGCGAGGAGCCTCGCGACAAAGACGGCAGTGTGGTAGTAAGTCCGATCACCACATCCACTTACACGCTCATTGCGCAAAAGGGGAATGACGAGAAGGTTCGCGCCGTTCAGCAAGTGACCGTCACCGTGACCGATCACACGCAGATTAACGGGGTTCTGGATGTCGTCGGCACCGGCAGCGTCACCGGCGGGCTTAACGTGATCGGCGGGATCACCGGACCCGGTTCGATTCCTGAATCGAAGGTGGTTGGCGGAGAGATACAGGGCGCCATTCTCATGTGGAGCGGGGTTACGGCGCCAGAAGGCTGGGAGCTTTGCGACGGCAGGGAGTTGACGGTCGGCATCGTTCGCTGCAAGACGCCGGACCTGAAAGACCGCTTCGTACTTGGGAAAGGCAGGCGTGCGCTCCGGGATATAGAGGGCGGAGCAGAAACAGTCACGCTCCTGGATGGAGAAATCCCCGCTCATACGCATACCACTAGCACCGATGAAGCGGGTAGCCACAGTCATAGCCTTCCTCGCGTCAACATTTCGCGTCTTGCCGGCGGGACTATCGTTTTCGGCGTTGTCACTTCGACCACACCGCCGAGCAGTCACAGCATAGGCGCGAGTGGAGTTCACACGCACACTGTCACCGTCAACGCAAACACCTCAGCCGGCGAAGCCCACAACAACATGCCCCCGTTCTACGTGCTGGCCTTCATCATCCGGCTCCCCGCCGGCGCGGTCCCTGTCCCGTAATTAGGAGAACCCATGGCAGACGGAGCGGCCGCTACAATCACAAGCGAAATCTGGGTCACCGAGGCGATCGACAACCGGCCCGACGCCGGCATCGACTGCTCGCTCGCGCTAAACAGCGCGGGCGAGCCGCACGCCTTATATTGGCTCGACCAGGAAAGCCCAGCCGCCAAGCTGATTTTCGCGAAACGCGCAAAGCCGGAGTGGCTCAGGGAAACGCTCCCCGCCAAGCGCGGCGCGCGTACCGCCCTCATCTTCGATGACCAGCGGCAACCTTGGGTCGCCTACTACGATCTGGACAAAGCCGGCATCAACGTTGGCTTCAAAGATTCGACCGGCGTTTGGCGGCTCGACCCCGTCCCCGAAACACTCCGCGGCTTCGCCATCGGAGCCACGGATCTCGTTCTGAAAGACGGCAAACCCATCGTTAGTTATTGGAGCGATGCGGGGCTTAAAATCGCCTTCCCCACCGCCCCCAATTTCCGTCCGCAAGTGAACGCCTGGCGCACCGAACCCGTGGACGCGCGCGCGTCCGCCGGATTCCATCACAGCATGGCGCTGAATGCGCAAGGAGTCCCGCACATCACCTACTTCGACCAGGAGGCACGGACGCTAAATCTGGCCGTGCGCGCCGCTGGAAACCCGGCCGTCCCATCCGCCTGGAATACTAGTCTCCTGGAACGGAACGCCGGCGAATACAGTTCCCTGGCGCTGCATCCGTTGACGGGCCGGCTGCATGTTGCCTACACCAGCGACGCGGGGCTGGCGCATCTGGAAATCGGTGCCGGTCAGCCAGCGGCGATCATCGCGGGCCCGGAAGCCGCCGCGCTCTATTGCTCCCTCGGCTTCGATTCCCAGGGACGTCCGCATATCGCCTACTACGATTCGGCCAGCGGCCGCCTCCAAGCCGCCCATCCCGCCGGGCCCCAATTCAGTGCCGCTCCCGACCCGGCTAACGATACCGGCGGCTTCGCGTCGCTCGCCGTCGTCTCCGGCGAAGTGCAACAGGTTGCGTCGTATGATTGGGCGCGCCGCAATCTTTCCTTCGCCCGCATTGTCCCATTTCCGAAGGCCGTTATCGGGCCCACTCCCTTGCAGTTCATCCGTCAAATTGGACCGGTCCAAATCACGCTCGACGGCTCTGCTTCTCTTCCCGAACCGGAGGAGCTGCAATTTCAATGGGTGCTGCCGCAGGATGTGGTGAATCAGTCGGGAATTCCAGGCGGGCAGAATAGTAAAACGCTCACCATTCAATATAGCGGCGAGCCGCGTAAGATCGATGTTCAACTCGTTGTCAAGGACTCGTTCGGCCGCCAAAACGTACAGACCATCGGCATTTCGGTGATTTAACAGGCAAGGAGAAAATCGTTGGTATTTCGATTCCAGCTATCGCTCACATTACTTCTGGCTCTGACCGTCCGGGCCCAACAACCGCCGGCGGAGGATGGCTTCCGTGTCAGCGTGACCAACGCTGAAGTGTCCCTGCAAGCCACCGATCCCAAGGAGCGCCATTGGGTCCTGGATTCGCTGCCCGCCGATGCGGACATTCTTGTCACCAATGCCGCGCTCAAAGAACGCATCAAGACCGATCTGACCGCCATGCGCGCCGACACCAGTTGCCTGAAATGGGCCGTGGAATTGGGCGTCACGTGCAGCCTTTCCGGGCGGCTCGCGGCGAGTTTAACCGATTTCAAATTTAGCGTCGTTAACATGATTGGCGCGCCGGAAGAGGGAGATACGCCGCGTCCAATCTTGCGCGTCCGGTACGCCGCGCCCGTCGCGCAAACGATGGCCACTCTCCGCGTTGCCATCACCACCGCCAATTCACTCGACGCGCCCCAAACGTCCGCGCTCAAACTGATGTACCCTGCCGCCGTCGCCCGGCTTTCCCAGCACGCGCTAACCAGCGGGTTTGACGCCGTGGAAATCTCGGTGGGCTTCGCCGCCGCGGATTCGGCGAATGACCGGCGAATGCAGGACGCGCTGCTCCAGGTTGCGCTCGACGGCCTCGAGGCGCTGCGGCTGGGAGGTTTCGAGCCCGGCAAGCCGGCGCCCACTCCCAGGCAGATGCAGGCCGTCGCGGAAAAAATCGCCGAGCGGTACCGCATTCCCCGCACAAATTGGCCCGTCCCCAGGGTGGATCTCAAGTTTGCCGCGCCCGGCAGCTCGGACTTTATCTTCAGTATCACCAGCCTTCAAATTGTGCGGAGCGCGCATTCCCGTGTCGTGCGCGGTCAAATCGAAGGGGTCGAGGGTATGGTCGATTTTGTCGGCGCGACAGTACGGGGAGAGGACAAAATCCAGCGGACGCTCGCAAACGCTACCGGGGACTTGAACCGCAAGTTCAAAGTCGATTTCGATAAACTCGCCTTCACCGTTCCTCTTGTGGATCAGGTGGAGACTCTTCGCGTTTTGCTCAACAAAGACCGGACAATCAGCGCCGTTACCGTCCGCGCCGAAGGATCGGACCTGGTATTCGAAGGCGAGCGCCGCTGGGTACTCGGCGCCCTCAACGCGAAGGCGACGCTGGCCGCGGCGTTCGATCCGCGCGAATTCATCACCGGCCAGGCGCAAATGGACGGTTCCAATTTGCTGCCGGGAAACATCCGCGAAACATACGCGCTGACCTTCCGCGGCGGGCCCGAAGTGCAAAAGGCGGACTTCACATTCGCCATCCCGCGCAGCCGTGGAGCGTTCGATTACGGATTCGATTTGAACGCCTTTTTCCACCGGGACCGCAATCAACGCCTGGGCAATCGCATCCGCGACAATCGTTTGCTCGATCAGGAGCGGGGCCTATTGCCGCGCGTTTACGCCGAAACGCGTGGCGGCAAGCGCGGCTGGGACATTCGCTCCCGCGTGGAAGTATCGCAGGACTGGCGGGAAGTGTTGATCGAGCCCCGCCAAGGCGATCTGCCGGCGCTCATTAACGGCCAGCTTTCCGCCTGGAACTTTTTCGGAAAACAGACGTTCGGAATGCCGGGCGCGAAGACCGGTTTCGGCCCTTCGCGTATCAATTTCGAGGCTACCAAACGGATGGGCCGAAGATCCCTGCATGGCGAGTTTCCGTTTGACCAATTTCTGCTAACCGCCCGCGGCCAGATCTTCTTCGGGCCCTGGACAGCCGAGGACTTTCTATTGCGCTACAAACGCGGTGCCGGCCAGAGTTCCTCGGCGACGCCGATATTTTTGCTCCACCGGCTGGGCGGACCGGACAACGTCAGGGGGCTGGAAAATGGCGAATTCATTGGTCGCCAACTCGGTTTTGAACAAAGCGAATTCGGCATTAAGTTCCCCGCGTTGCTGCGGATGTTTGGACGGAAGCCGGTGCCGCCGCCCGCCGAGGCGACGCCGCCGAGGCCGCTGGATTTGAAGAAGTTGCTGCTCGTCGGTTTCTATGACCGGGGCATGGTGGTCAATCGCGCGACGGTGGGGGATCTGCTGGGCCTTCGCGGCGCCGCGCATGGATATGGATTGGCGGTGGAGATGCGCGAATTGCCGGTGGGCTCCAGCGCCGCGCATCTGCAACTCGGGTGGGCGAGGTCGCCGAATTCCGTACTCCACAAAAAGGGTTTGCTGTCTGTTCGAATCGTGTTCGATTTTTAAATTTCAGGAGAGTCAATATGGACGGAATACGTGCCACCATCGCGGGCCGCAAGTTGCTGTTCGCCACCACCGGAGAAGTTGCTGAAGTCGGCAGCTCACAGACGCCCGTTATAGGGAGTTGGGGTTCGAAGTCCGCCGAGAGGGACAATCAAATTCGCTACACCCTCGACGGCGCCGCGCAGACGCCGCTTTCGGCCACTTACGCCTTTAACAAGAACAATCAACTCATCGTCAAGTTAAAGGCGGACGCGGGCGAGACAAAAGCCTTCGCGTTTATGGGCGGCATCGTTGTCGACGATAAGCACGACTTCAAATACATCGTCATCGACGGGAAAGACGCCGAAACCGGCCTGGAACTCCCGCTTTACGGCGAAATCAAATTCGCCGAAACGACGAATAACATGGTGATTCATCTCACCGGCGGCGGCGAGGCCGCCGTGCGCGGTTTGAGCGGTGTGCAAAGCCTGGATACCATCAAGAACCCATTCGCCAGTTTCAAGGCGGACGACTTACTCCGCTTTCACGCCGCCACTGTGAATGTCGTGGCTGGCCAGGACGATCCCATTCTTCGGCTCGCTATCATCGAGTTCGTCGGCTCGTGGGATTTGCAGGGCGGCACCCTCGTCTTCATGTCGAAGATCAAGAGTTCGCCCTCGAAGAATGAGATCAAGCTCGGTTTCGCCGGTAAGATCAAGGCCGTTACCTTCGGCTTCGTATATCTTTCCGACGGTAACACCGACGCCGTTTCGTTGAACATCCGGGGACAACATACATTCCGCTCCGACAAGGCCGCGACGGATTTCGCCTGGGAGACCTCAATTGGATTCTCTGAAAAGAAATTCGAGGCAAAGGTGGATGTCGCCAGCCACACGGTATTCGCCGCCGGTCAGACTTTGGACCTCCAAGGAAATCTAACGCTTAAACAGGATTCCGGCGGCCCGCTGGCGCTGAGTTTGTCGTTACAGGCGAAGTATCAATTCGAACGCGGCATTCTGGTCTTCCGCGCCGATATCTCGAACGGTATGCGGACCTCGTATGACTTGATGCTTGAAGGCAACTTCCAGTTCAAGAACATGAAGCTGGAATTCTCCTTCCGGCTTTCCAACAAAACGGGCGCGAAACAGATTCAAGTCCAGGTTGGGATCGAAGGCAGCAGTGACAGTATGATCAGGAACCTGGCCCTTTTGCTGGACATTTCGGAATCGGAAGCCAGCCTGAAACTCACTCTTTCCTTCGAAGTTCGGTTGCGCTTCGTGGATGGTGTGCGTGTTAAGGAACTTTCGGGCCAGAAGGCGGCTACCGCCTAAAGCCAATACTCTTCACTTAACAACAGTTTCCTCCTATTCTGTTTTAGAATAGGAGGCCAGGAGAATGCCGCGAACGATTGCCACGCTTCCCGCCGGAAGCCGGATCACGAACTACGTCAGTTTGGGGGTGTGTTACGGCAAAGTAGAAATGTCCCCTCGTTCGAGGGGAAGGTACGCGCCATTCCCACAAGTGGCATTGTTATGCATCACGTCCAGCCGTCCAGGCTACCCTTCGGCGCAAAGGCAGGCGGCCTTGAGGGCGCCAGTACGCGATGCACCAACTGCCGTCCTCCTAGCGGGACTTTACAAGTTATCCGAAAAACTTTGATAAGCCTCGTCATTAGAATGACTTACAGGGAGAGTCTGGCATGACCTCGTGGGCGGCTGGGGAGAAACGCTTGAGGTTGAGGAGCGAAAAGAGGCGTTGCTGCAGTGCGTTCGTTCGGGGGAGACAGGTGGCGGTGGGAGCCTGCCGTTGGTCTTGGCGGCGGGGATAGACAATCAGGGTTTCCCGGCTGCCGCCTAATTCTTCCAGTATGCGGTTGATGCTGAGCGACTCACCTTTCCGCGCCAGTTCGCGTTGCAGTAGGGCTAATTAGGCTATTTTTGCCCAACGCCTCGAGGAGTTGAAGAGCAACCCATCGGAGTGGATGCCGTGGAACTACCGCGAGACACTGGCTCGGCTGGCACGGCCCGCAGCCGCGTAATATGATGAACCTTCCTGGCCGGAAAGGATCACCGGCGGCCATGCTTGGGTGACGCTCTCAAATGCCCGCCAAACGGGCCTTTCCAAAGGCAAAATCCGATAACGTTTTTGGTCAGCGACGAAACCGGCCGAAAATGTTCCGCGCCGGCCTGTACGCCCGCGTTTCTTCGACGAAATCCAGTACGCCAAAGGGCACAAGTATCTGACGCTGGTTTACCAGATCGATCTCGGCGTCACGCGTCTGCTCTGGGTAGGCCGGGAGAACAATCGAATCCTTTCAGGGATTCTTTACCACCATCGGCGACGAAGTGGCCTCGAAGATCGTCTTCGTCTGTTCCGACATGTTAGAGCCGTATTTGAAGGCATCCGCGAAAAGTGCTCCGAAGTTCTCCATATCTCGATCGTTTCCATATCGTGGCGAAGATGAACAAGGCTCTCGATGAGGTCCGCGCCGGGGAATCGCGCCGCATGGCCATTGAAGGCCGGACGCCAGTCCGGAAGAAGTCACGCTGGCTGCTGCTCAAACGGGAAGAGAATTTCAAGACCGAACAGCGCTTCCGCCTCCGCGATCTGCTCCGCTACAACCTGAACACTGTGCGCGCATATCTTCTGAAGGAGGCCTTCCAGCAGCTCTGGGATTACAACTCCGCGACCTGGGCTGGGAAATTCCTCGACGAATGGTGCCGCCAGGTGATGCGCTCTCGCATCGAGCCGGTGAAGTAGATCGCCCGTTCACTGCGTGAACATCGCGAGTTGATCCTCAACTATTTCCGTGCTCAGAAGCTGCTCTCCAGCGGCGTTGTCGAGGGGCTCAATAACAAAGGCAAAGTCACTATAATAGAGCCTGTCCCGTTTACCAGTTTTTCGGCACCTACAATTTCGCCGTTGCAAATAAACGGCTTACTGGTAGACCACGGCCCATTTAACGCCAATTCTCACCTATCACTTGAAGTTCCTAAGGCATCATAATCGACCTTTTTGCCATTTTTGGCCAATAGCGGCAGTTTTGTCGACACGATATGACGTCTCGAAACCCCGTATTTATTGACGAATAATTTCGTGGGACGCGCTCTATAATATGAGAAGATCTTACGGCTTCCGAACTTCCGCGTCCTCGAACTCGCTCTCTATCACTCACTTGGCAAACTACCGGAACCCGAATCTACCCACGATTTCTTCTGACGAGCCATACTTTTCAATGGTTTAAAGTGAATTCGTATGCGCTGGCCAATTCATCGGGTCGGGGCCAATCATCGGTGACAGACTTGACAGACTCAGGCTCGTAAAGAAGAAACGAATAGGTGATCTCCTTTGAGACCTGTCGCGAACCTGTCTTATTGAATTTCGGATCACTGCGGAAAACACTTTCGTGGGTGACCTTCATACCAAGAAATCTGATGTCTTTGAGGTAAAGCTCAAGATCTCCCGAACTACTCGCGTCGGTTTTGTAATCCAACCCGACCTTCACGTTGGTGTACACCGATTGCGAAGGATTATCGGCCACCATTTTGTTAATACTAAGTTCCTGCTTCCTCAAACTATCTTGGATCGCCGGATCGAGTTTTTCGCTGCTGAGCTTCTCGGCATTGTCATTGTGGATCTTTACACCGGGCGGAAAAATAAACATAAGCACCGTCTGCAAGAGAAGTCCGGGGATTTCCTTGGCTATGAACCGCCCCGCAACCCTGAATTTGGAAGTGCTGGTTGCGACGTTAGGTAGCTCGGGTGCGATTGCTGCCTTTGGATTCCCTTTTCCACCCGGCCCGCCGGCCGGCGGTGGTACAGTGATTTCGAAGTCTGCGTAATAGCCTGAGTGCACTGCCTGCTGTAGGTCCAGGAAGAGGTGCTCAGCGATGGCCACGTCGCGCGCAGAAGCCGCAGATTTCGCGGCCTTCACAGTCTTCCCCGCAGCCCTCGCAGCCTCCTCCGCTTCTCGAAGCTTCCTTTGGGGTTCGAGCCAATCTTTTAACATGTTCAATCTGTCTTGTCCCGCCTGTAGGTGGCGAGTACCCTTGGTGGGCATTCCGGTTGCCAGTTCATGGCGAATGGCAGCGGCTGTACTTCCACTGCCAATCTCGGGATTGTCTCGATACAGCTTTTCGACTATTTGAGCAAGTTTCGAGTCGGTGACACCAGGTTTGGCCATTGCCTCACGCAGGGTTTCCAGATAGCGCTGGTGCGCCGCCCGACTAGCGGGATCGCTCGCAGGATCGGTCCCGTCGCCGGGCGCCCGTTGGATTGCCGCCACCCCGCCGTTCTGCTGCACCACATGAGTGAGTTCATGGGCAATCAGCTGCCGTCCCTGGCGCGTGCCCGGCGCGAACTGGCCCGCACCGAACACAATGTTGTGTCCCACGGTATAGGCATTGGCGTTCACGGCACGCGCCGATTGCTCGGCAGCCGCGCCAGAATGCAACCGTACTCCGGAAAAATCGTAGCCGAAGCGCGACTCCATAAAAGCGCGAGTGATCGGATCGAGCGGTTGACCCGGTGAGCGCAATACTTCGTGAACGGTGGGCGGTGCGGCAATCTGTCCCGTGTCGCCGGCTTGGATGCGCTTTGTCTGTAAGCTCTCATGCTCCCGGCCCGGCTGCCTCTTATCGCAACTGGGGCACCCTCCGTCGCAAGGGCAAGCGCGCATCACTTGCTCAGCCGTGCGGTCTGCGTCCTGCTCGTAGCTGTCTCCCAGCTCGTTGATCGCGAGTTTCGTCTGTATCACTCCCGCTGCAAGAGGATGCAAGGGAATCCGGCTGAGATCATGTCCTAAGCAAAGTGATGCTGGTCTGGTCAAATCGGCTTTGGGTTCTTGAGTAGGGAACTGCATTTCTAGTCGGTTCGTCCGTCCGGGCGGAAATACGGGAACCTTGCTGAAATCCCACGATGCGCGGCGGGGCGCCTCTGGGACCGCCACGTTTTCCCCAGTGCTCGAACTCCGCTCCGACAGAAGCTGTATTGTCGCCTCGTTGCCGGTGTTGGGCTGGAGAAGGAGTGTTTGCTCAACCGAGTGGCACAATCGGTACGCTACGGGCGTTGATCGCTGCTGCTCCAGGTTGCCCGTCGGGTTCGCGGCTGCGTTCGTCTGTGGCTTAACGACCTTTGGAGCGAACATTGGCTGCAACTTTTTTGGACAACGCGCTGCTACCCTAGGCTGCAAGTATACACACTGGCAAGCTCGGATGGTGCTTTCTCGCGAGAAATTGTGAGGAACAGCGGTTCAGTTGGCCTGAGGCGTTGGCAGTTAGATCTGGTCGTCACCTTGAAAGAACTGAGCGACTGGGCGGTGGTTTCAGATATCGGCTATTTATGCCCAACGAAAAAGGCAAAATGTTTTAGAAACACTCAATAGAATGATAGAGTTAGAGAAAACTGCAAGGGTATATGCCGTTCAGATTCGCCCGCTAAGTTCGATTTAGCCAAACGTTATAAATCAATGGTTTGCAGACAGCGGGTGAGGCTTCTCGATGCCAATTAGACCTTTTCGAGGCGTTGGGCAATAATAGCCAAGTACCCGAGAGCGCCAGGAAGCCGGGGGTCTGACGCGGAATGGCCTATGAAATCAACGTGGATTCCCGGCTGCTGAACAGCCCCCTTCGTCGGAAACCCAATGTTTTGATCGGGCAAAAGCCGAGGTCAACGGATCTCAGCCTTTTGGAATCATACACTTCGTGTACTGACCCCCGGCTTCCTGGCGCTCTCGCAACGGCGAGGCACATATCGAACGCCGCTGGAAACGAGACGGGCTCACGGCTGTCATTCCCGTTGGCGGCGAGCACGACGACGCCGGCGGCTCGCGCATCGCTGATCGCTTCACTGACGACCGGGTCCTGAGGGCCACCGCCCAAGCTCATATTGAGCAGATCACAGCCATCGGCCACGGCAGCATCAATCGCTTTGGCGATCGAAAAGTTGCTGGCTCCTTCGGCGTTTTTGCCGAACACGCGGTAGCTGCGCAAGGTGACGCCCGGTGCGATGCCGCGATTACCAGCCGGCGCATCGCCACGCGCCGCGACGATGCCTGCGACGTGAGTTCCGTGGCCGTGGACGTCGTTGGCTCCAAAGTCCGACGGAGTTTCGCCGGTGACGGTATTTAGTCCTCCGGCCACTATGAGATCCGAATGAGGTCCGACGCCGGAATCAATGATGCCGACCGTAACGCCTGCTCCCACCGTGAGCGCCGGGGTGTCGTAGATGTGTCTGACACAATCAACAAAAGGAAAAGTAATTCCTTCCAGCTTGATCTGCGTGCCGGAAGTAATCGTAATGTTTTTCTTCAAAAACGGCCAGGCATCCGACAACGGAAAGACATACAGACGGTCCAGGCGTTTTGAAGCGGCTCCCAAGGCCAATTGCACTTTGCTGTCACTTTGCAGATGAACTGGCGTAAGGCTTTGCAGGCAATGTGGCGTAACACGGACCGGCTTAGGTCTCGCCAATAACCAAGGTCTCGCGAGCCGCTTCAACGACTGCCTTGGTCACCTCCTGCAGCGCATTGATCTCCAGGATTCGTTCCATTTGTGTGAGGAGTCTGTTCAGCAATCGAAAGTTCCCACCCGTAATTCTGATGATCGCTGCAGTAGCTTCCACCGCCCATGGTTGTTCGGGAAGACACACGCCGATCGGCATCCAGCCTTGCGCCAGTAGTTGACGGATCTCCACGGCGCCCAACGGGCGAAACTCGTGGACGAACCCGATACGCGAGTAGAACTGCGGGTATCGCGCCAGCCGTTTCTCTAACCCGGGCATACCTATAAGGACCAGCCCAATTCTCCCCCCATCGAAGATCGAACGCACTTGCTCCAGGCTTGCCCTACGCAGCCGGTCCGCCTCATCGATCACCAGCAGAGTGGTTGGATCGGCGATGTTCAACTCCGCCGTGGCGCACTCGCGGGAGAGCTGTTCATAAGTCGGATAAAGTTCTGGCAGTGGTCCCGACGACCACTCGTGCTCCCAAAGATGCTCTTTGTCTCTTTGATGAAGATCGTCGAGCTTTTCTTGCGTGTTCTGCCGCTCTGGCCGTGTGGCCAAATCTCTGAGTGTCGCGCGCGACCGTGTGATGTCGGCGTCAATCCCACGAGGGGTATTTACAACCGAAGGAGTGTACAAGATCGTATCGGGAATAGGGCCTTTCAGCGGAACGCTGCTCCATCGATCTATTTCCCGCACGTTCTCCCATCCACTGTAGCTACTTGCCGAGAGCGTTTTTCCCACGCCCGACGATCCGAAACAGAGACCGATGTATCCGTACCGACGACAAGCGTCACAGAACTCGGCAAACCGCCGGTGTTCGAGCGTTGCCACGATGACTGCCGGGGATTTGCTATTCGTTGCGGTACCGCTTGAGGACGGGTGTTGGCTGCTTTGGTGCGGGCTGGACCGGCTTTGGCGCATTCTTTTCCTTAGTCTTCTCAGCGGTTTCGCCGCTCTTCAGCTCGAGCAGCACATCGACAGCTGTCTGCCGATCACGCAGAATACCGCGCAGTTCCCGCCTTCTTCGGTTCCGGGCACTAATAATCTCTCGAAGGGGAACCGTTGCTCCGGCGAGCTCCGCACAAATTGCTCGACATAGGAACTGCTCTTTGTGAAAGACCCTTATTTCGGCGACATCGCGCGGATCGATTCGGAGGGTCACCGTTTCTCCCACGTAGGCCGCCAGCGTCGTCGAGATGTAGCGAAGGTTTTGGAAGTGGATTCCATCAATACGCACTTGGCGGGCCTTGGCCACTCGAATCAACAACAGATCCAACTGCTCCAGCGAATCCGGCATCCGTGGCAGGAAGGCGTTTGTCTCCCAGCGTGCGACTGGCGGCATCTTCGTTTCCGAGCATTCGCGGCGATGATATACGTCGAGAACAAATGTCCGGAACCGGGCGTCGAGTTCCAGCAGCGTGAGCGTTGGTTTTCCCCTCACACCGCCGCCGGCTGGCGAATACCCATCCACCTCGCACAAGAACATTTGGTTAACGGTCGAGAAGAATCGCTCAATACGGCCACGGCCCTTGGGCTTTCCAGGAATGGAGAAGACCAGCCGAATCTTAAGATCCGCACCCACCTGTTCCAGATGACGAGAAGTGAAGTCGCTTCCGTTATCGGTATAGAGGACGTCAGGGATGCCGCAGACAATCCAGCGCGGATCCTCTTTCCGCCAGATCGCTTGGCGTAAAGCCAAGGAAGTATGCAGGGTGGAAGGGTCATCAAAAGAGAGAAAATACCCAGCGATCGCGCGGCTATAGTCGTCGATGACAACCGTGAGCCAGGGCTTGATGAATTCACCATCCGGCCGGACCAGGAGGATATCAAGGGGCGTGTGATCGGCCTGCCAGATCGCATTGGGCCCAGCCGCTTCTCGGCGATGAATCAGTTCGAAGGTATCGCTGTAGGCTTTGGTCCCCTTATGGGCGAGGGTGACAAGATCTGCCGGCAATTCCCGGACGATCCGATAAACCAGCCAATAGCTGGGCGGGAACTCTCCGAGCTTCTCGGCCAATTGCTGGACCTGACGGTATAGAGTGACGATCGGAAGCGGCGGTGCCTGCAAGGCAAGTCCTTCGATGGCTTTTCTGATTGCCTCCGAGACGGCCCGCCGCTCTCCATTAATCGTTGGCTTCCGTCGAATGAGCGCGGCCAGACCGAATCGCTGATACTGCGCAACCCAGCGTTGCGCCGTTCGAAAAGGAATATCCGCCTCGGCCGCTACCAACCGCAAAGATCGCTTTTCTTCCAGATGTGGCCGGAGCATCTGAAACCGCTCAAGAGCAAGCTTCCTCGCGCCTTCGGGAAGTCCAACCAGCTGTTCCATGTTGGAAGCTTACGCCACTTCACCTGCAAAATCTACGCCAACTGGCGTGCAAAGCCTTACGCCAGTTCATCTGCAAAGTGACAGGTGTAAGGGACGTTATCTCCGATGTTCCATATAACCAAGCGCCATGGTCCATGGATAAGGGCATAGCAATATACTGGCATCAGTATCGAAAAATACGGCGCTAGACCAAACTGTGGATGAACCAGCCCGGCGGGCCAATCTTCCAGTGAGCGCCAACTGAGTAGATAAGGAGATATCCCCCACCCAGCTAACATCAGCGCCATCGAAACGAAGGGGATCAACCCGGCTGAGACGGAAGCGGAAAGAGTTGATCCTTTCGTGCCCGCATATTCGGCATCGAACAGCCAGTAGCCAATTATGAAGGCGAGCAAATCGAAACATATGATCAGCCCGGACCGTCGCATTGGCACATGTTCCAAGCCCATAAGGAAAGACCATCCTACCAGCTTTCAGAGCACCCTGAACTGAACCGCGCCGGGTTTGCTGGAGGCTCCAACACTTGAGAAGTGGGATCGCGCATCTATCCTGCGCGCCAAAACTTAGACCGTTCCAAATTCTAAAACGTCGATTTTTGTCCCTTGGCTATTTTTGCCCAACGCCTCGAAAAGGCAAAATTAGCATCGAGAAACTTCACCCCCAACCTGCAAACCATTGATTTATAACGTTTGGCTAAATCGAACTTAGCGGGCAAATCTGATTGGCTTCTGCCCTCGTGGTTTTCGCTAACTCTATCATTCTATTGATAGTGTATGGGCAATTTTACCTTTTCGAGGCGTTGGGCATTAATGACCAACTCGGACAGGGTTTCCTCGCGAACCAGCAGTTGCTGGAGAGCGGCCTTGGCATCGCGGTCCAGCGCCTTCTCGACGACTTTGGACAGGCGCCGCCGTTCCGCCGCCAGAGCCTCGCTGATGACAGCCTGCACGGTATCGTAACCCGGTCGAACAATCTTCTCCTGCCGCAAGAGCGCGATCAGCTCTGTGAGGATGAAGGCCGGCGTGACATCGCGCCTGACCAACTGGGCGGCTCGCGCCTGGAGTCGCGGCAGGAATTCACGCGACCAAAAGCGGTAGCCAAACAACCGAAGGATTTCTTTGCGCTGCCTGTAGTACTCTTCCTTGCGGACCGGCTTGGGGCGGAAAGTCTGGCCAGGGAAATAGCGGCCCATCACAAACTCAATTTCCTCTCCGGGAATGTCTACCAGCCGGAAAGGAAAGAAAGCCTGCTTGGCTTTGAAATAACCGATCTGCAAAATGCACGTGATCTTCCCGTGCAGTCCATCCCGTTGGTGCGCGAGGGCGAGTTCGTCCGCCGTAAGCGCGAAATACTCCGCGCGCTGGAAGTCGTCGAAGTCGGGCAGGCCGTATAGGGCTGATTTCTCCGCTTCCGAGACGATGGTGAGGTGTTTGTCGAGGGCGCGCACGGGGGCAAAGGGAGCGGGTCAGTCCATGAAGATAGAATGGAGATCGCAAACTTTCCGTAGAACAGCTCAAAAGCGGAAAGTCCGGAGTCTCGCCTTGAATAAAACACAGGCTCGCAAGTGCGCCATCCCGGCTACGCCAACCATCGTAAAACGGAAAGTTCCCCGGCGCCGCCCCAATGCGGACTATCGCAGCCGGGAATATTTGTCGGAAAAGGAAGTCGGGGCGGTAATCGCCGCGGCTGCAACGCAGGGGCGCCATGGACTTCGCGACTCGGCCTTGATCCTGATCGCCTACCGCCACGGCCTGCGGGTATCGGAACTGGTGAGTCTGCGCTGGGACCAGATCGATCTCGCTCAGGGCCTGGTGCATGTCACCCGGCTCAAGAACGGCATGGCTTCCGTGCATCCGCTGCGCGGGCCGGAACTGCGCGCGTTGCGCCGGTTGCAGCGGGAGGAGGAGAGCGCCGCCTATGTGTTCGTGAGTGAGCGCAAGGCTCCGCTGACGCCTCATACGGTGCGAAAGATCGTAGCCCGTGCCGGACGGCAGGCGGGCATCGAGGTTCCCATCCACCCGCACATGCTGCGTCATGCGACCGGCTACAAACTGGCCAACGAGGGACAGGACACCCGGGCGATCCAGCAATACCTCGGGCATCGCAATATTCAGCACACCACACGCTACACGGACTTGGCGCCGAGCCGGTTCAAGGATTTCTGGCGGGACTGACCGCAACCCGACAGTCGCGGTCACTGCCCGCGACAAGCTCCGCTTTGCGGCCTTCGACTTCGACACACCGCGCGTGGCCCCTTTCACGCAGGACGCTCTTGCGGCGGATCACAAATCCGCTATCCGACTGATATTGAAGGAGATTAGAAATTTCCGAGGTTTGGGCTTACAACCCCTATTACGGGAGCTTGGCGACCTATTATTCAATCTACGATCTGCGCCGCTTGAAGCCTGAGCAGACTCACCTCTATTTGTTGTGCTACGCCTGGCAACGCTACCGCCAGTTGAGCGACAATCTGGC
>Ga0163151_10002279_pt1 | contig 30163 bp, 31 predicted proteins | sample OliLakLV19MP5IB2_FD_145596 | JGI IMG/M metagenome (GOLD analysis project Ga0163151, IMG submission 145596) | Freshwater microbial mat bacterial communities from Lake Vanda, McMurdo Dry Valleys, Antarctica - Oligotrophic Lake LV.19.MP5.IB-2 | ecosystem: Environmental > Aquatic > Freshwater >...
TGAATCGCCCCGGGATTGCCGGAGACTCCATTCCTTGAGAGGTTGGAGTCATGCCACGATCATCACGGTATTCGCCGGAGGTGCAGGAGCGCGCGGTGCGGCTGGTGCAGGAGCACCTGGCCGAGCACCCGTCGCAGTGGGCCGCGATCACCTCCATCGCGGGCAAGTTGGGCTGTACGGCCGAAACCTTGCGCCGGTGGGTGCGGCAGCGTGAGCGGGATGCCGGCCAGCGCCCGGGTCTGACCACGGACGAGCAACAGCGGTTGAAGGTCCTGGAGCGGGAAAACCGGGAGCTGCGCCGCGCCAACGAGATCCTGCGCAAGGCGTCGGCCTATTTTGCCCAGGCGGAGCTCGACCGCCGCGGGACGTGATGGTGGGCTTCATCGACGCCCATCGCGAGGAGCACGGAGTCGAGCCGATCTGCGCCATGCTGCCGATTGCTCCGTCCACCTACTACGCGCAGAAGGCCCGGGAGCGCGATCCGTCGCGGCTCCCGGCCCGAGCGCACCGCGACGCGGCCCTGCAGACGGAGATCCTGCGCGTGTGGCACGCGACACGGCGACGGTACGGTGGCAAGAAGGTGTGGCGTGAGCTCAAGCGGGAGGGGCGCGTGGTGGCGCGGTGCACGGTCGCGCGCCTGTACAAGGCGCTGGGCCTGCGCGGGGTGGTGCGCGGCCGCCGCGTGACGACGACGGTGCCGGAGCCACCGGCGCACCGGCCCCAGGACCTGGTCCACCGGAACTTCACGGCGACCCGCCCGAATCAGTTGTGGGTCTCCGACCCGACCTACGTGGCGACGTGGCGGGGCTTCGTGTACGTCGCCTTTGTGACCGATGCGTTCTCGCGCCGGATCGTGGGGTGGCGCGCCTCCAGCTCGCTCCGCAGCGACCTGGCTCTCGACGCCCTGGAGCAAGCGCTCTACGACCGGGAGACGGACGCCCCGCTGGTCCACCACAGCGACCGCGGCGTGCAGTATCTCGCGATTCGCTACACGGATCGCCTCGCCGCGGCGGGGATCGCCTCCTCGGTCGGCAGTCGTGGCGACGCGTACGACAACGCGCTCGCCGAGACCGTGCATGGGCTGTACACGGCCGAGACGATCTACCATCTCGGGCCGTGGAAGGGCCTCGAAGACGTCGAGTACGCCACGCTCGAGTGGGTGGCGTGGTACAATAGTCAGCGCCTGATGGAACCGCTGGGCTACGTCCCGCCGGCGGAGTACGAGGAGCAGTACCACCGTGCCCAGGCCGAACTCGTGGCCCCGGTACTCAACTAACCGAGCCTCCGGAAAACCCAGGGCGATTCAGTCATGAGATCCTCCAATAATGTCCATGGGCGCCACCTAACCCCGGGCTTGGGCGGAGCAGGAGCTCCGCCGCCACCCAGCTTCTCCTCACGCCAACCGCCCACCCGCCAGACCCGAGATGCTCTTCAGCCGGGCCGCGTCCGTCGTGAGGCAGGATCGGCCCCGAAGCCGCGGGCGGGACCTCCTCGCAACGACCGCGGGGCGGAGCACCGCTCCGCCTCGACCCAACCACTCCTCGCGCCTCATCCCGAATTGACCGGTCTCAGGCCGTCGCGGAAGTGTGCGCCCGTTCGTAGAGAATGTAGGGATCGATGTCCGCCCCGTTCGGCCACTCGAGGTGACCCCACTCGGGATTGATGGCGACTTCGGCGAAACATCGAGGATCGCGGAGGCTCGCGAAGACGCCACTCTCCCGCTCATGGAGGAGGCGAGTGAGATCGACGACGCCGTGCGTGCCATCGTCAAACACAACGGCGAGTCGGTAGTCGGGGAGGACCTGGACCGTGACGGCTCTCGGCTGCATGACTCACTCCAGCGGGGCAATCCTGGTCGGCATCTGCCCGGCACGCATTCGGTGCCAGTTGTACAGCAGCTCCGATTCGTGGAGAATAGCCCACTCCATGGCCAGTCTCAAGCCGCGCGGCGGCAGGTTACTGTCCAGGACGGCGATCGGTGCAAGCCTCACCCGGGCGGTTGTGCCGCCATAGCGGGCATGAAAGTGTGGTGGATCGTGATCGTCGGCATACATCTGGATCACAATCCCGAAGAAGCGAGCGATTTCGGGCACGAGGCCAATGCTGCCCTCGCTACCTCAGTGCGAATACCCGAATTGGCGCTGCCAGGCACCTGAAAGTGCGGTAGGACAACCCTTCATTCGCACCGGTCATTGGGAGGAGCCGCGGGCGGGACCTCCTCGCCATGACCGTGGGGGCAGGCGTCCCCGCCTGCCCCATGACATGCACCGGCTGATGTTGATATGCCAGGCGCGCCGCGGGTCGAGTGGTCCCGGAGCGCGCGGAGGGACGCTCGAACGCGGCACCGTAACTGTGGCGGCCGACAATCCTGCAGGGCGCCTAACGCGACCCGGACCCGAGGGAGTCCGTCAGGGTGCCTGACTCTCCGCCGAAGGCCCTCGCCCTTCTGCGTTTTCGTGACTACCCCTGAGTGTTTCTGGGTAGTCCTGTGAGCCTTGCGTGAGGCATCTGGAGGCGACTGGGCGCCCGTCGCCCATCCTTGCCGGCTCGCCCCCTGCCTCGCATCCTTATGAAGCTGAAAGTTGGCGATCTGCTGCGGCTTCTGGCGGAGGATGGCTGGTATCTTGATCGGACGCGCGGCAGTCATCAACAGCTCAAACACCACTCGAAGCCGGGACTCGTCACCGTTGCCGGTAGGCCGAGCGATCAGGTCGCCCCGGGCACCGTGAACAGCATTCTCAAGCAGGCAGGTCTCAAATGATGAAAATCCTCATCGTGGTCGAACAGACCCCCACCGGATTCTCGGCCTACTCGCCGGACGTTGAAGGCTGCGTCGCGACGGGAGCGACCCGGGACGAGGTCGAGCGCACCATGCGGGAGGCAATCGAATTTCACCTCGAGACTCTTCGTGCCGATGGCCAGGCAGTTCCGGCACCGCATACCTACGCCACCTTCGTCGAGGTGGCCGACTAGACCCGCATTCCGTCGCCCCGGCGAGGCGGCTGACGAGGCCTCCGCGAAATGAAGGGTGGGGGCAGGCCTCCCTGCTTGCCGCATGACGAAATGATGGGTGGGGGCAGGCCTCCCTGCCTGCCCCATGACTGGCACCGGGAGTCGAGCCCCGGGCTTGGGCGGAGCAGGAACTCCGCCGCCACCCAACCTCTCCTCACCCCCACCGCCCACCCGCCGAACCGCGGCTCAACGGCGCGCCGCGGGCCGAGTGGTCCCGGAGCGCGCGCGTGTGCGACTGTCGTTGCTTGGGATCTGTACGCCACACACGCACGCCGAGCGCGCGGAGGGACCCTCGGGCGCGGCGCGCGGCGACTGGCACCTGGAGTCCAGCCCCATGCTTGGGCGGAGCAGGAGCTCCGCCGCCACCCAGCCTCTCCTCACCCCAACCGGCCATTGGCCATTGGGTTCCCTACTCCTTCACCCGCTCCAGCGCCTTGTTGAACTCCGCCGCGGTCTGCCACCGCCCCTCCGGTTCCTTCGCCAGCGCCTTGAGCACCAGCGCCACGAAGTCCGCTGGCAGCCCCGGCACGATAGTGCGCGGATCAATCGGCGGATCCTGCACCTGCTTCATGAGAATCGTCCCGAAGGAATCGCCACTGACCATCTGCTTCCCCGTCGCGCACTCGTACAGCACCAGCCCCGCCGCATAGAGATCGGCCCGGCCATCGACCGGCCGTCCCATCAGCTGTTCCGGCGCCATGTACTCTGGCGTACCGATGATCGTCCCCGCTTCGGTGAGCCCCGGTCCGCGCGCCACCTGGCGTCCCTCCACCAGTCGTGCGATGCCGAAGTCCATCACCTTCAGGAATCCCTGCGCATCCACCACCAGGTTCGGCGGCTTGATGTCCCGATGCACCACCCCCTGCGCATGGGCCACTTCCAGCGCCCGGCAGAGCTGCCGGCCCACCGTGAGCGTCACACCGAGCGGCAGCGCGCCTTTGCGCCGGATCAGCTCATCGAGCGGTGTGCCCTCGACGTATTCCATGGTGATGAAGTACTGCCCGTCAGCCACACCGAGATCGTGAGTCCGCACCACGTTGGGATGCGAGATCTGTCGTGCGAGGCGGATCTCCTGCTTGAACCGCTCCAGCAGCGTGGCGTCGCCCACCAGCTCCGGCCGCAGCGTCTTGATCGCCACCAGCTCCTTGAGTTCGCGGTCGTAGGCGCGGTAGACCACACCCATGCCCCCTTCACCGAGCTGCTGCCGGATCTCGTAGCGGCCGGCCAGCAGCCCGCCGGTCGCGATACGGCTCACCGGCACTCCCGTTCCGGTCGGCACGATCTGGGTGCGCACCGTCGTGGTGGAAGAGCCGAGGAACTCGACCAGCCGCTGCTTCTCCCGCAGCTCAGCCAGCATTCCCTGAAAGGCGCTCGCCAGCTCGCCGATCTCATCCTTCGACGTGATCTCGATGCTGCTCGAGTAACGTCCCTCCGCCACATCCCGCGTCATCCCCACCAGCCGGCGCAGCGGATCGGTGATCTGCCGCGCGACGACCAGCGAAATGATCAGTGCGACGGCGAGCGCGCCGAGAAAGGCGTAGAGCACCGAGCGCTGCAGCGCGGCGAATGGGGCCAGCTCCACCTCGCGCTGCCGCAGCCCGGCGTATTCTCCGACGATCGTCCCCGATGCCGTGGCCAGCGGCCCCGCCGCGGCGATCCACGTCTCGCGCCCCATCTCCACCCGCAGCCGGGACGGTACCGAGTCGATCTCCGCTGTCGCCGCCGGATACCGCGCCCGCAGCACCGAGTCGATCGGCGCATCCGGCATCGTCGACGCTGCCACGACCGGCCGCCCCAGCGTGTCGAACACGACGAACACCACTTCGGAGGCGGTCTGGCGTTTGAGCCGGGCGGCAAAGGCGGCGTCGATCGGGACCGCGACGATCAGTGCCCCCGACACCTGTGCCCCCGGCCCGGCCAGCGGGACGGCCACCGCCTGGAAGAGCGAGTCCCCCGCCGGTGTCGACTCGATCCAGATCCCTTCCGCCGGCTGCTCCGAGAGCGCACTCTCGATCAGTGTGCCGCCCAGCGTGTCGCCGAACAGCTCCTGCGACCGGGTCGACGCCTGCAGCACCCCGTTCTGGTCGGTGATCAGCGCCCACGCCGCGTCGCTCTGGTTGCGGAACTCATTCGCCTGGTCCAGCAGGTCGCCCCGGTTCTGGCTCCGAAGCGCCTCCTCGACCCGCGAGATATAGGAAGGGACGGCGGCCAGCACCTGCGCCGAGCGCTGCAGGGTGTGGCTCCGTCCCGCGAGCGCATCCTCGATGGCGGATTGGGTGGCGACGAGGCCGCGGTCAATCGCGGCGTCGGCCGCCTGGCCCGCCCGCATGCGGATCAGCAGCAGCGCGCCGCCGAGCGTGAGGACGACGACGAGCACCGTCGCGAGGAACAGCTTGAGGCCGAGGCCGCGGAGCGCTGGAGGGCTAATAGCGGCGAATCCGGTCGGAGTACGACTTCCCTTCTTTGTCCTTGTGCTGCACAATCCGGAAGCCGCGCGCATCGAGCGCGACCGCCACCCGGGTCACCGCGCCATCACCCACCTTCAGCGGCTGCGAGGTCATCGGCGCCCGTTCATGCCAGGCATGCAGCACATACTCTCCCGGCGCCACCCCCTCGATTCTGAATCGCCCATCCGATCCCGGCTGGGTGAAGAGGTTGCTGCCCAGCACCAGGACTAGCCCGCGCATCTGCGCGTGCACGTTGCAGTAGACCCGCACCACCCCTTCGGTCCCGAACTCCACCGCCTTCGCCTCGCCCCTTCCATACAATCCGAGGTCGAACACCCGCTCGGCGGAGAGCGAAAATACGTTGTGATTGAACGGGTCGTGGTTGGGATAGCTGATCGAGGAGCCGCGCTGCACGATGCGGATGTGCGGCACGAACTGCTTCCCTTCGGTCGCCATCTCGCTGGAGCTGGGCGGGGCGAGGGTCGCGTTGGCGCCGGTCAGCCAGACCACCGCCTGCACCACCTCGGAGGAGGGCTGCTCCCCCTTTTCCATCAGCGTCACCTTGCCGCTCACGCTGGCTCCCCCCTGCGCCACGAGCGGGGCAGGGAGCTGTGTCACGACGGCGAGCAGGGGGATGAGCCCAAAAGGGCCGGGCAGGCGTATCTTACGCATCGACTCTAGCTTAGCCGCCACGCCCTCGGGGCGTCAACCATCACCGCACACTTCGTCGAGACTCCCATGCGACCATCCATCCTGGCGGCCGGGCTCGCCCTCATGTTGCCCGCCTCCGTCGCAGCCCAGGACCGTCCCGCCCCGGAAGTGAGTTTCTCCGCCACCGTGCTCCTCAACGGCTTCTACACGTCGGCGAAGAGCAACAACGTCGACCTGCCGCAGTTCGCAATCATGGAGAGCGCCGCCGACAGCTTTCCCACTGCCGGACTCGGCGGCACCATGCGCCAGACGCGGGCCCAGGCGCGCGCCTTTGCCGGTGGTGTGCTCGGTGGCGACTTCACCGCCGAGATCGACGTCGACTTCTGGGGCGGACAGCAGCCCTCCAATGGTGGCCGCACCTTTCCGCTGCTCCGGATCCGGCGCGCCTGGGCCGAGATGAACTGGGGTCGCTTCCGGCTGCTGATGGGCCAGGAGGCGCCCCCGATCGTCGAGCTCAATCCCTCCTCGCTCGGCAGCCTCGGGCTCTCCTCGCTCTCCAATTCCGGCAATCTCTGGCTGTGGATTCCGCAGGTCAGGGCGACGGGAGTTATCGCCAATGGAAAGGCGGCGCGGCTCGAACTCGAAGGGGCGGTGCTCGCGCCGACCGGGTATGTCGCGCAGGGACCGTTTGTCACCCAGCCCGACATCGCCGAGCAGAGTCAGCGGCCCTACCTGCAGAGCCGGCTCCGGATTCGCTGGGGCAGCGGTGACAATCCCGGTGAGTTCGGTGTCGGCGGGCACATGGGCTGGCTCGCCACGGCGGGAGATTCGCTGCTCGACTCCAAGGCCGCGGCGGTCAGCATGAAGCTGCCGCTCGGCAGCAAGGTCGAGCTGCGAGGTGAGGCGTTCACCGGCGAGGGGATCGCCGGACTTGGTGGCGGGGGGATCGGGCAGAACCTCGGGCTCAACGGCCGCACCGTACGGACGATCGGTGGCTGGGGCCAGCTTCTCATCAAGCCGTCGGCGGCGGTGGAACTCGGCGCCAGCTTCGGGATCGATGATCCGAAAGACGCCGATCTCGACACCACCGTGCAGCGCCTGAAGAACCGCACGATTGGCGGACACATCCATTGGCGCCCCGCGCCGCTCGTGCTGGGACTTGAGTACCGCCAGATCGAGACGACCTATGGCGCGGGAAAGGTGAAGCTGGGGCATGTGAACCTGGCGGTGGGGGCGGAGTTTTAGGGAAGTCGAACACCCCTGACTGCGCGAAGACCTGCTCCCCAGGCGCCGTTTCACCGGGGGATCGGATATCCATCTGTCACACAAGCACCTGATCACCTGTACTATCGCCGGCACGCCCGATGCATTCTCCTCGCCTCACAGGCGAGTCACCTCCGGCCTGTCGCAACTGGTCGTACGGATCGCGGGGTACACGTAACGGTCGCTCGGGGCCCTTCCTACCGCTGTGAACTGCCGGTCGGCCCCGAGTGCCTTCCATCCCCGGGGCAACCGCCCAGAGGCCGTCTGCTGTCCGTCCTCCTGTCTTGAACGTTACCGGTGTCATTGCAAGACGTATCCCCGTGCAAGGCACACCGACGGCTGGAGGCGCCGCAGGGGAGCAACATCGAGGCGCTGCGAGCGCGCCCCGATGTTGCTCGTTCCGGCCGAAGGCGAGCAGGAGTCCTTCGGGTGCAGGTAGAACCTCCGAGCCTCTACTTGGCTTTGCAGCAGGTGTATTGGGAACAAGTAAACCACGCACCAGAATCACCGGCTATAAATGCCGTCAAAGTCTCCCAGAGGCTGCCGTCATCGAAATGCGCGTGAATGAGCCGTCGCGGCATTTTCGGAGCACTGCTGTTAGTGGCATCAGTCATCCTTGTGTCGACCGGATTGTCCCACTTGGCTCCGTCGACGACATGGGCGTGTTCCTCATCGAACCTGGCGGCGACCCGGCGCTTCTTTCCCTTTCCCTGGGCCTGCGCCCCCGCCTTGCTCCACCAGACCACTCGGGCGAACAGCGCGGTTTGGTCGCCACCCATGAAAATGCAGGTCTGACCGGGAGGCATCGTCTTCCACTTCGACCCGATATCATCGCCTGAAGGGTTCGTGTTCTTGTTTTCGATCATTCCAACCAGAACCGGAGCGGTATTGAAGTAGTCTCTGAAAGGCGTCAGATGTACTCCGTTGTACACATGAAGGTCGAGGCGCGGGTGTTTCCAGTTGCCTTGATCCCCCGCGGAAAAAGCTTTCGCCGTGATGGCAGCGTCGCAGCGAAGCCACAGGCTGTCCGCCTCTCCCTGGGGAAGATCCGACACATATGGTTTAGCGGGAAAAAGCAGCAGCGAGGCGGCACCAATAACTACGCCCAGGCCAACGGCGGCCAACACACCAATCGCCAGTCTCTTCATCATGGCTCATCCTTTCGCATGCGAGTGGAAGGGATCCTGCACGTGTGAAGTAGCCTCAGTTGGTGCCCCTGCGTAGCCTTTTCAGCGATGAGTCAGCCCGCGCCCAGAGCGCGTCGAGATCGCTGCGGGCACGGGCCGCACCTTCATCCCGGTCGAGCCGTGAGCGAATAGACCAGCTAAGGCCAAGGCCGGCCGCGTTCGGGATATCCGCCAGGAGTTCGAGGCGTGAGACCGGAAGCCCCTCACTCACCTCTCGCGCCACTATTCCCGCCCCAGTCGAGTCTCCCAGGCTGAGCAGGAGCCTGGCTTCAAGTGCGGCCCCGTCGGTACCACGATCAACAGCGCGCTGACGACTCCGGCTGGCCTCGAGGGCACCACGCGCGATGCGGATGCCATCTGTGTCGCCGGCTTGGATGGCGCGTTCCAGATCTGGCAATAGCCCAGCTCCGTCCGGTGGGTCGATGGCGGGAAAGCCAAACAATCGCGCCCGCGCTGTCAGTGCATCAAGCACGGGAGCCTGCTCTTGAGCTGGCGTGCGCAGCCGCACCAGCTCCCCCAATCGGCGGTAAATGAGCCGCATACTGTCGATAGGGGTTCCACTCGCGGCGTAGGCGAGCAACCGCAGCCCTTCCTCGCGCAGTGCCAAGGGTATCCCAGTAATCGGAACTCCCTCCGAGGTTACGAACACCGCAGCCGGTGCGTAGCCACGAATCAGCTCGGCGGAACGATTCACCCGCCCCAGGAGTGCGGCCAGACATGCCAGCCAGAGATGTTCATCCGGTGTGGCAGGGAGGGTTTGACCGAGCAACGAATCCGCCAATGCGTGCACCTCGCCGAAGCGGGCCAGTTTGGCGAGAACCCGGACTTCGCTGACTGCAAGATCCAGGGCCTCATGCTGTCCACCTCCGAGGCCCCGCGCCTTCCGCAACGCTGGCAGCGCCGAAGCGGACGGCTCCTCCCCGTCCGCAAGGCGACCCGCGAGTTCGAGTGCGATGGCGTGAGCTCTCCACGCTGACTGATTGCGTGGCAGGCTTTTCACCCAATCGCTGGTGGTCTCCAGCAGTGCTCGTTGACCCAATGCCAGGGCAACCGCGGATTGTTCATCCCGCCAGCGCCCTGCGAGAAAGTCGGCGATGGGCCGCGGGACAAACGCCTGCGTGTCTCCGAGCTCTTGAGGAAAGGCTCCAAACAATGAACTGTCAGGCCCAACGGCCACACCGAGGCGAAAATGGTTTGGCTCAATGAAGAAACGGTCCAGCAAGGTGGACATCGCTGGACCAGTAAAGGCCTGACTGATCAGCGGAACCAACTCGAAGGCCCGGGAATACGCGCGAAGTGCCTCGGCATAGCTGCTGCGAAAGGCCCAGCCGGACGGGCTGCGCTTGGCGGGCACCACATTCCGGTCACGGGAGAGACAATCACCAAGGCCGAGCCAGGCGGTGAAATCGCTACTATCACGGCCGACGAATGCTCGGTATGTCGCGCAGGCTTCCGGGTTTCTCCCTGCTCCCAGAGCTACCAGCGCAGTCGCAAGTGACCGCTGACGCGGGGTGAGGCGATCGCGACCACGCGCGGCCAATTGCGCCTCGGACCGCCACTCCTCCTCCGGGTCTCCCAGCCATGCGCCCAGCTGCGCCAAGCTCAAGTTGGCTTGCGGATATCCTTGATCGAGCGCGGTCGCTTCACGGTACTTGGTACGAGCCCCGCGTACGTCCCAAGCCGCAAGCGCCGCGTCCCCCGAGAGCTTGGCCCGGAGCGCACCCCAACTATTCGTTTCCAACGACTCGTCCACCGTTGCGGCGCTTACTCCACTAGACGCCAAGAGATGGCGCGCCAGCCGGATGAACCCGCCGACCACCTGCTGACTGAGCTCGGGGTCGACACGCCCCGCCTCAATCGATCGGGGAAGCCCGATAGCGTACTCAGCGATGGTTCGGGAGCCAAAGAGCCCAAGCTCATAAAGGAAGGCACGGACCCGCAGCGAATCTCCCGCCAGGTAGAGCTGACCCCAGATGATGCGCCCCGCGCCAAGGGACCGGGCCACCCGTTCACCGTCTTCCAGCGTCTCCGGGATGCCGGATGCGGCGAGGGCGCTCTGGACCCGCAGCCCATCGACCTGGGGGAGATCGGGCCAGCGTCCGAGTGCGTCGTACACCAGCGTCATGCAATCCACGCCGCGAATCAACGCCGGTGCCACATCGCCGACATGCTGGAAAGGCAGGACGATGACACGCTCCGGATCGATCGATGGCCCGAGCAGGCGTGGAAGAACGATCGCTCCAGTTCCGGACATGATGAGGGCGCCCGCGACGACCGCCGCTCCCTTCCAGCCCCGCCACCACCCCGGTCGGCGTCCCTGAGAGAGCGTTCCTGTCCTTGCCGGCAGTTCGAGCTGTTGTTCCAGCTCCCCCGCCGTCCCATACCGATCCGCCGGCACCTTCGCCAGCGCCTTCGTCACCACCGCCTCCACTCCTGCCGGCAGTCCCGGCCGCACCACGCCGATCGGCGGCGGCGTCTCGAACTGGTGCCTGGCACTGATCGCCTGCGGCGTCGCCCCGGTGAACGGCGGGTGCCCCGCCAGCATCTCGTAGAGCACCACGCCCAGGCTGTAGATGTCGCTCCGGGCGTCCAGCTTGTTGCTCCCCAGCGACTGCTCCGGGCTCATGTACGCCGGCGTCCCCACCACCAGCCCCGTCGAGCTCAGCGCCGTCCCGCTTGCCACCGTCACCGCCCGCGCGATGCCGAAGTCGGCCAGCACCGCCTGGTCCCCGCGCAGCAGGATATTTTCCGGCTTGATGTCGCGATGGATGTAGCCCTGCGCATGGGCATGCGTCAGCGCCGAACAGAGCTCGCGGGTGTAGCGCAGCGCCACCGGCACCGGCAGCGGCCCCTCGCGCGTCAGCTTGACCCGCAGCGTCTCCTCCGCCACGAACGGCATGACATACCAGGGCACCAGCAGCCCCGGCATGATCTCGACCGCACCGGAGTCGAGCAGCGGCAGGATATGTGGATGGGACAGCTTGGCGAGGATGCGGATTTCACGGAGAAAGCGCTCCCCGCCCACCGCCCGCGCGAGCTCGGGGTAGAGGACCTTGATGGCGACGTCGCGGTCATGCCGGAGATCGCGGGCGCGCCACACAAACGCCATCCCGCCGCGCCCGATCTCCATCTCCACCTCGTACCGCTCGGCCAGGGCAGACCGAACGATTGCCAGCGCGTCCTCGTGCACCAGTCCGCCCTCTCCAATGACCCCGAAAATCAGGATACCCCAGAGAGATAGTGTGCAGAGCATCGGCCCGGACGGCAAGCGCCCGGTCGGGCTGGCAGGGCGGGGTGGGGGCAGCGGCAGCGCGGGCATCCGGCCGGCCACGATCATGGGGCGCCGGCAGCCCGACCGGGACAGGTTGCGGGTCGGCAACTCCGTAGGCTACTCTATCGCTGCCCCGTCATCTCCCGGTCAGTTCAACGTTTTCAGGCCTCCGATGCGCTATAACCTCCGTACCCTCGGTGGCCTCGCCCTGTTGGGCGGACCGGCGGGAGAGAGCTTCGCCGAGAGCCGGCGGAAACCCCTCGCCATGCTGGCGTTCCTCGCGGGCGCCGGTGACCTGGCTGTGACTCGGGATAAGCTGGCCACGGTGCTCTGGCCCGAAGGGGAGCCCGACAAGGTCCGCGCCTCGCTCAAGCAGACCATCTACATGCTCCGTCAGGAGCTGGCCGAGCCGGAGCTCTTTCTGGGCACCGGCGACCTGCGACTGAATCCCGAGGTACTCGATGTCGACCTCTGGGCCTTCGAGCGCGCCGTCGCCGCCCGCAACCCGGAGCAGGCCGTCGCGCTCTATCGCGGACCCTTCCTCGATGGCGTCCATATCAATGAGGCGCCGGAGTTCGAGCACTGGGTGGATCACCAGCGCGATCGTCTGGCCCGCCGCTTCGCTTCCCAGATCGAGCTCCTTGCCCTCGGTGCCATGGGCAAGAATGATCCGCGCGGCGCCGCCGAGTGGTGGCTGCTGCTCACTGAGCAGGATCCCTTCGATGCGCGCGCCGTCAGTGGCCTGCTCCACGCCTGCCTCCAGGCTGGCGACCGCCCCCGCGCCATCCGCTACGCCGAACGCCACATGAACCTCATGCGGAAGGAACTGGAGATCACGCCGGATCCGGAGATTCGCCGGCTGGTCGAGCAGGCCCGGGCACGGCCGGGCGGATAGCGGCCGCGGAGCGGGGCACAGGGCACCCGCAACACAAATCATTGCATCCGATGAAGATCCAGTATTACAGGCCAGGGGCCGACCAGCCCTTGCGTGGACACTCCGTCGCCCGCGTTGGACAGTTCCGTCCGGTGCTCCCCCCGCTCCAATTCCTGAACTCCTGCAGTGACCGCTACTTGGCCCCATCCGTCGTGTCCGGCACGTCCGATGCATGCTCCGCACTCGGCGGGCTAGTGAGGCCCGGCCTGTCGCACCTGGTCGTACGGATCGCGGGGTACTGCGTAGTGTGATCGTTGGGGGCGCTGGGAAGCGCCGAGCGTCCCGTTCATGCCGCTCCTCCTCCCAACGAACCCCCGGTCCGGCCTGAGTGCCATCCATCACTCCGGGCAATGGCGCCTCCGAGGCGCAGTACCGACGGAACGCCAGCGGCAAACACCACACCGCCCCCGGGGATGCGCCCGGGGGCGGTGTGCTGTCCTGCCCCGCGGCAGACGGTGATTGCTCCGCAAGCGGGACCTCCATATAGGAGAGCCAGCCGCCCTCCGCACTCGCCATGTGTCCACTTCTGTGGACACTGTCGAGAATCTCCAGTCGCTTCCGCCCCGGCCTCACCCCGTGACGGCGCGATGGAATCTGCTGAGGGCGTGACGCGGCACGCAGCCTCCTGACGGCGTGTCCATCATCCATGCCTAACGTACCGCCAGATCGTGGCAGGCCCCTCGTAATGTCTCGTGGCCGTCAGGTCCGGTTCGGGCCGCGCCTGGCAGCCACGCCGCCGCTCCCCAAAGAGCTCGGCACCGGTATTCAACGCTGGTCTTCGGACCACCAACACGGAGTCGTCCTATGCAAGTCAATCTGCGCCTCAGGCTCGACATGGCCGGCCGGGCGGTGGAATTCTGCCACACCCATCCGGACCCGGACACCGCCACCGCCCCGGTGGTCATCCGTCTTACCGACCTGGTCACCCGGGCTGAAACCCTCTCGCTGCAGCAGCGCACCAGCCTGACCGTGGTCGCCGCGGCTGTCAGTCAGAAGATCCAGCTCCGTCTCGACATCGAGAACGCGCTGGCCGCGATCTCCGGGGTCGCCAGGGCGGCCGCGGTCATCCATCCGGACATTACCGTGCACCGCCGGCTGCCCCGGCCCCGCACCAACGAGAACACCCTCCTGACCATGGCACGGGTCGCCGTGGCGGAGGCCACCGCGATCAAGGATCAGCTCGCGCCCTACGGCTTGAGTGACGGCATGCTCACCGGTCTGGCCGCCGACGTCGATGCCTACGAGTCCGAGATCGCTCGGCAGCGGAATGCGCTCGCCGCGCAGGTCGGCGCCAGAGCCGATCTCAAGGGGGCCACCTCCGACATCATGAAGGTCGTCAAGAACCTCGATGCCATTCACCGGCTCCGCTTCAACCGTGACCGGGAACTGAAGGCCGCCTGTAGCAGCGCCCGCAACGTCGCCTGGCGGAATCCCGAACCGGACGTCCCGATCGACCCAACCACTCCGGGAGCGGTCCAGCCCAACGCAGCGTGACGAGGGGCCCGCTGTCAGCCAGGATTCGTCAGCCGGTACTGGCACAGTCGATCCCCTGACCTCCGCAGCTGGAGATCAGGGGATCAGCTGTCTCGCCCGGCCACCTGACACCTGCCACCTGCTACCTGCCACCTGCCACCTGCCCCCTCCGCATGCTCCGCCATGCGAATGGAAATGCCGCTCCGTCAATCACTTCCGTCCCCGGTTGCCTCACACCGGCAGGCTTCCATGTGATGCGGCACACTCTTCGCGTCTGGGCAGTCCATCCTACCCGGCAAAATTGCTTGTTGGCAGTGGCGGGCTCCCCTCCGCTGTCGCCGTACCTCCCTCAGCAGGCGGAACCGAAAGGACCGACCGCATGCGCAACGTCGTCCGGCTCAAGATCGAGACGGCCCGTCTGGTACTGGATTTCCATGTCGTCCACCCCGATCTCGCTCCCGCGGCCAGCGCCGCAGTCGCTCGGCTCGTAGCGCTTCTCGTCCAGGTGACCGAATGGGAGGAAGAGCAGCTGCGCCTGGTGGGTCTCGTGCACCAGGCATTCGAGGATCGGGGCAGGGCAGAGGAGGCGCTGCGATCGCGCCTGACACAGCTTGTCCCCCTCTGCCGGGTCGTGGCGCGGCAGGAGGGACTCACCGAGTTCGCCTGCCAGACGCGCGCTTGCAGCGGGGCGCCTCATCTCCTCGCGGCGGAGGCCGCCGGCGTCGTCCGCCGCGATATCCAGCACCAGGAGGTGCTGCAGCATTTCGGCCTGCCGCCCGGCCTGCTGCTGGAGCTCACTCAGCTGCTGGACGACTACCAGGAGGCGGAAGGGCGACGCCAGACCGGTCAGGCGGCCCGGATCGCGCTGACGGCCGCCATCGAGGCCGCCGCCACCGCGGCGCACGACATTATCCACCACCTCGATTCCCTGAATCGCATCCGCCTCGCCGCCGACCCGCGTCGATTGGCCGAGTGGAAGGCGGTGCGCGTGGTGTGCCGGGAACGCGTGCTGTCATCGGATGCAGCGTAGGGGCGACTCCCCCAATCGCCTAATCGCCTAATCGCCCAATCGCCTCCCTCTTCCCTCCCAGTCCGTCAGGCGGCATCTTCACGCGCATATGAAGGCCTTCGTTGCCGTCACCGATAGCGCGTGGTTCGAGGTCCTCCGCGGGAATCCTGCCTTTACCGAAGTCAATTTCTGGCAGCCGAGCGGGAGTAAGGCCTTTCGGGCGCTCAAGCCGGGCCAGCCCTTCCTCTTCAAGCTGGAATATCCCGAAAACGCCATCGTCGGCGGCGGCTTCTTCTCCCTCTTTTCGCCTCTCCCCGTCAGCGTCGCCTGGGACATCTTCGGCCGGCAGAACGGGGCGGGGACGCTCCCCGAGCTGCGGCACCGCGTCGAGCACTACCGTGAGACGGCGCCCGCTCCGCACGAGGACTATCAGGTGGGCTGCATCATCCTGGCCGATCCCTTCCTGCTCGACCCGGCCAACTGGATCCCGGCGCCGCCGAGTTTCGCGAAGCATACCGGACGGGGGAAGGGGTACGATCTGCGGTCGGGAGAGGGCCGGGCACTCTGGGACGCGGTGCTCGGTGCCAGGGCGGCCCAGCATCAGCCTGTCCATGATCCGGAAGGGGTGGGCGAGATCTTCGGCGCGCCGACACTCTTCCGGCCCCGGCTCGGTCCGGGGGCGTTCCGCGTGGCGGTGACGGATGCCTATGGACGCCGGTGCGCCGTGACGGGTGAGAAGACCCTCCCCGTGCTCGACGCGGCGCATATCCGGCCGGTGACGAGTGGTGGGCGGCACGAGCTCACCAACGGGCTGCTCTTCCGGTCAGACATCTGTGCGCTCTTTTGCCGCGGCTACGTGACCGTGACGCCCGACCTCCGCTTCCGCGTGAGTGCGCGGCTCCGCAAGGACTGGCAGAACGGTCAGGTGTACTACGCGCTGGATGGGGCGGAGGTACAGGTGCCGTCTGTGCCGGGCTCGAGGCCGGCCCAGGAGGCGCTGGAGTGGCATGGGGATGAGGTGTTTCTGCGGTAGGGACGCGTGCGACTAACCACTCGGCCACCACTGCTCTGACCGCGTGGCCTACGCCGTGAGCCCGGACCGACGCCGCGTCGTTGCCTCCCACCGCTACGGCGCCGGCATCTACCAGCTCGACACCGACCGCCCGCTGCAGTCACTCATGGACCCCACCATGCCGGCGGTGAAGCCCCGCTGATGCGCGCGCGCGATTGTCGCGGGCGGCACGCTCACACCGCGCTCGGAACGGCGCACTGCCATAGATGAAAGGGCGGGTGAGGAAGCGCTGCAGAACGGCGCTGCGGCCCGCGCGGAACTCCGCATCCGGCACCCAGCCGTACTCCCGCCGGATCTGCGCCTCATACTCATCGAACCGATCGGCCGGCGCGCCCAGGATGGCGAGGTCGATATCCACCAGCAGCGCCTGGTCGGGGTCGTTCGGCACCACGTCGTGCCGAGTCGCGAGAATCAACCGCGCGATCCGCCCAACGATCTCCTCCGTCCCGCCCGCTGCGCGCATCACCGCGCTGGCCCACTCCGCGCTCGCCGCCTCGTTGTCGCTGCGATGGGTGTCGTACACCGCGTCGTGAAACCAGAGCGCCACCTGGACCTCTCCCGACTCCCGTACCAGCGACTCCACCTCATCGAACCGCGCGAAGCACTCCCCCAGGTGCTGCACCGAGTGATAGGCCCGGTCCGCCGACCGGTAGTTGGCCAGCAGCTGCTCCTGCACTACCGCCTCAGGGGCCATCAGCTGTCAGCCATCAGCCGTCAGCGGTTTGTTGGCGGTGTTTCCCCGTAGCGTTCGGGGGCAAAGCGTGTGGCGAGCAGGCCGGTGGCTTCCTCGACGTTGATGGTCTGCACCAGCACCCCTTCCTCTCCGTAGGGCAGGTACGCCTGGCATTCGCCTGACGGGGCGATGAGAGACGTCGCCGATTCCTGGAACCGCAACGCGTAGTTGACGCTGGCAAAGTAGATCGTGTTCTCCCGGCTCCGCATCAGCATCGCCTGCTCGTAGTACGGCCCGCCGGTCGCACCAAACTCGGTGAGGCGGACACCGGCGTGATCGCTCCCGGTGAGTTGCGGATGAAAGACGATCTTCGCGCCGCGCATCGCCGCCCAGCGCACCGTCTCCGGGTACCGCCAGCCCTCATGGCAGATCACCACGCCGAACTTCACCCCGTCGATCTCGAAGAGTTGCCGGCTGTCGCCCGGCACATAGAACCGGTCTTCGCTCGGGTCCAGCTGGTTCTTGGTCTGATAGCCCTGCAGCCTCCCCTGGGCGTCGATGACAAAGGCGGCAATCTGCCGGCCCGCCTCCGTGTGCCGCTCCATGCCGAGGATCGTGGCCACCGCATAGCGGCGCGACCACTCCACCACGGCCGCGAGTGCCCGTTCCTGGTCTGATCGATCGAAGGGAAACACCGCGAAGTCCTGGCCCCGCAGCCCCGGGAGATAGGCTTCCGGGAAACAGACGATCGCCGCGCCCTGGGCCGACGCCTCGGCGAGGCAGCGCCTGACCTTCTCCAATCCCTCATCAAGGGTGGAGGCGATACGGGGCGATGCGAGGGCGATGATCACGGCCGTCGAGGGATGGATGGTGGCTGAGGACGCTGCGCCTCGGGGAACATCCGCTCAAGACCAGTGCGTGGCAAGGTGGCATCGGCAATGGCGCAGGGGCAGAGCGTTGCTCGGCCCCGTGCGATTCAGCGCACCGTGACCCGGACCGCGTTCGAGGTATCGGCCGCGCCCTGAGTGTCGATCACGATCAGCCGGACATTGAAGGTGCCGGCCTTGGTGTAAGTCCGGGTCGCCGTGATGGCGCCGGCGGTGGCGGTCGTCCCGGATGTCCTGCCGTTCCCCCAGATGAAGCTGTAGCTCCACGGGCCGTTGTCGGGATCGGTGAACGCGCCGCGCATCGTCACCCGGCCACCGACACGGATGCTGGTGCTCGTGGTGGCGGCGAGCGTCACGACGGGAAAGGTGTTGCCCGGCGCTCCCGTCGTAATGCTCCACTTGAGGGCGTGTTGCGGGCCTCCCGGCACGATCGGGCCTTCGCCGACGATCTCGGCATTGTTGTTGATGCTGCGCGCCAGCGTCTGGGTGGCACCGGGCCACGGCGGAAGCAGGATGGCCTGGCCATTACGCCAGAAGGCGGAGGCGTACACGGCACCCGGTGCGGACGAGGTCCCCCATCCGATGATGTCGCCGGCGTCGTTCACGTCCACCGGTGTCGGCTGGATGACACCGTTCGGGACCGGGAGCGACGCAATCTGCCCGTTGACCCACCGCACCGGGAAACCGCCATTGCTGTTGCCGACGATCGTTCCGGTGTTGTTGACCGCATAGGCGTTAGACGTGGCGCCCGCCGCCAGCGCGCCGAGATTGGTGAAGGTCCCATTCTGCCAGAGGAAAGCAGCCCGGTTGCCGCTCGTCGTGTTCACGGACGTCCCGACGATCTGCCCGAGGTCGTTGATGTCACGCGGGTCGGTTGACAGGAAGCCCGACATTCCGCCCATGTCCTGCAGAAGGGCGCCGTTCCGCCAGATCACGCCGTGCTGCGTCGGGGCGAGGTTCGGCTCACGTACCATGCCGACGAGGAGACCGGGATTATTGATGCTGCGCCCGCTCACCCGCAGCGCATCTCCCCCGGGGAAGGGCAGCAACTGGATGAGGATGTCGTGAAAACTGCCATCAATTCTTCCCGGCGCAGCGGGCAGATTGGCAATCGACGGACCAGAGCTAAGTCGTTGTCCGACATGGTCAGGACGGCTGGGGGGTATCCCGTTTCGAAACAGGTGCATCAGGGCGGGCAGAAGGCGGCCCGCCGGTGAACACCCTGATCGACAAGCGCACCTTTCTCGCGGCCATCCCCTGCCTCACGATCGGATGGTTTGCCGCGCGCCAGGTCCGGGCCGCCGCCGCACTCATCTTCGAGGCCCCCTTTGTCGCGGGGCCGTTGTCGCCCGCGCTGATGCCTTCCCCAGACTGGGCGACGGTTGGGAGCTGATCGAGGTGAAGTCCAGCAAGCACGATCCGGCGAAGCAGCCCGAGCAGGCGTTGACCGATGACCTGGCCTGCGAGGGGCATACCTCGATCAAGTAGGTGCTGCCGGCCCTCAGCTGCAGGAGTATCGCAAGCTCGATACGCTGGCGATGGTGCGGGTGCACGACGAACTGGTGCGGGTCCGGCAGGAATTGAGCGCAGGTCGCTAGCGGCGAGCCGATCAGCGGCCGGGCCAAATCAGGTGTTCACCGAGGGCGGCGTCTCCTCCTCCTGAATCTCTTCCGGAACAATCCCGACCGCCGCCAGCCGCTCCCGCAGGATCGCCTTCAGGTCCTCGGCCATCGGCATGTAGTCGTCAGGGATCTGGAGGCAGATCATCTCCCGCCCGGCCATCGCCTCGGGAAACTCCTCCGCGAGGTGGGCAGCATGGTGTTCCTCCATCACCACTACCCGTTCCGCCCAGCGGAGCAGCTCCTCGCTGATCTGCGTGATCGCGGAAGGGTGGGTGCCCGCCGACCGTGCGTCGATCCGGCGGTGCCGGCGGAACAGCCACTCCGCGGTATGGCTCCGGCTCATATTGAAGGTGCAGATGAACAGCAGCGTCTCGCGTTCCGGCATCGACCGCTCGGGCTGGGGATGATCGGAATCTAGGACAATCGAGCGGGACAGGCGCCTTGTTCTTTCCTCCCCCGTCCCTATGATAGGGAGTGCTGTACCCTGCCAGCTGTATCTCCATACCTGAAGTGAGGATTGAGGAATGAGCCGCTCCACCCGATCGCACCGCTTTCTCCTTCGCCTGACGCTCCTCCTCGTCCCGGCCGCTTCACTCTCTGCCCAGCAGGCAGCCCCCTCCGACTCCTCCACCTACGAACAGAGCGCCGCGGATATTCCGATGCGGGATGGCGTGACCCTCCATGTCGAGATCCTCCGCCCGCGCGGGGTCGCCGAGCCGCTGCCGATCCTCCTGCAGCGGACGCCGTACGGAGTCGAGTCGGCGCTGCAGGTGGTAAAGGCCTGCACCACTCTCTCCGATGAGGGATACATCTTCGTGTTCCAGGATATCCGTGGCCGCTACCGGAGCCAGGGGACCTTCGTGATGCAGCGTCCGCCCAAGGCGCCCAGTGCACCGGCCGACGAGGTGGACGAGCTCACCGATACCAACGATTCGATCGAGTGGATGCTGGCCAACATTCCCGGCAATAACGGCCGAGTCGGCATGTTCGGGGTGAGCTACGACGGCTGGACCGCGGCGATGGGCATGCTGGGCGGCCATCCCGCTCTCCGCGCCGTGAGTCCGCAAGCCTCGCCAGCGGACATGTTCATCGGCGACGACTTCCACCACAACGGCGCCTTCCGGCTGAGCTACGGCTTCGAATACGCCTGGCTCACCGAGGCGACGCGGGAGAATGCCGACTTCGAGTTCGGCGGCTACCAGCTCATGGTGGCCAACGATGTCCTTCGCGGTCGGTTCTACAAGTCATTCGAGCGGCCGGTGCCGCTCACCCCGAACGGCGTGACGCCGTTCACGGTCGATCTCCACACCCAGAGCTACCGGTTCCAGCGGGGGCACAAGATCATGGTGCAGGTGCAGAGCACCTGGTTCCCCCTCATCGATCGCAACCCGCAGACCTGGGTGCCGAATATCTTCGAGGCGCATGCCGCTGATTACCGGGCCCAGACCCATCGCATCTGGCGGACACCGGCGCGCCCCTCCCGCGTGGACATCCAGACGGTGGCGGAGTGAGTCGCACCCGGCCGGCACGACACGGTGTCATGCGCTTGCTCCGCTTCGGTACCCTCGCCTTTGTCGGCGCGCTGCAGCTCGGCCTTGCCACCCACGCCGAAGCGCAGCATGACTCCGACAGCATCCCACTCGAACTCCACTTCCTCGATGTCGGGCAGGGCGACGCCACCCTCATCAAGTACGGCAACATCGGCGTGCTGGTGGATGCTGGCCGGGGCGATGACATCGTCCTGGTGCTGGAAGACCTGGGGATCGACTCGCTGGTGGCCGCCGTCGCCAGCCACAACCATGACGACCATATCGGCGGAATGGACGCCGTCCTCGCCGATTTCCCCGTCGGTCACTACCTCTATAATGGAAGACCCGCCGAGAACGACAACGCCGAAGCCATCGAGGACATCCTGGCCGAGGAGGGCATCGATAACCCCGAGCCGCCGTGGGAGCCTATCGCACTCGGCGATGCCCGCATCACTGTCTTTCCCTCTCCCCTCGATCCCGACGACGCCACCGAGAACACCAGCAGCCTCGGCGTGCTGGTCGAACGCGGCCGCTTTCGCGCGCTGCTCACCGGGGACAGCGAGGTGGAGGAGCTGGATGCTTGGCTGGAGGCCGGCGTCATCCCGCGGGTGAACGTGCTCAAGGCCGCCCATCACGGCGCCCGGAACGGCGTAACGCCGGGGTGGCTCGACCGGACGCGGCCCGAGGTCGTCGTTATCAGCGTCGGGGCCAGTAACAGCTATGGCCATCCCGATCCCTGGGCCATGCGCTACTACCGTTCACACCAGCGCACGGTGTTGCGGACCGATCAGGACGGGACGGTGATCGTGACGGTGGATCGGGAGGGAGGCTACACGCTGGAGACGACGGGGCCGGTGGATCGGAGTCCGTAGGGCACGTCGCCCTACTGCGCCGATACCGCCCCGCGTCCACCACGCAGGACGTACTTCTGGATCTTGCCCGTCGCCGTCTTCGGCAGTTCCGCGATGATAGTCGTCCCCTTCGGCACCTTGAAGCCGGCCAGCCGTTCTCGGGCAAAGGCGCGCAGCTCCTCGTCGGTGAGCGTCGCGCCGGGCTTGAGCACCACGAAAGCGTGCGGAGCCTCCCCCCACTTCTCGTGCGGCAGCCCGACCACCGCCACCTCCTGCACCGCCGGATGCCGCAGCAGCACCCCCTCGACCTCGATCGAGGAGATGTTCTCGCCGCCGCTGATGATCACGTCCTTCAGCCGGTCCCGGATTTCCAGATATCCATCCGGATGCACGACCGCCGCATCGCCGGTGTGAAACCAGCCGTTCACGATCGCGCGCGCGGTGGCCTCCGGGTCACGGTAGTAGCCCTCCATCACCATGTTGCCGCGGGAGAGAATCTCGCCGATCGTGGCACCGTCGCGCGGCACCTCCACGCCCAGCTCATCCACCACCTTGAGCTCACCACCGGTGAGTGTCACGACTCCCTGCCGCGCCTTGATCCGCGCCCGCTCGGCGACGGTGAGTGGGGTGTGCTCCGGGCGTGGTTCGCAGAAGCAGATGAGTGGCGCCGTCTCGGTGAGGCCATACACCTGGGTGATGGTCCAGCCCAGCTCCTGCTCCATTCGCTCGATGGTGTGCGCGGCTGGTGCCGCACCGCCAGTGAGGACTCGCACGCCGCGCGGCGCCGAGCGGTGCAACTCGTCGGGCGCATTCGCGATCATGATGAGCACCGTCGGGGCGGCGCAGAGCATGGTCGCCCGCTCCTCCCCCAGCAGGCGGTACACCGTCGGGGCGTCCGTCTTGCGGGCACAGATGTGCGTCCCGCCCACGGCGGTCACGGTCCAGACGAAGGTCCACCCGTTGGCATGGAACATCGGCAAGGTCCAGAGATAGCGGTCGGCCGCGGTCATCGGCTGATGCACCAGCATTCCGATGGAGTTCATCCAGGCGTTCCGGTGGGTGATCATCACCCCCTTGGGCTTCGAGGTCGTTCCGCTGGTGTAGTTGATCGCGAGCAGGTCCTGCTCCGCCGTCTCCGTCCGCGCGAACGTGGGTGTCGCCTCCGCCAGCAGCTGCTCGTAGCTGAGCCAGTTCTTCCCCGTGCCCTCAAGGGCGACGAAGTGCTCCACCGCCGGCATCTCGTGGCGGACGGTGTCGACCAGATCGAGGTAGTCGGCGTGCACACACAGCACCCGGCTCCCCGAGTGGTTCACCATGTAGGTCCAGTCGGTCGGCAGGAGCCGGTAGTTCAGCGGCACCATGACCGCGCCGATCTGGGGAACGGCGTAGAACCCCTCGAGATTCTTGTGGGTGTTGGGCGCGATGTAGGCCACCCGGTCGCCCGGGGCCACGCCGAGGCGCTGGAGGGCGGATGACCACCGGTCGGTGCGGTCGAAGAATTGGGTGTAGCTCCACCGCTGGCCGCCGTCGACGACCGCCTCGCGGTCGCCGTAGAGCGACCTCGCACGTTGGGCAAAGGCGAGCGGTGTGAGGGGTGTCTGCATGGGCAGGGTGGGTGTGGGTGCGTCCGTGACGAAACAATACGAATCTAGGTGGCGAGCTGGATCAGTGACTCTCGCGCGAATGCAATCTCGTCATCGTTCACCAGGTGGCCCATGCCGGGATAGATGCGCGTGGTGACGAGGGCGCCCATCCGCTCAAGGACCGCGGCACTCTCGCGCACCCGGGACTCCGGCACATGCGCATCACGGTCGCTGCAGCCGAAGAACACCGGCGTTGACCGGAACACGCCATGCTCGCTCCACGTCGTCCCGGGCGGGCCGATCAGCCCGCCGGAGAAGGCCATGACCCCGCCGTAGCGGTCGGGCCGTCGCTGTGCCGCGGTACACGCCAGGCACGCGCCCTGCGAGAATCCCAGCAGCATGATGCGTTCGGCCGGTATGCCGGCGCCGATCACCTCGTCAATCAGCCCATGAATGACCGAGATGCCCGAGCTGATGCCCGGCTCGTTCTGCGCGATGGGCGCCATGAAGCTCTGCGGGTACCAGGTGCCCCCCGCGGCGGCGGGGGCGAGATAGGCCGCGTGCGGATGCCCGATGGCGGACACGAGTTCCATGATGTTCGCCGGTCCGGCGCCGCGTCCGTGGATCATGATGACCGCCGCGCGTGCCTGCGCGGGTGGCATGCCATCGCGGAGGACCGGCTGGCCGGCGTGCGGCGAGGTGGGCCCGGTCACGCGTGAGTCACCTTCGGCAGGCCGGCTTCGATGGCGGTGCGGTGCGGCTCTTCCCACGGCGGCAACTTGAGTGACGACCCCAGCTCTGGCAGCGACTCGTCGGCGGTGAAACCGGGCGGAATCGTGGCGACCTCGAACAAGACCCCGCCGGGTTCGCGGAAGTAGATCGACCGGAAATACTGCCGGTCCTGCACCTCGGTGACTGACACCCCGCGCCGGAGCAGCTCCCGCCGCACTTCGAGCTGTTGCTCCGGATCATCGACGGCAAAGGCGATGTGGTGCACCGTGCCCAGTCCGTTGATGGCTGCGGGTGCGTCTCCCGCGTCAACGATCTCGAGCAGCCGCCCGGGCACGGCGCCATTCACCGCGAGCCGGGTGGCGCTGGCGGTCTCGCCCACCACGGCGCACTGCATCAGCTGCTGGATGAAGGCGATCGTGCGCTCCGGCTGGCGCACCAGCAGTGTGACGCCGTGAATTCCCCGGACAGCGCTGGCCGCCTCGATGCCGGCGCGGAGCCAGGGGGCCCGGGCATCCTCGCGGCTTTCCACCAGCCGGATGCTGAGTCCCGACGGATCGCTGCAGCGGAGTGTCTCCTCCCCGAATTCCGACCGCTCGTCGGTGAATCTGATGCCGGCGCTTTGCAGCCGCCCGCGCCAGAAGGGGAGCGCCCCGGCGGGCACCGAGAACGACGTGACCGTAATCTGTCCCACGCCATGGGTGCCGACCCGTACGCCCATCGACTCGTAGGGAAAGGTGGTCATGATCGTTCCGGGCGCGCCCGATTCATTTCCGTAGTAGAAGTGGTAGACGTGGTGGTTGTCGAAGTTCACTGTCTTCTTGACCAGCCGCTGGCCCAGGACCCCGGTATAGAAGTCGAGGTCCGCCTGGGCATCGCTGACGGTGGCGGTGACGTGATGGAGCCCGCGGATCGGCTGGTCCATCAGGCAGGGCGACAGGTTGAGCACATCGGTGTTGCAGCTCTCATGAAGGCGACAATCCTCTGCAGGTCACGTCGTCGGCTGGAACTGGTCCCACATCTGGCTCAGCGTCAGCATGTCCATGATGAGCTCCTGGACGCAATGAACCGGCACGCGGTCGCGAGAGCGACCCCACCGGTCCCGACCGTCACGATTTTACCTCAATGGCCGCGCGACCATCACCCCCGTCGCCCGCCGGAGTGCCGCGACATACTCCGGCAGCGCCAGCCGGCTCACCTCCACCACACCGCCGGAGAGCGGAGCGTGGAGCACGCGCAACGTGCCATCGCCCTCACGATAGGCCATCGCGGCATGGGTCGCATCGAGTCCCGGGGTCGCCGTCGCAAAGGCGAGCAGATCCCCAGTCTCGATGCCGTTGGCCACATCGGCAATGCGCTCCGTCGGAATCACGCGCCGCACCGCTCCATCGAGCCGTCGCTCCATCGTCCCGATGTCGGCGTACACCGCATCGTCCGACAGGGCGGGGTAGCTGCCCCGATGCTCCGTCATGAAGCGGAGCGGGCGACTGTCATCCACTGCGCCCAGTTCGGGTCCCAGGTCCCGTACCAAGCCACGGGTCGCGCCGTCGCTGATCCACTCACTGAAATAGTGCAGCCGACTCGCGTAACCCTGGCGCACGCCGCCGCGGTAGCGCATCCGCTCCACCTCGCGCCCGAAATCGTCCCACGTCGGCGGCTCCGCCTGGCTGGCCGCGCGACTCACGGCGAGGCACGATTCCACCAGCGTGACGCAATCAAATCGGGTGAGTGAGAGGGTCAGCGGTTCGGGCGTGGGGCGGAGTGCGCCGCTCGCCAGGTAGGCGTCGATGGTGCCCGGCACGTACGGGCTTCCTGTTGCCAGTTCGCCGATCCGGACGGCACTCCGTCCGAGCGGCACCTCCGCCGCCGACAGCCCCTCGACGCGGAGTCTGGCACTCCAGTCGGTCAGGCGCTCGTGGTCTGGATCATCGCCGAACGCCCGGAGCGGCGCCGGGAGTCCGAGCGCCGCCGCCGTCAGCGCGGCACCACGCAGCAGCGCCCGGCGTGAAAAGCTGCTGCCCCATGGCGAATGGTCCACCCGCCCGCCGTCACTCATCCAGTGCTCCCGTTCACCGTTCCCCGTTCCCTCCCCGTCCCCCCACCACCGATCGCTCCGCGACTCAGCTGACCTTCACCTCGCGGATCATCCCTTTGCGGTACGGCGGCGCCGCCTCCGGGTCCTCCTTCATCGCGGCCTGCACATCGGCGACTGTCTTGCCGTCGTCCAGCCGCCCGAGGATGAGATGGTGCGACTGCGCGCCGGCGTTCACCATCGTGATCCGGGCGACTCCGGGCGCGATGCTGTCCGGCCCAGCGAAGGTGAAGTCCGTGGCCGTAATGGCGACCTGTTGCGGTGTCGCTGGAGTCTTTGCGGACGGGGCACAGCCAGCGAGGAGCAGCAGGGCCGCCGGTGCCAGCACGACTCTCATGGGAGCTCCCTGACGATGGAGGGTGGAAGCGATGTGAGCGGAGCGGAGAAGAGAATATCCGCCCGCCCGGTGGTTGGCCAGCCCGCCCTGGCCGAACGCGCGGGTGATGCGGTCGCGGTCCTGAAGGGCGCTGGCCAGGCCAGGCGGGACACCGGTCATCGAGCAGCCCCCGCCATGTGGGTGTTCCTTGGAACGGCGAGCATCAGCAACCCCCCGCTGAGAGCAGCGACCATCATCACAGCCAACCCAGCGGAAAAGGACCCTGTGGTGGTGTTCAGGTAGCCGAAAAGGTATGGACCGGCAAACCCCGTCACGCTCCCCACGGCATTGATCATTCCTACTGCGGCGGCGGCGGACGACTGGCTCAGGATTTCGGTCGGGAGTGCCCAGAACGCCGAGATGTAGGCACTGCTCACGCCGACCAGCGTGAACAACAGCAGCGAGAGCGCCATGGACTGGGGCTGAACCACAAGAACACACAGCGCGACGGCCGCGATGAAGGACGGGACCGCGGCATACCAGTGCCGCTCGCCTGTCCTGTCGGAGTGCCACCCATTCAATTGCATCGCCACGGCTGCCGCCACCAAGGGAAGGGCACCCAGGAGGCCGACGGTGCTGTCGGAGAAGCCCGACAGGCGCTTCAGCATCGTCGGGAACCAGAACGAGAAGCTGTAGAAGTAGAAGTACGCGACCACGCCCAGCACGACGGCCGGCACTCCTTCCAGGATGAAGGCTTCGCCGATCACCAGCGGCGCCGTTCCGGCGGCCACATGTTGCACGGCACGCTCGACCGGGAAATTCATTACTTGACGGCGGCTCCCTCGACACGGATCATTACGCAAGGATTGGATCGCCGCGGAACGGATTGCCCTCATTCACGGGCCCAAGGAGGTTCGTATGCGCATCACTCGAGCGTTTGCCGTCGCCGGTTTCTGTGCCGCCGCCACGTTCGCCCCAACCCTCTCCGGCTGCGGCTCGGATGGAGGTGTCATCGGTCCCGGCAATGCCATCGTCACTGCCTGGGATGTGACCAGCTTCATGGTGCAGGGCACCGACGTGATCGCCGGCGGAATGACCTTCGCAATCGACCTTGCCCCTGGGGGCACCTACACCTTTGATATCACCAACGACTTGGTCGGCATCTGCACCCCCGGCCCGGATTGCAGCGATACCGGACCCTATACCTACACAGCCACCACGCTCACTTTCGATCCCGGAACTCCGGATGAGGGCTTGCTGACCTACACGATCCAGGGGGCAACGGCCACTCTGACCGGCACCATCGGCGGGTTCCCCGTCACCATAACCCTCCAGAAGCAGTAGCTTAGTCGGGGGGCTCGAGCTCCGGCGTTCTCTTCATCCACTCCTAAGCCCCGCTTCACGATCGTCTCCCCATCATGGGAAGAAACAGACCCAGCAGAGGGGCATTCCCCCAACGGGTCCACGGAGGCACTGATGCCGAAGCTGACGGAGAAGCTGCTCGCGCGCGGGAAGAAGGCTGCGCGGGGAGCCTATGAGCGGGTGGAGACCAAGGTGCTGGTCGCCGAGGGGAAGAAGTCGGTGGAGGGCAAGGTGCGGACGGTGAAGAAGGTGAGTCGCAAAGCTGCCAAGACCGGGTTGATCGTGGGTACACTGGCTGCAGTCGGTGTCGTGGTGCGCGAGATCCGGAAGCGCCGGAAACTCAACCGTGACTGAGCGCCGGGACCCACGTCGGGGCCGCGTGTAGGGGCCGCATGTATGCGGCCCCTACACGCGGCCCCGACGTTTTACCCCTCCATTCCGACCGCCGGCATCGGCTGCCAGTCTTCCGAGCCGGTGCGGGCGACGAGTACCTCCGCTTCGAGTTCCCCGCGCTGGATCAGCTCCCGCACCGTGGGCAGCGGCACCGGCCCACGGGGTACGCCACCCTTGGGCAGGTAGAAATAGGTCGCGGCGGCCTGCGTATTCTGCTCGGCCATCTTCGCGGCGATCATCTTTCCGGCCTGGCCGGCGCCGGACGCAAGCAGTTTTCCGGCTTGCCCCGCCGTGCCGGCCAGGGCTTTGGTGGCGCCGGCCAGATGCCCACCCGCACCCGCCAGCAGCTGCTTGAGCCGCTCGCCGTCGTCGGTCTGGAATGCCTTGAGCGATGTCGCGTCCACATTGCCTGACACATCAAACTCGAGATACGGCGCCTTGGAGAACCCGAGGAACGGCGCGATGAGCACCGTCGGAAAGCCGAGGTAGGCGTTGTTGTAGTGCTTGACGGTGCCGTTGTAGATCTCGCGGGTCCGCTGGATGTCGAGCTCGCAGTGCTGGATGCTGTCGGTCAGCCGGTGGTACTGCTCGTTGGCCTTGAGGTTGGGGAATCGTTCCGCCGCTCCCTGCAAGCTGGCCAGCAGCGAGCCGGACTGCTGGTAGGCGGCCGCCAGCGCCATCGCCGAGTTGTCCTGCGCCACCTTGAGGTGGGTGAACTGCTCGCTCTCCTGCATGCTCTTCACGATGTCCACCAGCTGGTTGAGGAGGTTGAGCTTCTTGCTGACGGACACCTGTACGTTGGAGGTCGCCTCACGCACCTCCTGCGCCTGGCGCTGCAACTTGTTGTAGGTCCACGCCGCGAAGATGAGGAGGGGAATCCCGATCCACAGCACGAGCGAGAAGAGTCCGGTGATGAAATTCCACATGGTGTACTCCTGGTAGACTGAAGGAAGACAGGGTACTGCAGCCGTCGCGCGGCATACGCTCAGGGCAGGCCGATGTCAAAGGCGATGTTCGACAGGTCGAGTGTCCCGGAGGCCGCCGACCCGGCCATTGGCTGCAGCGTGGCCGACAGCGTCCCCTGGATGCGGGTCGCGGTGAGGCTCGTGACGGCGAGGGTGCCGGTATTGCCCAGCCCCCCGCCCCAGCAGCAATTCAGCGAACCATTCGGGTTGGTGCCCGGGCCCTGCATGATCACGACCGGATCACTCGCCTGGTTTCCCAGAGTGTAGCTGCCGACGCCGGCGAACTGGGTCTTGCCGATGGAGAGCGAGTACTGGGTGTTGCTGGCCGCGATGACCAGCCCGGTCCCGAGCAGAGTGATCACCACATTCGCGGCCTTCCACTGACTGCCGCCCACGGTGCCGTTGAGGATGTTGCCGTACTGATCGGGGAGCGGCCAGGTATTGCCGTTCTGCGCCAGGAGCAGATCGAAGTTGCCCTGGGTGACCGCGCGGATTCCCCTGGCGCCGCCGAAGCTTGAATCAGCGGTGAACGCAAACGTCCCCGCGATTCGCGTCGGGGTGAGGGTGGTGAGCGTGAGTGTCCCGGCGCTGCCGGAAATCGGCGTGCTCCAGAACTGGCCCGTGATGTCGGACACCTGGGCGGTCCCCCCGACGTTCAACGGCCCCATGCCGAGGTCGTAGCTGCCGAGCACATCGATGTTGTAGAGCGTGATGATGATCGTGGTGCCGTTCTGACTGCCTTGAAGGGCGATCACCCCGAAGTTGCCGACCTGGGCATTCTGTGCCGCGACGCTGCTGCTCCAACTCACCCCGTCGATCAGCGCGGTCATCCCGCTCGACCC
>Ga0163151_10002280_pt1 | contig 30144 bp, 29 predicted proteins | sample OliLakLV19MP5IB2_FD_145596 | JGI IMG/M metagenome (GOLD analysis project Ga0163151, IMG submission 145596) | Freshwater microbial mat bacterial communities from Lake Vanda, McMurdo Dry Valleys, Antarctica - Oligotrophic Lake LV.19.MP5.IB-2 | ecosystem: Environmental > Aquatic > Freshwater >...
GAACCACGTGAACCATCCTGTCAGTCCCGGCGATGACGTCCCGTCTCACTCAGACGGACCGCAAGCAGTCACCAGAGAATGAACACCTCTGAGCGCGAGGCGCAGCGTAACCGCTGCCACGACCGGTTGCCAGCCGCTGCGGTGCGGGTGGCCGCTGCTCTCTCGTCGCGCTGGGAGTCCGATCCGAGCGCACCAATCGTAGCGTTTTTCGCGATCCACGCAGCGCTCCCCTGCGCAAAGCCTGCGGGTCGCGGCTAACGGGCCTCGTTTGTCACGGATTCGACGCCGGCGGCTTCCAACTCCGCCTCTTCGCGGACTTCGCGTTCGGCTTCCGCTTCGACCTGGGCCAGCGTCAGGCCGGTCGTGTTGAAGTAGTACAGCCCCGCCAGCGTCACCAGCACGTACTCGATCAGGTGATAGTAGATCGACGCGGCGAACACGCTGGCTTCGTCGTTCGTGAACACGCTCAACACGGTCATGAAGCACAACTGGATCACGCCGAAGTAACCCGGCGCAGAAGGGACCGCCGCGCCGATCGCCGTCAGTCCCAGGACGATGCAGGAGATCATCGGCCCCGCCGGCAGGCCGAAGCTCCACAACGCCATGTGGATGACCATCGCGTTGACGAACCAGTTCCCCAGCGACAGCGCCATGATGGCGAGGAACAGCCGCGGATGCTTGAGCGCGGCAAGCCCGGACGCGCCGGCTTCCAGAATCGCCGTCAGGTGCTCGCGGAGATGCGTCGGCAACAGGGGTTTCATGGCGGCGCTGACCACGTAGATGAAGGTCCGCGTGCAGAACACGTACAGCAGCACGATCAGCACGAGCAGCGCGACGCCGGCCGCCAGCATCAGCGTGTTGCGGCGAATCGCAGGGTTCAACCCCGGCAGAAACACCAGCCCGCACGTCAGCAGCGTCAGGACCGACACGGAATCGAAGAGACGCTCCAGCGCCACCGTCGAGACTGCCGCCGACAATTTGACCCGATGCCGTCGCGTGAACAGCACCACCCGAATCACTTCGCCCAGATGAATGGGGAGCAGGTTGTTGAAGCCGAAGCCGATCATCACCAGCGGGAACAGCTCGCGATTCGTGTCGAACTTGCCGATCGGCGTCAGCAGCAGTTGCCATCTGAGCGCCTTGAACCAGTAGAACACGGCGGTCGCAATCGCGATCGGCAGCAGCGTGCGATAATCGGCCGTGGCGAAGGCGTGCCAGGCTTTCGACGCCGCATCCGGATCGGCGAGCAGCCCGCGCGTGGCGAACCACAGGCAGACCGTCGACACCGCCAGACCGACGACGAGGTGGACCCACCGGTTGCGGTGCAAAGGCGTGGACGTGGAAATCGAAGTCATCGACGGGAAAGCCTGCAAGCACGCGGCGATTCGGCGGGATTCTTGGGGGACATCGGCTTGGGTGCCACTGCTTCGGAGTCTTCGGAGAAGCAGTGCTCTTCGCGGTGTAGACGACCTGACGGCACTGCTTCTCCGAAGACTCCGAAGCAGTGGCACGTCACTCAGGGTTCCACATTCTGTAGAACCTGCCGAATGCCACTGCACGGGATCACAGACTACCCGATCATGCGGCGTCCTTGTATGGCACCGTCCCGTTTCGGACCGTCAAAAGGTGAATTGCCGCGGTCAAACCGTGCAGCGCGCCGTCGATCTGGTGCGTTTCATGAAGAATGCGCAGGTTTTCCGCCAGACTCGCCTGCAACTCCACCAGCCGTCCTTCGCCCCGGGCAATGGCATTCAGGGTCTTGGCGAGCGCGTTGACTTCGCCGCTGAACGCCGAAGCCTGCCGCAGCACGTCCTGAATCTGGGACATGTGTTTTTCCTGCCGCGCGTCGCTGATCGCCAGCAGTTGCCGCAGCCGGTCGTCGCAGGCTTCGTCGTAAGCCCGATGCCGCTCGCCCATCTCGCTGGACATCGCTTCCCACCGCTGTTGCTCGGCCTGCTGGCGGCGGTCGAATTGCTCGAACAGCGATTGCAGCGCCGCGGACCACGTCTCGACCTGCTTTTGCAGCGAGCGCTCCACGGCGGCGTGGAACTCATGGTTCGCCTCCTTGAGCACCGACAGGAACGGAGTGAGCTGCGCGTCATTCACCAGGAACCGATTCAGCAGCTCGCGTTCCACCAGCCGGTCGATGCGGCGGACGATGCCGTGCTCGATGCGCTCGCACAGAAACGACGCGAACATGGTGGTCATCGCCGCACCCAGGGCCACGGTCGTGGTGTTGAACGCGGTCCCCATTTCTGAGACGACGTGCGACAACTCGTTGTCCAGATCGGAAAACGACAGCCCGCTGAGCGCCGTGCCGAAGTGAACCACCGTGCCCAGGAATCCCAGAATCGGCGTGACGGCGACGACGAACCGGATCAGCGAGAAGCGGGTGTAGGTGGCTTCTTCATCCTGCCCGGCGAGATACTTGAGGTGATCGGCGTAGTCGTCGGCCGATTCGTTCTCGACGACGTAACCGAGCGCCTGCAACAGCCGGCGTCCGATCCGCGAATTCAGATACCGTTGCGGCTGCGCCTGCACGCCCGCCAGCAATGCTTGGGCGTGGGTCACCGGTTCGCGCGCCCCGCGCGGGGGCAACCACGTCCGCCCCAAGGCCAGCCATTCCCGGGGGAACGACGCCAGCTTGAGGAACACGTCGATCATGCCCCACAGGAACATTCCCACGATGACGTATTCGACGGCATGTTCGGTGGTGTACCGGTACAGCACGCCCCCTTTCATGCTCGGCAGGAACACGATGGCGTAATAGATTCCCGTAGCCGGAATCGCCAGCAGCAGCGACGGATCGCCCAGGTAACTGGAGAGTTTCGCACGATCGGTCATTACGGCCCGCCTGAAGAAAAAATCGGGAACGAAATTTCGGCCAACAGAACGGGCGAATGCGACCAGAAGCCACTCAAATGGTCAAGGGCAGTTTTATCGGCATCGGCAGTGGAATCCGCGTTCACCGGCTTTGTTGGAGTCCAGCCTTTAGGCTGTCTTCGGACGCTTCACCAGAAGACAGCCTAAAGGCTGGACTCCAACGGAGTGAGCCTCGCAGACTCGACTGCACCCGACCAACCAGGCAACATCTGCGGCGGAATCGCCCGGCGTCGGCTATACTTTTCGTCGGATCATTTCCGATGCCGCGTGGCACCGTTCGTCCTTCCTGACACCGGCCGGACGCGACCATGCCGGGCGACAGGCACAGGGCCGACATTTCATGGCTGCTCCCCCTGCCTTGGACGACTTCTGCCGGCAGCTCGTCGACAGCAGTCTGCTGACGGCAGTCGAAGTCGAGGCTTTACGCCAACAGTCGCAGCCCGCGGACGCCGAACAGTTCGCCCGCTGGCTGGTCCAGCAGCAAAAGCTCACGGCATTCCAGGCGCAGCAATGCTACGCCGGGAAGGGCCAGTCGCTGATCTGCGGCAACTACCGGATTCTCGACAAGCTCGGGCAGGGGGGCATGGGGCTGGTCCTCAAGGCCGAGCACCGGCGGATGAAGCGCGTCGTCGCGCTCAAGGTGCTCGCCCCCAACATCGTCAAAACCCCCGAGATGCTGGCCCGGTTTCAGCGCGAAGTGCAGGCGGTGGCCCGGCTCGAACATTCCAACATCGTCGCCGCCTACGACGCCGACGTCGCCAACGGCATGCACTTCTTCGTGATGCAATACATCGACGGCGACGACCTGTCGTCGATCGTCAAGTCGATGGGCCCGCTGCCGCTGGAACAAGCGGTGAACTGCGTCGTTCAGGCGGCGCGCGGGCTGGAGTATGCCCACCGGCACGGCGTGATCCATCGCGACATCAAGCCGGGGAATCTGCTCCTCGACGCGCAGGGGACGGTCAAGATCCTCGACATGGGCCTGGCCCGCATCGAGGGGGAGACCGGCGCCCAAGCGGAATTGACGAACACCGGGGCCGTCATGGGGACGGTCGATTACATGGCCCCCGAGCAGGCGCTCAACACCAAAGCGGCCGACGCCCGCAGCGACGTCTATTCCCTGGGGGTGACGCTGTGGTACCTGCTCACCGCCCGGCCGATGTACGACGGCGACTCGCTGATGGCGCGGCTGATTGCGCATCGGGAATTCCCAGTGCCGTCACTGGTCGAGGCGCTCGCCGGAAACCCAGGGATTGCGATCCCTGGGCTTCCGGTGGCGCTGAATCGCGTCTTCCAGAAGATGGTCGCGAAGAACCCCGCCGAGCGCTATCAGACGATGTTAGAGGTCATCGCGGCGCTGGAAGCCGTCCTGCGGGGCGATGCGCCGGCTCCTGTCGATGATAATCCGCTCAACGCTCTCTTCGCGGGACTTTCCTCAGGCCACGGAGACACGGTCCGAACGCAAGAGGGAACCGCGACCCAGCCGACGACTTCCGCCACAGCGGCCGACGCGATCACCGCATCGCCAAACCCGGGCCGGCGGTCCTCACCAGCGTTCTGGCGCGACCAGCGTGTGCAGATCGGCAGCGCCTTGATCTTGGTCCTGCTCCTCACCGCCCCGTTCTGGCGATCGAGTCGCGATCCAGCGACGAACGTACGCACCCCGGTCACGACTGGACTGCCGGCGACGACCGGTCCGAATGAGCAGCAGCAGATCCGCGAGGCGCTGAAGTGGCTGCGGAATGCGGGCGGATGGGCCCTCGTCCATGCCAACGGGGAAGAGGTTCGGGTGGACCACCGCACCGCGCCGCCTTTGGGCCAGTTGACGGTCATCATCGTCGACCTCACCAATGCCTTCGGCATTTCAGGCGCGGATCTGGGCCAACTCAAAGACTTGCCCGCCGGCTACATGCTGACCGTGCCGGCGCATCTGTCGGAAACCGAAGTCGCGGCCGGCCTGCGGCTCGTTCCCAACGCGGATCCCTTGGGAATTGTCAACGTCGACCCCGAGATGACGCCGAAGTTCGGTCAGGCGCTGGGCGACCATCCGGTGCGCTACTTGATTCTGACTCAGCGCCAGATCCAGCCGGGCAGCCTGGCCGCTTTGGCAAAGCTGCCGAACATGTCGTCCCTGCTGCTGCAACAGTGCGAGGTCACGCCCGAGGTGCTGGCCGAGGTCAAGCAGTTGCCGCACCTGGGCTGGCTCAATCTCGAAAAATCGACGGTCACCGATGAGCATCTGGCGGTGCTGACCTTCCCGCGGCCGGTCAATCTATCGCTCTTTGCCACCGGCGTGACGGCGGCGGGCATCGTCGACTACCTCCGCCGCAACCCCGGCTCGTCCGCGCTGGACGGCGCGTCCGACGAAGTCACGAAGCAAGTGCAGCAACTCCTGAACGCGGAGCAACCCAGGCCGCCCGCACGCTCCGGCGAGCCATGAATTCCCACACGTCATAATCCCGCCGGAGACGACTGCGATTCGTCGATGGGGACAATGTATCCCAGGTGCAACTCCGCGTGTCGCATGTGAAACTGGTCCAGCTCATCGCGCGTAAAAATGTGAAACATCTTCGCCTCGTCGCGGACCTCGGTCTGGAGACGATGGATGGCAGCCCGGAAGGCCCGCAGCCCCTCTTCCGTGGTCGCATCGTCCGGCGGCGCGATCTCCTGGAAGATGCGGGCCGGCGGACGGACGCCGGCCGGCATGCCCCGTCGCAACACCCACTGCTTCCCCAGCGGACCGACCAGCCTGAGCAGCAGGCGCAGGGGCCACCCCGGTCGGTAGTCGTAACCGTCGAGGGACTTTTCGTACGCGGCCGCCAGATGCACGAGGATTTGACCGAGCGTCCAGTGGCCCAACTGCCGGGTCGAGACGGTCGCGAGATGCTCCGCTTCTGCAAGGACCTCGTCGAGCGATTGGAACTGGAGGCGTCGGTGTCCGGCGACCTTCGTTTTCGTGTACAACCACATGGAAGCCTCACAACACAGTTCGTCTTGGTCCGTCGAACCAATGATGTCCGGTGGCATTGGCTTGACTCCCTCTCCCGGCGCTTCGCTGGGAGAGGGTTGGGGTGAGGGTGCTTCTGATCGGGTTTCGTTACGGCTCAGCCTACACCTCGCCGGTGCCAGACGCAGCGCCTGGTTCGACGATCTCCGATGGGATGCGCAGCGCCCAAATGACCAGCCCCCGCTGCTGTCCCTGCACCACCGCGATCTCGGTCAGGTGCCCCATCGGCTGAAACCCCAGACTTTCGTTGATCCGGCGGGTGGCCTCGTTGTGGTCGAAGTGCATGCTCAGCAGCGTCGTCACTCCCAGCCGCGGGCATTGCTCGATCGCCCACTGCTTGAGCCGCCGACCGATGCCGCGGCGGTGGTACGCGGTGGCGATGTAGATGCTGACCTCGGCGGTGGCGTCGTAGGCCGCCCGCCCGCCGTAGAAGGACGACAGGTAGACCGTGGCGACCACCCGCCCGTCCGCCTCGGCGACCCAGATCGGCCGCTTGTCCGGATCGAACTTGCGAAACCACTCAACGCGGTCGGCCACCGTGACCGGCTGAGTGTCCGCCGTGGACCAGCCGGCCGGGATGGACTGGTTGTAGATGCCCACAATCGCCGGCAGGTCGGCCTCGGTCGCGTTTCGGATGTGGAGGTTCATTGCGGATTTGTCCGCCGTCGCACGACCAGCAAGGTGCCACTGCTTCGCAGTCTTCGGAGAAGCAGTGCTTTTGCCGACGTGGACCATTCCCCGGCACTGCTTCTCCGAAGACTCCGAAGCAGTGGCACGCTTCTGATGGCCCAGCGAACTTTATCAGAACAGTGCCATCCCGCCTAACGACCCAGCTCAGCAGCGGCGGGGCACCGGAGAGCTTGAAGTCCCAGAAACGATTCATGCCCCGCCGTCTGCTGCAGCGCCTGGTTCGGCGCTCCCCCGCGGACGCATCTCCCGGTATTCCTTAGTGCTTCACCGGCGGGTGCGCTTGCCCGGCGTGGACTTCTTGGCCGCTTTCATTACCTTTGGCGGCTTCACGAGTTCGTAGCTCTCGAGGATGAGCTCCTTGACCTCGCTCCAGCTCTTCACTTTCGCCGCGTCGAGGACGACGCCGCGTTTATCCCTGGAGTACGGCTTGAAGCGAGGGTCATTTTCAACGAGCGCCGCTGCGTGGTCCGGCTCAAGCCCAAACGTGATCTCGCAGACGCCATGCTTGGCTCCGCAGGTCGCGAAGAGCTTGCCCCGCACGTAGAATGCGGTCTCCCCGAAGTGCTCGCCTTCGCGGGTGTCGGGTAAGGAGAGGCAGATTTCCCGCATCTTATCGAGGGCTTTCTCGAGGGTGGCCATTGCCTTGCTCCTCCTCCGCCGCCGAACAGGTATTCGACCGCGAATCTGCGGTAAAACATTACCGCACTTTCGCCGCCGAGTATGGAACTGCCCATACTGATGCATCATGCTGGGAAACATGTTGCGACGGAATCGCGGACGAATCGCCATGCTACACCGCACTCGGACCCCGTACTATGCCGCAGAGCAAAGGCCGGTCCGCGCGTGGCCCCGGTCGCCGAAGCGGCAACTGGGGCCATGCGCGGTTCGGCCTGCTGGACTACAGCCCCAAGGTGTGTCGCAGGGCAGCATCGACGGCTTGCATGTCCGCACGCTGCCCGATGGAGCGGTCGATCTCGGCGTCGAGAACCGTGGCCAGGTTGTCCATGAGGATGACCGAATCGCTGTGCAGCCCCATCTGTCGCCCTTCCGTGGACGCCCGGAGTACCGTCACGCGGCTGGCATGACCCGCGCGGGCCATGTTGCTGCTGATCATGGCGACGATCCGTTGAGGGAGCCCGGTGTTGAGCGCATCCGCCTGCACGACCAGCGCCGGACGACGCTTGTAAGTTCGCAGATTGGAGTCCGGGAACAAGACCAGGACGACCTCCCCGCGACTATAGGGCATCGTAGCTGTCCATGTCCGGCTGATCCCAATCTTCGGCGAAGGCCGCCAGCCGACGCCGCAACTCCGCCGCGTGCGGCTCGTCGATTCCGCGATCAGCCAACGTTTTCGGGCCGGCCACGAGAAACGTCACGATCACGTCGCCATCACCCCCTGCGGGCGCCGGCTCCAGGAGTTCGACACGTCCATTCCGACAGATCCCTTTGACCGATTGCAGCACGGGACCAATCTCCTTGGGAATCAGCGGGTGCGTTGTCGAGACCGGGTCGTCAACATCGTCGATTCTCCCCTGCCTCCGCATGCGACGCAACACCGCTTCACACCTTGTATTGTCGACCGGTCTTACCGGGCGCATGTGTCATCCGGTACGCACACGCCATGCACACCGAAGAGGCCGGTGAGACCGACCCTACACAATGTCCCCTCTCACCCCGTGCGGCACTTGTGATAATACCCTTGCACCGCCGACAGGCACGAACGGCCGTTCGGGGCGAGCGTCTGGCAGCGGGCGTCGGACGATTGGGCTTTTAGCACGGTCGCCTTCGTCCGCTCGACGGTTCCCTCGGCGACGTCGGCTTCCACGTCCTCGCGCGTCAGGCCGAAGCAGGAGCATAGCGGGGCCTCGAAGTCTTTTCCCGAGATCGGTCCCGCGAAGACGTCGCGCTGAACCACGCTGCCAAAGTCGTCGAAGTACACGACGGGACACGCCGGGTCGCTGCAAAAATCCGCGGCGTCGGCGATCCGCAGCCGCAATTGGGGCGGCAGGTGCGCGGCAAGCGTTTCAGCCCGCACGGGGATGCCCACGGTGCCGCAGTGCGGACAGCGGTGCGGTCCGTCATCGGCTTCACGAATGAAGGCCTTGTTCATCGGATCACGCAATAGCCGGCACAACCTGCAAGCGCGCTTGGGGTGGCCGGGGCTGGACCGACCAACGGGAGGGAAGCCCCGGTGAGCGCGCACAAGACCGGGGCTTCGCCGAAGCGGCTCCAGCCCCGGCCACCCACTGACATGCGTTGGCCGTCAGACCGCCAACTGTACCCGTTAGGGGGCAGCGTTCAAGCTGGCCGTCTTCAGCGGCTTGTCCGCCGCGACGTGCAGCGCCGGTTGCACGAGCAGATCGCGACGGGTGCGGCCCGTGCTCTCCGCGGCCTGGCGAGCGAGCGGCCAGTTGAGTTCGTTCCGCGAGCGCGTCGGCCGGGCCGCGGACGTTTGGGCGACGGAGGTCGCCCTCGTCGGCCATTCGCCGGGTTTGCCGAGTTCGACGAAGACGTCCGGCGATTGAGCACGAATGACCGGCTCGGGCCGCGGCGCCAGTCCGCCGAGCGCGAGCTGCATGCCGTCCGGTGACGCCAGTTCGGGGCTGCCCGCAACCACCCATTTGTCGAGATCGCGCTCCAGGTCTTCGAGGCTGTCGTAGTGGTAGTGCTGCTGGAACGCCTTTTCCCAACCGGCTTTTAGCGCCGTCGTCAGAAATTCGAGGTACTGCTGCTTGCTCGACTGCTGAATCAGAAAATCGGCGAGCGAGTAGCCTTCGGCGTACAGCGTGAGCACCTGCCGCTCATCGGTCGGATACTGCTTCATCGGCAGCAGCTTGCGGAGCGGGATCTTGCGGGTGCTGTGCATCACCTCTTCGTGGATCTTCTTGAGCCGCATCCGTTCGGACTCGTGTTCGATGAGCGACGCCGCCCCTTCATCGGCCCACCTGGGCAGCGGTCGCCGGAAGTAGCAGGCAAAAATCGTGTGATTGACCTCGTGCGGCAGGACGGAGTCGAGAATCCGCTCGGCGGACCCCTGGACGTTCATCTTCCAGCCGTAGACTTCGCCGCGGTCGAAGTTGAACGACGTCGCCCCCCCGGCACCGTAATCGCCGACTTTGACGAAGATGGGGCAGCGCGAATTCCAGGGGTCCATTTCGCGGCCGGTCCACGTCAGCGACAGCTCGCGGCGGTAGTATTCCGCGGCTTCGCCCACCTGCTGAGCAAACTCGGCGGTGGGGGCGTTGACGGTAAAGTTGCGGGTCTGAACGGTGGCCGCGGGGGTCGACAACGCGACCGCCAGCAGGCAAGTTTGCAGCACAGCATCCATGCAGTGTTCGCACCGAGAGAGGGTGTTGGAGAGGAAAGCGTCCTGCCTTCCGAAGCCAGAGCGGAGCAAAATCCGCTCCCGGACCGCCTTTTCCCGACGGTTCCAGCGACAGACACGACACAATACGCATTCCCGTCGGGAGTTGCAACAAAAATCCTGACCCGGCCTGCAAATCCTCGACCCTCACGGGCGTTGTAAAAATTGCACAATCCGGTCGCAACTTGCCATCGTCAGGACGGTCAGCGTCGGCACGGGCGGCGCGGGATGTGCGACTGCATCGGGCCGCACAGGCGGCGATCAAACCGTGTCGGTTGCGGCAGCCGCGCTGAAATCATGCCGATTCCGTCCGGTCTCCGCCCGATAGCAAGGCTTGCTCGGTCGTGCAACCTCTTACGGAGTCCGCGGAATTGCCCCGCCCGCATCTGCTGGTCAAGCACCTGCTGAAACAGTTGGAAACGCACGCCGAAGCCCGCGAGCAGCGCGACCCGCGGCCCGCCTGGCTGGCGGACCTCGTCGAGCAGGCCGCGGAGGCGTTCGCGCCGCTGTCGGGCGTGGCCCGCGTGGGTTACGAGTGCGAACCGTCGGGCGAGGGTTGGGAAGCCCGGTTCTATGTCGGCGCGACGGAGCTCATCGGCGGCAAAGATGACGGCCACTTCCGACAGACGAGCTTCGAGTTGAACCTCGCCGGAATCGCGGAGCGGTTCACCCGTCTGGAGGAGTTCCGCTGGAACGTCGCCGGCGGCGAGTCGAGCGGCTCCTTCGTGACGATTCGCGGCCAGATCGGCGACCAGCCGGTCTGCCTGAAGGCGTATTCGCGGACGCCGGAGCACATCGGCCCGGCCCTGCGCGAGTATCACGACGGTCGCATTGAGTCGGTTGAGTGACGGAACACTTGACGGTCACAGCGAGCCGAGAGAAACAATCGGGAACTGAGAACCCAGGGAAGAGACCAGCCGCTGATCGGCGGTCACCAGTTCACATTGCTCTCGCTCCGCCAGCGCGAAGTAGAGGCAGTCGTAGACGCCGATGCGGAATTGAGAGGCGAGATCAAACGCCCGAGCGAGCAGCGGAATGTGAGAGAAGAGATCGGGAGCCGTGCCTGAGATCAAGGCAAACTTTGTCGGTCCCTCAGACGGCTGAATCAGCCCCCTGCGTTGAGCGCGTGTCAGAGCGTGAGCGCATTCAACGAGGTAGGTATCGGGAGCAATCAGCTCGTGAACCTGCTACTGGAACTCGCGGACGAGCGTCCTTGCCTCCGGTGAGTTGATCTCGGGCAGAACGGTCTTCAACCCGACCGAGGCGTCCAGGACGTACCTCATGGGTTGCGAGCATCGCGGATCAGTTCGACGCAAACGTCGAGGATACCGACCCGGCTGCGAGTCTCCTCACAACTCCGTTCTAACTCCTCGACGGCCTGACGCATTCGCTCCGGATCGCGCCGGCCGGCGGCAATGCGCTCCAGGGCTTCTTCCAACTCATGCATGGCCGCAGTGTCGGTGCTCATCACTGCATTGTTCGCAGAAACGGACGATGCGTCAATTGGAATCGGGAGAACTGGCCACGAATACATGACGCGGCCCGCGCTCCCCTGCACAAAGCCGCCGGGTCGCGGCAAACGATGTTATTGCGGTTCGATCACCGGCGGCGCGGCATCGGGCACCGGCGCGAGACCGGGCGGCTCTTCATACGGCACGATCGCGGCCGGGGCGGGGGGCGGATTGCTCACCGCGTCGTCGACTTCATCGTAGCCCAGCGGCACTCCGTATCCGGGTGGGCCGAAGTCCTCGAATTCGGGCGGCTGAGTGTCCAGTCGTTTTGCCGGATAGGCGAAGCTGCGCGCCCAGGCGCGTCGCAACGCCTCATCGTAGGCGGCCGGCTCCCAACCTCCCTCGGCGAGGTGGATGTTGTTGTCTTCCAGCAGCGTCCCCTTGCGGACCCGCATGTCGGTCAGCGCCTGGTTGTATTTGACGAGCGACGAGTAATACCCCGTCTCCGCTGCCGCGAGTTCGGCCCGCGACCGGAGCAGCAGATCGACCGGCGCACGGCCGGCATTGTACTCGTCGATGATGACTTCCAACTCCTTCTCCGCTGCGTTCTTGCGGTTGAAGTTCGTCAATGCGAGCTGATACCACCAGTCGATGAGCTGGAACGAGTTCGACAACTCGTGGCTGATTTCCTGCTCCTGCGCCGCCAGCACCGCCCGGGCTTTCGTCAGCCGCAATTCCGAGTTGCGCTTGTGGGCGAGCGCGTGCCTGAGACCGATCGGCAGCGAGAATTCCAAGCCCAGGTCCCAAGACGTCTGATCGCCGCGGGTCAAGGTCGAGTAGGCGCTGTTGAGATTCTGATCGGTGACGCCGTCGTCCGCGTTGTACTGCAACAGATCGTTGCCGAAGCCGTTCACCTGGTAGCCCGACACGAAATCCAGCCGCGGTTTGATGAGGTTCTCGGCCGCGGAAAGCTGCAGTTCCAGACTCTTGATCTGCCATTTCTGCCGTCGCAGCTCGATGCGGCGGACGAGCGATTCGGACAACGCCATCCGCCAGTCGGCGATGTACTCAGCCTGCAACGGCTCATCCGAGGGCCGGATGATGCGGCCGTCGTTGACCGACAGACCCAGCATCCGCCGCAGTTGCCCCTCCTGCGCGTACAGCGTGCCCAGCGCGCTCTCCACGCCGGCCCGAATGTTGTAGTAGTTCTCGCGGGCCTGCACCTCGTCGACGACGGCCCCCTTGCGGGCGCCGACGTCCATCCGGCGCTTCGTATTCCGCCAGAAGTTCAGAGCGGCATCGCGCGCGGCGAGTTGGGCGTCGTAGGTGCGGTAAGCGAGATACAGTTCCCAATACAGATCCTCGACGTCGCGGATCATGCTGGTCACGTTCAGCTCGAAATCGGCGAGCGCGATGTCGGTGTTGATCCGCGCGATCACCACGCCGTCGCTGGTGATCAGGCCGGGGATCGTCCGCAGGATCGGGCCGTTGGTCCGCGTGTAATCCACCCCGGCCCCGGCGAGCAACGGCTGGCGATAATCGGCCCGGACGAAGCCGCGGTAGACCGACGGGAAGAGCTGGAACTGCTGGTTCGTCCCCATGTAGTTCCAGTTGTGGCTGACCTCGAACGCGCCGCCGGTCGCCATGATCTTCTGCAACGACGACTTGAACTGCGCGTTCTCGTTGACCAGCGTCTGACCGCCCCCCAGACCACCCCCCAGGAAGAAGTTGTTCTGGATGGTTTCGTCGCGGCCCCAGTTCATCGACGTCTTGAATTGCGTGTCGAATTGCGACAAGGCTGCTTCCGGACCCTTCTGGAAGGGACCGGCGTTCGTTTCCTGGATCGCCGGATCGTACGTCGAGACCACCCGTTCGGGGTTGGCCATCAACGGATTGGCCGGCGACTTGAACGCGCCGCGGCTCTTGATGACGCGGTTGTTGTTGATCGCCAACTGCAGCGCATCCTGCAGCGGCAACGCCCAGACTTCCGCCTTCGTCGGCTCGCGAACGGTCGGCGGGCGCTCGCTGAACGCGGCGATGGGGTCGGTTTCGGTGTGAACGTGCGGGTAGTCGATCTCCGTCGCCGACTGTTTGTAATATTGCAGGTCGGCGTCGCCCAAATACGTCAAAGTTTTGGGCCCGCGGCAGCCCGACAGTTGAGCCCCCAGGCAGGCAGCGATGACGGCGGACCGGGTCCACCGCCGGAGCCGATCCGGTCGCTTTCGTCCGAAGTCCATGGCCGAAAACACCTTCACGCAGACAGCCTGTTCCCCCCAGCCGGCGTCGAAGGCTGGACCGTCATCAAACGGCGCGCCAAAAGACGCCCCGTCCGACAAAGCGGTACATCTGATATCGTCGGCACAGTCGTTACAGCTTGAGGGGTGTCAAGCAGAAGCCGCGGGGTCGCACCCCCGCGGTTGAACGCCGAGAGACTCACATCCGCGGGGATGCGACCCCGCGGCTTCTGAGGCAGTGTCTTTCCCTGACGCCTGACACCTGATGCCTGACCCCCTACAATCGAGGCATGGCAGGCAACACATTCGGACAGGCGTTTCGCGTCACCACCGCGGGGGAAAGCCACGGGCCGGGGAATGTGGTGATTATTGACGGCGTGCCTCCCGGCATTCCGTTGTCGGTCGAAGACTTGCAGGTCGATCTCGACCGCCGCCGGCCCGGCCAGAGCAGCATCGTCACGCAGCGCGATGAAGCGGACATCCCGGAGATTCTCGCCGGCGTGTTCGAGGGACGGACGACCGGCACCAGTGTCGCGATCCTGATCCGCAATGGGGACCAGCGCAGCCAAGACTACAGCGACATCAAAGACGTGTACCGGCCCGGTCACGCCGATTACAGCTTCGACGCCAAGTACGGCTTCCGCGATTACCGCGGCGGCGGCCGCAGCTCCGCCCGCGAAACCACCGTCCGCGTCGCCGCCGGGGTCGTGGCCAAGAAGCTGATCGCCGACCGCTTCGGCGGGCAGGTCGTCGGTTACGTCGTGCAGGTGGGGGATGTGAAGGCGACGATCCCCTCACCGGCCGCCGTCACGCTGGATCACGTCGAAAAACTGCCCGACGGACAACCGAACATCGTCCGCTGTCCCGATCCCGTCGCCGCGGCTCAGATGATCGAACTGATCGAAGCGGTCCGCAAAGATGGCGACTCAATCGGCGGCGCGGCGGAGATCGTCGCCACCAACATTCCGCCCGGCCTCGGCGAACCGGTGTTCGACAAGATCAAGGCCGACCTCGCCAAAGCGCTCTTCAGCCTGCCGGCGGTCCTCGGCGTGGAGTACGGCATCGGCTTCGGCTGCGTCACCATGCGCGGCAGCCAGAACAACGACTACTTCCAACCCGACCCCGCTCACCCGCGCGGCGACAAACCGGGCATCACCACCGCGACCAACCGCCACGGCGGCATGTTGGGGGGCATCACCACCGGGCAACCGCTCATCCTGCGGGCCGCCGTCAAACCGACGAGCAGCCTTCCCATCGAACAACCCACGGTGAACGCCGCCGGCGAACCGACCACCATCCGCACCAAGGGTCGCCACGACCCGTGCCTCTTGCCTCGCTTCGTCCCGATGGCGGAGGCAATGGTGGCGATTGTGATTGCGGATCACTGGCTGCGATGGAAGGGGCAGGTGGGATAGCAGCTATCGCAGCCCGGAGCGCAAGCGACGGCGGCCTTCTTTTTTGCTGACGGAAAGCCCGCCGTCGCTCGCGCTCCGGGCTGGGATACCAATGACCACGCCCCGCGTCCGCACCGTTGCCTGCCTCAGCGGCGTGAGCCTCGAGCGCAATGTGCCGAGCGAGGAGATTCACGAGTATCTCAAGGAGCGCGACAATCTGGTCTGGGTCGACGTGCAGGACCCCGGGCCGGCCGAGCTGGCGATGCTGCAGGAGGAGTTCGGCTTTCATCCGCTTGCGCTCGACGACATCGCTAAGGGGCACGAACGGCCCAAGGTGGATGAGTACAAGGGGCATCTCTTCGCGGTAATGTACGGCGTGCTCGACGGAGCCGTCACCGAAGCCGTGCGGACCGTGGAGATCGACCTGTTCATCGGCCGGAACTTCGTGGTCTCGGTGCATCGCGAGCGGTTCCCGGCGTTGGACGACGCTTTGACCCGCTGGATGCGCGGCGGCGCGATGCTCAAGGAGGGGGTCGGCTTTCTGGTCTACACGCTGGTGGACGCCGTCATCGACACCTACGCCCCGGTGCTCGACGCCATCGAGAACGACGTCGAGGAAACCGAACTCGCCCTGTTCAGCCCGACGCGGACCGACGGCGTGCAGGCTCTGGTCAAACTGAAGCGGACGCTCATCCGCCTGCGCCGCGTGCTGTATCCGCTGCGGGAGACCTTCCAGATCTTTCTGCGGCCCGACCATGCGTACTTCGCGCCGGGGACAAGGGTCTATTTTCAGGACGTGTATCAGCACATCCTGCGGATTCTCGACGGCATGGACGTCGAACGCGACCTGGTGTCGGCCGCGCTCGACGCCAACCTCACGCTGGTCTCCCACCAGCTCAACCAGACGATGCGCACGCTGACCGTGCTGACGATCGCCGTCGGCACGCTGAGCGCGGTGTTCGGCGCGTGGGGCATGAACGTCGGCGGCCTGCCCGCGGCCGACACCGAGTGGGGATTCGTCGTCATCGTGCTGGGAACCGTGTTGCTGACCGGCGGCCTGCTCGTCGTGGCCCGCCGACGCGGGTGGATGTAGGCGGCGTCGGCGGGTAGGCTGGAGTGCCCCGTGAGCGCGTAGGGTGGGACGAGTCTTCGAGTCCCACCACGATGAATCACCGATGTGGTGGGACTCGAAGACTCGTCCCACCCTACAGGTTTCTAGCGATGAAAGTTCTGGTTGCCGACGACGACCTGGTGTCCCGCCGCTTGTTGCAAGGGTATCTGCAAAAGTGGGGCTATGAAGTCGTCACGGCCGCCGACGGCGCTGAAGCCTGGCGGCTGTTCGAGCAGGACGATTTTCCACTGGTCATCACCGACTGGATGATGCCCGAGATGGACGGCCCGGATCTCATCAAGAAGGTCCGCGCCGCCGAGCGGGAGCATTACGTCTACGCGATTCTGCTGACCGGCCGGTCGCAGAAGGAGGACGTCGTCGAGGGGATGGAGGCCGGCGCGGACGACTTCGTGAACAAGCCCTTCGACCGCGACGAACTGCACGTCCGCCTGCGGGCCGGCGAACGGATTCTGAAGCTGGAACGCAAGCTGGAAGAACAGAACCGGGCGCTGCGCGAAGCTCATGCGGCGCTACTGAAGATCGTGCAGCCGGGAACGTAGGGTGGGCCGAGTCTTCGAGTCCCACCACGTCGATGCAACAATTGTGGTGGGACTCGAAGACTCGGCCCACCCTACTTCACGGACATCGCCATGCCCTGGTTCCGCCACAAACTGTCGCTGCCGCCGTATCCGCGCGGTTTCCACATCATCACGCGGCGGGTGACGGACGCCGTGCCCGAATTGAAAACCGTGCGCGTCGGGTGGCTGCACGTGTTCATTCAGCACACGTCGGCGTCATTGTCGATCAATGAGAACGCCGATCCGGACGTCCCGCGGGACATGGAGTCGGCGTTCAACGCGATCGCCCCGGAGGACTTTCCGTATATCCACACCTGCGAAGGCCCGGACGACATGCCGGCCCACGTGAAGGCGTCGCTGCTCGGGAGTTCGCTGCTGATCCCCGTCGAGAACGGCCGGCTGCTGCTGGGGACATGGCAGGGGATCTATCTGTGCGAGCACCGCAACCACGGCGGCTCGCGGAACCTGGTGCTGACGCTGGAGGGAGATAACGGACCGTAGCGCTTTTCCTGTCCCCTCTCCCGGCGCTTCGCTGGGAGAGGGTTAGGGTGAGGGTGCCTTTGGTCTTTTGTCTTTGCTCTCAGCGAAAAGGCAAAGACAAAAGACACCCTCACCCCCGGCCCCTCTCCCGACGAAGCGCCGGGCGAGGGGGGGAAGAATCACGCGATCTCCGCCAACGACTCCTTGGCCGCCGTCAGCGTCGTCGTCAGATCCGTCTCCGTGTGCGCGGCCGAGACGAAATGCGCTTCGTACTGGCTGCACGCCAGATAGATGCCGCGGTCGAGCATCGCATGGAAGAACTTCGCGAACCGGGCGGTGTCACTCTTGGTCGCGGCGGCGTAGTTCGTGACCGGGTCGGGATTGAAGAACAGCGTGATCATGCTGCCGACGTGCGGGCAGGTGTGCGGGATCTTCTTTTCCGTGGCGAGAGCCGACAGCCCCATCGCCAGGCGGCGGGTGTAGTCGGAGAGCTTGGGATACGGATTCTCGCGCCGCAGCGTCTGGAGCATGGCGATGCCGGCGGCCATCGCCACCGGGTTTCCCGACAACGTGCCTGCCTGATAGACCGGTCCGACGGGGGACACGCAGCGCATGATGTCGGCCCGGCCGCCGTACGCGCCGACGGGCATTCCCGCGCCGATGATTTTTCCGAGCGTGGTCATGTCGGGCCGCACGCCGAACAGTTCCTGAGCGCCGCCGTAGGCGAGCCGAAAACCGGTCATCACTTCATCGAAAATCAGCACCGTGTTGTGACGGTCGCACAGCGATCGCAGCAATTGCAGAAACTCCGACGTGGGGAGCACGAGGCCCATGTTGCCGACGACTGGCTCCAGGATCACCGCGGCGATGCGGTCGCCGTGCTGCTGGAACGTGGCGGCCAACTGCTCGGCGTCGTTGAATTCGCAGATCAGCGTGTCCTGCGTGCAACCCGCCGGGACGCCGGGGCTGGACGGGTGCCCGTGCGTGAGCGCTCCGCTCCCCGCCTTCACCAGCAGGCTGTCGACGTGGCCGTGATAACAACCGGCGAACTTGATGATGGCGTCGCGGCCGGTGAACCCGCGCGCGACGCGGATGGCGCTCATCGTGGCTTCGGTCCCCGAGTTCACCATCCGCACCAGTTCCACCGACGGAACTGCGGCGATGACGAGCTCGGCGAGTTCGCTCTCCAGTTCGGTCGGCGCACCGAAGCTGGTGCCGCGGACGAGCGCCGACTGGATGGCCTCCATGATCGCGGGGTGGCGGTGTCCGAGGATGTGCGGCCCCCACGAGCCGATGTAGTCGAGGTAGCGGTGACCGTCGATGTCGTAGAGGTATTGGCCCTCGCCGCGGTCGATGAAGGCGGGAGTGCCGCCGACGCCGCCGAACGCGCGGGCGGGACTGTTCACGCCGCCGGGAATGGAGCGCTGGGCGCGTTCAAACGCGGCCTGGCTGCGGGGACGCGGACGGGACATGGAAACGTGCTTTCGGAAGGTGCGAAGCGCTGACGCGTTCATCGTATCGTGCTTCGCCGCGTGGTTCGACTGTCCGCGCGACGCCCAGGGATGGCTATCCCTGGGCTTCCTGTTGCAACAGAATCGGCGCGACCGATTCGGCGATGAACACCCGATGCACGCAGCCGAAGTGGCCGCCGAGGTGGAACTGGCGAACCATCGCCCACGAATGCCGGGTCTGTTGCAACGGCGGCAAACCGTCGTCGGGCGGGGATGATCGCAGGCCGATCATCCCCGCCGCGGGGCCGTGCCAGCCGTCGAGGGTGCCGAACACCGTCGTGCCCAGGCCGACGAAGAGGAAATCCATCCACGAGTAAAAGCTCCACACGCCCCGCTCGACTTTGTGGCGCACGGCCGACAGATCGCACCGCGGGGACACCGCGGCGGCGAGCAGCACGAGGCCGGTGAGGCGGACGTCGTCCGGCAAGGCCATCGTCGTCAACAGCGCCATGCCGCCGCCGCCGGAGTGACCAATGATCCACACCGGCCGGCCGGGATGCGTGCGGCGATATTCTGTGATCCGGGCCGCCAGCTCGGCGGCGATCCGCAGATTCCGTCGCCAGGCCCGCAGATGATACAGCACGAGGAGTTTGTTCCCCGTCGTCCAGTCGACGATGTCGATGGCATACGGCACGTCGGCGTCGAGCAGCCCCTGCAGGACCGACATGTTCAGAAAGCTGCGGCCTTCGATGCCCGGCAGCACCAGCACCAGCCCGGCTTCGAGCCGCTCCGGCTCCAACCGCCGGATGAACCGCCCGCGGACGAACCAGCCCAACGGGGCCACACAAAACGTCGCCCAGCACAACAGGCCCCGCGCGAGACGCGGCCCCTTCGCCGTCGACCAGGACGTCGTCACGGGGACGCCTCTTCGGAACGGCGGCCCTCCATCAGCAGCGGCACCCGCAACACCGGCGATTTCGGATCGGTGGTCTCGACGCTGATGATCGCTTCGTGTCTCCCGGCCGGCAGATTGGCCGCGACGGTGATCTCGAATTCCGTCTGACTGACGCCGTCTTCCGTGCGTTCGGCCTGCAAACGGAGTTGCACGAAAGGGCTGTTCACGGTCGCTCCCAGCACGCGGACCGGCTCGGCACGGTTGTCGGTGACGGTCAGCGTCTGTGTCGTCGGCTGGTCGCTCATCTGGTAGAACACCAGCGCCCTGGGACGAACCGTCAGTTGCTGCTCGGGAATCTCCACGCGGAACGTCACGCGGGCGTCTCTGGGCTGGCCATCGGAATAGCTAATGTCGGCGTAGTATTCTTTCCGGCCCGGCAATTCATTGGCGGGTTGCATCCGCAGCGCCATCCGACCGGTTGCACCGGGCGCGAGGTTGCGCGTCGAGACCTGCGGTTCGAGACAGCCGCAACTGGGCGCGATCTTCAACAGTTCGACCGGTTTGTCGCCGCGGTTCTCAAACAGAAACAGCGCCCGGACCTCCGTGGACGGTTCCACGGGACCGAGGTCGACCAGATACTGATCGAAGACCAGCGGCGGCCGGTCGGGGGCGGGAATGGACATCGGCAGCGACGGCCGGGCCGTATGCGCCAGCACCGCGAGCGCGAACGGCGTGAGGGCTAGAGTCCAGGCCAAGGCGGTCATTCCGCGGCGCGGGGCAGTCATGGGCGTCCGTCTCCTAACGCGACGCCTCTCGACTTATCACGACCCGCGATTTTCGGCAAGATCAACGTGAGAATTGCGGGGCCATCGCCAAGTAGGGGTTAACTGGCTGGGATAGGATAGGGAGAGGTTTCTGCCACGAAAGTTCTGTTCACGGAGAGTTGTCGATGAGTTCCGCCTGCGGGGGGAACTTGCTGGCGCAGTTGTCGCAAGTTCCTGATCCACGTGGGCGTCAGGGAATACGTCATTCATTAGCCGCCCTGCTGACGGCGACCATTTGCGGGGTGTTGTGCGGGGCGCGGGGGTACGTAATCGGAAATGAGCGCGCTAGTTCAGCGTGAAGCTCTTCACCGGCGCCTTGATCGTCGGAATCTTGGTCTCTTGCTTGTCCTGGACCTTGATCATCATCGACTTGTTGAGATAGCCCGCGGACTCCTGCCAGACCACGAACTCGTGCTCGCCGGCCGGCAAATCCTTGATCGCGAACGTCCCGTCGGCGGCCGTCACCGTCCCATACGGATGATCGACGACCAGCCAATAGCCGCGCATCCAGTTGTGAATGTCGCAACCGATCTGCACCGGCAGGCGCTCCGCCTGCTTCATCGGGACTTTGATCCCTTCCCGGTCATTCGGCGAGACGATGAAGTTGAATCCGGAATTCCTGAGCGGATTGCCGCGCGTGTTGTGGGCGGTGGCGTCGTCGGAGATCACCTGCACCAACTGATCCGTCCGCACCACGGCCACGTGCGGGAGGAAGCGGCACCCCTTTTGATCGTACGTCACAGACATCGCGGCCGGTTTGGCGAGATCCGGATGAATCTTCGCCGGGGCCTTCTTCAGGTAGACGACCACGTTCGCGATTCCCTTCGTGGCCGGATCGACCACCAACGATTCATTGGGAATATCCTTGGCCATGCACACGGCGGGGTCTTTCCCCAGCGTGTTGATCGCCAGGAGCTCCGGAGCCGCACCATCGAGGACGACCTGCCCCGAAATCGAACCCCATTGGGCCTCGGCGGACGAAACGGCTCCCAGCGTCGCGGCGGCAACCACGAGGGCGGCGGTCCACAAACGGCACGTGCGCATGCTCGACATCCTTCTTCTCAGGCGGGACGGTCTGGCGGGATGATCTGACCGGTGGAAGCGGCCGAAGTCCACAAGCCTCAGCCTCACGCCTGTATCTTAGCCGCGGGGAACACCCGGCAACAGCCCTTCGGGGCGGGACTCCAGGATCGTCTCTCAATTGGGAATCGCCAGTGCCGAAATGAAGAGTATCCTCACGCAAAGGCGCAAAGCTCGCCAAGAAAGACAGGGAGAGGGATGAACCACGAAACGCACTAAATGGCACGAAAAATAGGAACTGGCAAATGCTGAAAATGCCCTCTTTCCCATCTCGTGACCCTTCGTGTATTTCGTGGTTCCTCTCTTCTGGCCTTCCTTGGCGAGCTTTGCGCCTTTGCGTGAGACACCTCTTCGTCTTGAATGTTTCGGCCAGGTCAGCCTGTCGGATTCTGGGACGACGAGGAATGCCGAGCCTTGCACGGTTCCCATTTCATCCGCAGAATCGTCGCAGACCCCTCTCTCCCTCTCGCGGGCCACGGGCGATGCTCGCCAAGCTCTCCACATATTCGCTGCTCGGCATCGACGCCCTGCCGGTGGATGTCGAGGTCGACATCTCCCCCGGTGCGATGCCCAAGACGATTCTCGTCGGTCTCGCCGAAGCCGCCGTCCGCGAGAGCACGCACCGCATCGAACGGGCGCTGGTCAACAGCGGCTACGTGCGGCCGATCGACCGCATCGTCATCAACCTCAGCCCCGCCGATTTGCCCAAAGACGCGGCGTCGATGGACCTCGCCATCGCTGTCGGATTACTGGTGGCGAGCGGACAGTTGCAGTCCGAACGACTGTCCACATTTGGCGCGGTCGGCGAACTGGCCCTCGATGGTTCACTGCGACCGGCGAAGGGGACGCTGTCGATGGCGCTCGCCGCCAAGCAGCGCGGGCAGACGGGGCTGGTCGTCCCCGTCGAAAACGCCCGCGAAGCTGCGGTGGTGGACGGCGTCGCCGTGATTCCGGTCGCATCGCTCGCGGAAGCGGTCGGGTTCTACAGCGGCGCGCTCGACATCCCGCCGGCAGCGTTCTCGTGGACCGATGCCGTCCGCGAATATGGCAAGTACGTCATCGACTACGCCGACGTGAAAGGGCAGGAGAGCGCCAAGCGGGCCGTCACCATCGCCGCCGCGGGATCGCATCATCTCTTGATGATCGGCCCGCCAGGCACGGGGAAGACGCTGCTCGCGCAACGGCTCGCCACGATTCTGCCCGATCTGTCGCCCGACGAAAGCCTGGAAACCACCCGCATCTATTCCGCCGTCGGCCGCCTCGATCCCGGACAGGCCCTGATGCTGCAGCGCCCGTTCCGTTCGCCGCATCACACGATCAGCGAAGCCGGCCTCGTCGGCGGCGGCAGCACGCCGTCGCCGGGGGAGATTTCGCTCGCACATCAAGGGGTGTTGTTCCTCGACGAACTCCCCGAGTTCAATCGCCGCACTCTGGAAGTGTTGCGGCAGCCGCTGGAAGAAGGCACCGTCACGATCAGCCGAGCGATGGGCAGCCTCACGTTCCCCTCCAACCTGATGCTCGTCGCCGCGATGAACCCCTGCCCGTGCGGCTTCCGCGGCGACCCGCGGCGCAACTGCCAGTGCAACCCGATGCAGATCGAACGCTACCTCGGCCGCATCAGTGGGCCGCTGCTCGACCGCCTCGACATTCACATCGAAGTCCCCGCGGTCCCCTTCCGCGAACTCTCCGACCGCACCCCCGGCACCAGCAGCGCGACCATGCACGACCAGGTGCAGGCCGCCCGCCAGGTCCAGCGCCGCCGCTTCGGCGACCAGCCGTTCAAGCTGAACGGCCGCATGTCGCCCTCGGAACTCCGCCGCCACTGCAAACTGGAAACGGACGCCGAAAACCTCTTGAAGCAGGCGATGGAATCGATGGGCCTGTCCGCCCGCGCCCACGACAAAATCCTGCGCATCAGCCGCACGATCGCCGACCTCGAAGCCGCCGAGCAACTCACGGTCTCGCATCTGAGCGAGGCGATCAACTACCGGGCGCTGGATCGGAATTACTGGCACTGAGGAGCCGGGGCGGGTCGCCCCGGTCTTCGATGGGTGGCCGGGGCTGGACCGACCAACGGGAGGGAAGCCCCGGTAATCGCACGCAAGACCGGGGCTTCGCCGAAGCGGCTCCAGCCCCGGCCGTCCGGCCGATGATGCTGTGCGTCACCGTCAGTCTGCCGCTCGCGGCGCGGACAATCTCGCCATTTCTGTGAAGTCGGCGGCCGTGATGGATTCGGCGGGAACGAGCCGATAGTGCCGCTCTTCGCGGATGCAGATTTGGTCGTCGTCGTTGCGCGCCAGATCGAACATGACGATCACTTCGCCCTGCTCGTCCTTCTTGAACTGCACGGCGACGGGGCGTGCGATCAACTCGGGAAAGAGGTGCTTGCAGAGCGCCAGATCCTGTTCGATCTGCACGGCTCCGAGCTGGTCGCTGCCCCCCTTGGCCTGCACGGGGATGACGAACTGCTGCCCCGACTTCGCCACGCCCACGTACAGTTCGTCCGTCTCGACCTGACCGAGACCGGGCGCGGTGGCCCGCAGATGGCTTTGCAGCGAATAGGTCGTCAGCCCGAGAAACATGTCGATCAGGCGGTTGTAGCGGACTTTGGCGAGCAACAACTGCCGCTCAGCGGTCACGAACTCATTAATGCACGACGGTGATGAATCAATGATCGGGATTGCGAGGCGTCGTTCGCCCGGTTCGATTCGAGCGCGGCGAACGAGCTTGGCTCCGCAGCGATCAACGCCGGCGCGATGCAGGGCCCACTCGAAGCCGCGCGGCGTTTTTTGAGGCAGATGCGACTGAACCCATCGCGGACGACGCGCGGCGATCAGAAACTCTCCAACATCTGCCGGGGGCGCAATTCCCAGCCGCTTGGCAACGAGGCGAATTGCGTCGAGTCGAATTGAACTCGGGCGCCGTTGACGAGAAAGATGCTGCCCTAGAACGGCAGAAACCAAGTTTGACTTTTGTGTCATTTGCTCTTGGACCCCGGTGGATGTCAACGAATTGGGGGGCTTCAGGTTGCCGTGTATCGGAGTTAGGTTATCCGCCGCTGCCTTGCCTGTTGCCCGCAGATATAAGCACCACGAAAGATGCCCGCTTGTAATTGGTATCCTGTGCTGCGTGCGTTCAGACCACTCCAACACTCGCCCGCCATGTGACTGCGATCGATGTGTAATAACTGCAGGATGGATCGAGAGTAGCCGCAGGATTACCAATCGTTCGGACGATGGGAACGTCGTCCAGATTCCCAACAACCACGAGCAGGTAATTGTCTCGACGCACCCGGGCCTCGTTCCATTCACGATCGGTGAACAGGATTTCGCCTCGCTTACGCTTGAGGCCTTTCACTTCGACGGCAATGTTGTCGGCTCCTTGGACGCCGAAATCAAATCCACAGGCGTCGAAGCGGCGATCCACGATCATGGAGCGCGCGACGTTCATGATCTCCTCGCTATGGCTTAAGAAATGGTCCTCCGCGCGACGTCCTGTCAGTAATCGTTCTGCAACATTGGGCACAACTTTAGCTGGAGCTGCGAGTACGGCCACAGCGTTCTCAAGTGCGTCGCGATCGTTTGCGAGAATCCGTGACACCAGCTCAAGCAGTGCCGAGTCGCTGACATCGCAGAGTTCTCCGAGGACACGCTGGCGACTAGCCCTCAAGGGACGGCCGTGCCAGCCCATACGTGGGTTCCCGTGAACAGGATCGAACTCATCACGCAGGTGCTTGAGGCTGGCAGGGGTCACGTCAATCGCTGATCCAGCAACCCGAAACGCATCCTTCCACGATGCGCAGTTTCTTGCCTTCAGATAAGACTTATCCAATCGACTCATGGCATAGCCGATGATGATCGCCGACGTTTCCAGCAGCCGCTTGGATGGGTGAGTGTCCATTCAGATAATGGTACTCAAAGCCCGTGGACACGAAAGCGAACGAGCGGAAGAATCCCCTCTCTGGGCGGAACTCTGTGACGATTTGATCGGCTGGGTTCTGCGTCACTGCGATGCGGAGTTGTTCCAATGGCTGAAAGACACTCGATCCTCGTGCGTATTCAGAATGGTCACGTCACAAGCATTCAGTTCTGCGAATGTTGTCTACCCGTTGAGGTTGAGGTGCGAACCTACGAATCAGACGTGCAAGGGGAAACGAGAAGCAAATCCAGACCGCCCAAATTGCTTGGAGATGGTCGCTCCCAAGACGATTTGGGAACGTATACGGCGGAATACTTCGAGTCAGAGTAGCACACGTCGGACTGCCGTCAAAAATGATCCGGCAATGACCATGTTTATGGAGCAGCGCTGAAAGGCGCGGCAAAGCGGCCGGTGCGCGTGCCGGATGGGCTTGAAATCAAGACCTGCCGCAAAGTCATTCGCGTGGACTGTCACCATTCTCACCCTGGCCTGCACCTCGTTCTGGTCTTCGACAAGGTTGGCCGCATGTTTTCGGTCACTGACGTGCGGGTCGCTTTCCTGCAAAGCAGCGACTACCACGTATCGGAGCGCAACACACCGACCACGACAGTGAAATCCTCATTCAACGGTGACCGATTTGTCAGTCTGCTTCCTGATCCAACGCCATCGCACATGTAGGAATGCACGTCCGAGGTGGCACGCCCCGGCTCTCTGTTCACGTTGCTTGCTGTTTAGCCTCCGGTCTTTGATGGGGAGGCCATCTATCACCCTTTGATCCCGCGAGTCATCCGCCGCGCCCGTTGCCGTGACGTTTCCCCTTCCGCCTTGTCCTTCAGCTTCTTGCCGTTGCTCGTCGTCGGGGCGGACATCGTCGGCTCCGGGCTGCCGTCGAGGGGGTCGCCGACGTTGATGCCCGCGAGGCGTTGCAGGCCCCGTTCGATGTACTGCTCCGACAGGTCGAAGCCGAGGTATTGCCGGCCCAGCTTCTTGGCGACGGCGAGCGTGGTCGCCGAACCGCTGAAGGGGTCGAGCACCAGGTCGCCGGGGTTCGAGCAACTGCGGATGATGCGGCCGAGGAGTTGCTCGGGCATCTGGCAGCCGTGGAAGCCTTCGCGCTCCTTGAACGTCCCGGCGACGCGCGGGAAATACCACGTGTCCTCGGAGGCGGTGAAGCGGTCGGCGAGGTCTTGCGGGCGGAGGACCCAGGTGGAAGATCCGACGGGGTGGGACCCGTCGGCTTCTTGGGGGGCGATGATCCACGTATCGTCCGGCAGGCGGCCGTTCGGGTTGGCGCGTTTGTCGGCGTAGACGAGCTGTCTCGCCGAGGGGATGCGGTTCTCCAGTTCGTCGCTGCGGAAGGTGAACTGCTTCTCGTCCTTGACGAAGTAGAACAGGTGCGCGTGGCTGCGGGTGAACTTGCTTTTGCAGTTCACGCCGAAGGTGTAGTACCACACGACCCAACTGCGGCAGCGGAAGCCGACCTCGCGCTGGGCAATGACCTTCAGTTCGGCGGCGTACTCGTCGCCGATGGCCAGCCAGAACGTGCCGTCGGGCCGGAGCGCGCGATGCACGCCGGCGATCCACTGCTTGCACCAGCCGAGATACGTTTCCGGATTCTGACCGTCGTCGTAGACATCGTAATTATAGCCGATGTTGAACGGCGGATCGGCGAACGCGAGATGCACCGACTCCGCGGGCATCTGCTGAAGGGCGTCGAGGCAGTCGTGCTGATAGATCGCATTCGCGGGAAACGAAACGGTCATTGCAACGGCATCCGTGCGGATAGAATGAGGGAGGACGGAGGCAGTGTACCGTGCGGCGGGCGGGAGAGTAATGGAACGTTGGAGCCGGGGTGTGTCGCCCCGGTCTTGCCCGGCTCCTCAAGAAATGATACGTGAGACGCATTGTGGATTATCCGTTTCCGGGACCAAAATCGCTTCCTGCCCTGATCTGGACCGTCGTGGTCGTGTTGTTGATCCTGGCGGCCGTCCCGCTCGTGCGGATGCTGGCACGAAAGCGCAAGGCATCCGTTGAGAGCCGACCGTACCCGTCACTGATCGCAGACCGTGTTGTGGCGGGGATCGGAGCGGTCGCGACGCTTGGCATCGCCGGCCTTTTTCCGTTCGGACCGGGGCGAATGAGTCCGGGCATTGCGACGTTCCTGTTGGCGCTGTTGTCGGCGGTCGTGGCCTTGCACATTTGCTGGGCCGTGTCGATCACGCGTCCGGGGGCGGACCTCTGGCGGAGGATACTCGAAGTTGTCGTGCCTTATGGAATCGCGGGCATGGTCTTCTTTGTGTTGATCACTGTCCGCGACAGTCAAGCGGGGGCACGCTCAGCACAATGCCGGGGAAAACTCAAGTATCTGTTGTTCGGTTTGCACAACTATCACGACGTCACCGGCACATTCCCGACTCTGGCGACCGATGACGAACTGCCGCCGCGCAGTTGGCGGGTCGATTTGCTTCCCTATCTCGATCACATCTGGCTGCGCGAGCAGTATGTCGATCAGGCTGCGTGGGACGCCGAAGAGAACCGCCCGGTCACGCACCACCGGCCGGAGTCTGGATTCGTCTACGATTGCCCGTCGTCTCCACGGCGGGATGACGAACAAGGCCGATTGTTTGCTGCCTACTTCGGCGTCCGCGGTCCCAACACGCTGTTTCCCGACGGCCGGGCGTCGCGCATCAAGGATGTGACCGACGGCACATCGAACACGATCGCCATCGTCGAAGCCTGCGGGCGGCCGATTGTCTGGACCGAGCCGCGGGACATCGACCTCGCCGAGCAAGCCGTCGGCGTCAACCTGCCGGGTGAGCAACCGGGCCGCTCGCGCGGCGTGATTTCGAGTTACCATCATGCCGGCGGCCATGTCGGCCTGGCCGACGGCAGCGTGCGGTTCGTGTCCGAAAAGATCGACCCGAACTTGCTGCGGGCGTTGCTGTCGGCGAACGGCGGAGATGCGGCGGTGGGGTTTTGAGGACGACCGTTCATCACGAATTGTCCACGGTTCGTGTCGGAGATACACTGGCAAGCATGTCAGCATCGTCAGCCCTGATTGTTCAAGACGCCGATATCCTCGGCGGAACTCCCGTCTTCGCCGGCACTCGCGTTCCGGTTCAGACGTTGTTGGACTACCTCGAAGCCGGCGATCCACTCGATGAATTCCTGACGGACTTTCCGAGCGTGACGCGACAGCAGGTCGTGGCCGCGCTGTTGGACCGGCGTTGACTCCACACCCCCGAATCTCGAAAATCATTGACATGAGCACCTCCACCATTCCAGCTTCCGAAGCGGAGCGCGAACTCGAAATCGTGGTCGATCGCCTGATGAAGGGCGTTCGCGACCCGGAAGCCGCTCGCAAAGCCTGCGAGCGCATGGACCGGATGCGTGAGGAATTGTGGGAGCAGATCGGCACAGTGGAAGTGGCTGTGGAATTGATCCGTGACGCCCGCAATCCATGAAATACATTCTCGACGCATCGGTCGCGGTGAAATGGGTCTTGCGCGAGCCAGATTCGTCCAAAGCCATTGCCCTCCGGGATGACGCTCGCAACGGCGTCTGCGAGCTGGTTGTTCCAGAGACGTTTCCCGTCGAAATTGCCCATGCACTCACTCGTGCTGAACGGCGCGGCGTCATCCCGACGGGCGATGCCATGCTCAAGGTTGTGGACATCCTGTCGACCAAGCTGGAACTGCATTCCTGCATTCCACTGCTGCCGCGAGCGATCAAATTCTCCTCCCAGTTGCGGATCGGCGTGTACGATTGCCTCTACGTCGCACTCGCTGAGCGCGAGCAATGCGACCTGGTAACCGCTGACCTGCGGCTGGTCTCCGTCGTTCAGAATCTGATCTCCGTCGTGCCTTTGTCGACACTGTGAACCATTTCCGCTGATCGAACCTCTATGCCCCACCCCGAATACACCAAGCTCTCCCAAGGCACCGTCTACGATCCGCTCCACGGCGTCGACGGCCAGGTGCGCGATCTGTGGATCGCCGACGGCAGGATCGTCGAGCCGCCGACCGATCCCGATGTGCGGCCGGTGCGGACGATTGATGCGACCGGGCTGGTCGTCATGCCCGGCGGGATCGACATGCACTGCCACATCGCCGGGCCGAAAGTGAACGTCGCCCGCAAAATGCGGCCGGAGGAGAAGCGGAAGGCCGCGCCGATTCACCGCACGGCGACCACGCACAGCGGCACGATGGGAAGCGTCCCCAGCACGTTCGCCACCGGGTACAAGTACGCCGGGCTGGGATACACCACCGCGTTCGACGCCGCGATTCCGCCGCTGGGAGCGCGTCATGCCCACGAGGAATTTGAGGACACCCCCTGCATCGACAAGGGGTTCTACGTCCTCATGGGCAACAACCATTTCGTGATGCAATCGATCCAGCAGAACCGGCCCGATCTGCTCAAGGCGTTCATCGGCTGGCTGCTGAACTCCACCAAGGGGTTCGCTCCGAAGCTGGTGAACCCCGGCGGCGTCGAGGTCTGGAAGGGGCATCAGGCGGGCAACGTCAGCGGGCTGGATTCCGTCGTCGATCACTTCAACGTCACGCCGCGGCAGATCATCCAGGGGGTGGCCCACGCGGCGGGAGAACTTGGGCTGCCGCATCCGGTGCATATCCACTGCAACAACCTGGGGATGCCCGGCAACTGGACGACCACGCTGGACACCATGCAGTCGCTGGAGGGGCATCGCGGCCACATCACGCACGCCCAGTTCCACAGCTACGGCGGCGGCGAGGGGGACGAGAACACGTTCAACAGCAAGGTGATCC
>Ga0163151_10002284_pt1 | contig 30109 bp, 19 predicted proteins | sample OliLakLV19MP5IB2_FD_145596 | JGI IMG/M metagenome (GOLD analysis project Ga0163151, IMG submission 145596) | Freshwater microbial mat bacterial communities from Lake Vanda, McMurdo Dry Valleys, Antarctica - Oligotrophic Lake LV.19.MP5.IB-2 | ecosystem: Environmental > Aquatic > Freshwater >...
GGGCGCGCGCGCCCGCCGCCTGGGCCATGCCCGAGCCCCGCGCTGAGTCACAATGCTGGCCGGTACCGGCGGGGGTTAATGTGAGAAAAACCGCCCGGTATGGGGGCTAATATTGTGGCCCGTTACAGCGGAAGCCCCATGGCCGGTTTCGCCGCCAGCGCTCTTGATCGTTGCGGCGGAGATCTTTTTCATTCGCGCATGCTCAAACATTCTTCCGATTCGAGCCTGGTGAATCGGGTCGCTCCACTTCAAGACCGTCGAGCGAACCAGAAGGTGGAATAGAGCGTAATACGCCGTCGAGACAGCACGGCGAAGATTGGCTTGGTTTGGGGGAAGCGAAAGCAGAAGCTTCGCCTGTTCGAGAAGTTCCTCAGCTAACGTGTCAACCATTCTCTGGCTGGCTCACGAAATTGAAGTAGGCGTGGAGTCCAAGTTCCTCGCTCCGGACCACGCGGAGCAGAGCTGCTGCGATCTCTTCCGACAGGCGGGCAATGACCGCGACGGGGAGTTTGGTCCTTTTGAGGACCACATCGACAAAGACCGAGGAGTCGCCGCTCCAATCCTGGGCGAGGCGATAGTCAATACGGGCGATCTCCGGCTCTTTAGCGAAGAACTCTTGGAGGCGTTTGACCCGTTCCAGCACTTCATCCGGTTGAACCAATCCTGAGGCGACAATTGGCATGATAACCTGTTGCCATCATAGCGCGGCAAGCTGAGGGTCTGGAGCCCAGCGATTCCGCAACCAACTCTGAAAAGATGTCCAACTGCGTTAAAAGAAGGAGGATCCCCGATTTGCGGGCGGAAGAGCAGATTCGCGAAGGGTATTGTCGGTCTACGAGAAGCGGAAAACGGGGTATAGGGCGTACGACGGCGTAGGCATATGCGCAACGGCACGCTGAAGTCGTAATATTTCGGCCAATGAAACGCGGATCGCGGCGGTCACGGTGACATCGCGCTCGGAGTCAAGTCGCCGTAAATTTCGGCTGCCATCAGCTTCGCCCAGTGACATGTGGGGGCACTAGCGCGTTTGCTGCGGCGAATCTGAAAGCTGTTTCGCAGAAAACCGCCAAGATCTCCTACTGTCCCGTGCCCGCCACCAAGGCAGCCGCCTAGACCGTCCCCAAGGTACACACCACCGACGAATATCGAAGGCGAGTGCAAATTAGACAAGAAAGCGATCAACTATGCGGAACTCAGGCAGTTGGCCGGCAGTTCGGGCTTAACTGAACACCATTGGGATTAAACGACAATCGTTATGCCGGGAGCGGTTATTTAATAAGACTCGTAATTTGGCGAATGGCGCGCAGCGCCTCCCTGATTTCGGGTCGTCCATCGGGAGTGCTTCCATAACTTGTCCGATACGGCGACTATACGGCTAAGTGAATTCCCAACTTCCCAGAACGGGACATATGGCCCGCGGCCAGCCATTTCGGCGGGTTGCGCGTTACTCGTCGAAGCGGGAAAGACTGGGGCCTACGCATGCGCAAGTCACATTTATTCAAATACTCACATTATCCGTCAGTTGGCCGTACTGCCATCATCATCGTCGTCAATAAGGTTCGATTCGGGCGACGCCTTCTCAAGGTACTCTCTGCGAATGGATGCAAGTGATTTCTTGGTTTGTAGATCTGTCAACCAGAAGCTCCACCCGTTCGTGGCTTTCTTTCGTAAATGGTATGCCGCCCCGGAGGGTGTCTCGAATAGCTGCCCGTCCGCATCAATCCGTCCGTCAGGAAGGATCTGCCCGATGTGTTCTCTTAGATTCAGCGCTTGTGGAAAAATCTTCTGCCCGGCAGTTATTAAGCCGGCAGACAGCAAATCCGAAAGATCAACTGAATGACCCGCAAGAGGGACATCCCGAACTGTAGATGACTTGTAACCAGGAGGGACCTTCCAAACATCAAGGACCCGCTGGATCAGCGCGCCGGTTCGTTTGATGATTGCGGCGTCCGTCCATCCGTCGGCTGAAAAGGAATCCAAATCTCGGTTCAATATGAGTAGGTCGTGCTTTTTAAGAGCCGCCTTTTTTCCGGTATCACCAAGCCACGGGCCATTTGATACGGCACTATTCAGCTTGGCAGTCAAAAGAGTGAGGTTCCCTAAGGTGTGTAAGCGTTGGGCGCGATCTTGAAGAGTTCCCTCTGTGGGAGGCTTCCATGCTGCTTCCCAACTCTGGGGCATAATGTGTTCAGTCCAGAATCCGTTTCTGGGCACGCGCATACCCGCATATTCCTTCCCGCCTGGGCGATAACCACGTCCGTAGTCCTCAATCGCCTCGAGCACCATACGAAGGCGCGAGCGGCTAACCTTTCGATAAACAGGCATCTTTGCCAGCTCAGAGTACATCTCGTCGTCATCCGGCCAGTACTTAGCCTCGGCGGTTTGCGACGTTAGATAGGATCGGACCTTTTGGTCTATCAGGTTGGGGACCGCTTGTCTAATAATGGCCACCAGCTCCGCTGCCACCTGCGTGTACGACTTTGTGGTCGCGCGTACCAGCATCCTCCGGGTGAGCCAGCTTTCGACTGTCTCCAGCGTGGCTTCGATGATGCTGGGCGGGACGGCCGGCTGTTCAGGATCCAGAAGTGCGAGCAGGGCTGATTTCATCACGTCGCTTTCCATCGCCTTGATTCGATAGGCAAATAAGCCCACGCGGTCAATCTGACCAGAGGTATTGTCCCCTTCTTCGGTGATTCTGCGATACACGAGAGCTGCCCGCGACATTTGCTGCAGCAGTTCGTCCATGGGGACATTGGCCTCATGATCTGCGAATGCTTTGAACCGAGAGAAGACCTCGCGCGCGACGATCTCCTCCCCTGTGCGGGAGATCAACCAGTGATTAATAAAGAGCGATGATCTCTGATATCGTAGGCGACCTGCACTAACTTCTGTTTCCCAGAACGCAGTTTCGAAATTATTCCAGTGTTTCTCATACGCTTTCTCAATATCGGCGCCGACTTCCTGTAGTCTTTGAAAGACAAAATTCTTGATCAGGTCAGCTGCCGTTAGCTGCGCGCCACGCGCATTCAGAGTTTCGAAGATTTCCTGTGCATTCTCATCGACGGAAAGATCGATTACGACCAATTGTAAGAGATCCCGCACGCTACGCTCAATTGCATCGGCCCTTTGGTGACGCTGTTCTATTCCTTCAGAATTGAGCCATTTTCTGGCCTGTTCTGAGAAAAAACGGTGCGATTGAACAAGTCGCGTTGTCTGGTGCTTCAATACTTCGTAGTCGACGGGACAGGGCGCAGACATGACCTCATTAAATGCCGGGCGATCGCGATTTGTCGGCCAGACCTTGTAGCGATCCTCGTTGCTTTTGCAGAAACGCCGGTCATTCTCGATCAGGTACTCTAGTCGCCCAGCTGGGACAATTGCGTCAATCCGACAGAGCTCACCGTGTAGAGCATCGAAAAGGATCTGTAGCGTCGTTAGTCGCTGCTGGCCATCGATGACCATTCGCTCTTGGAGTTCGCCGGTTCGGCGCTGCACCTGCTGCAGAACTACCGCGCCGAGAAAGTGTGGTTCGTGCTGAGCTCCAGGATCCTTCAATAGGCGAAGAGCCACCCGCTCGACGTCCCTCCATAGGGGCTCCCATTGTTGTTCCTGATTCCATACGTACGGTCGCTGAAACAGCGGCACCAAGAACCGCTGCGGCTGACCAAATATCGTGTTTGGAGTTCGGACCTGTGTTTCCATTGGCAGGCTACCAGTTTAATGCAGGCCAAGTGGAGTCCGACTGCAAATTTATGCAGGGTCGCAGTGCGAGGCCGGTTCAACAGAGCGGCGAATCCACTTGGCTGGCTTGTCGGAATGTCGGACTTGTGACGCGGGCCGGAAACGCCGTTCCGGGAAGTTACCGGCAACGATTCGAACCCTGTCTTAATCCACTTGGACGTAACACGCCCAATCCGGAAAGTATCCACTTGGACGAGTCACGCCTATCCGGAGAGCTGAAAAGTCTGGCCTTCCGCGATGCCCCTGTCGCGAAAGTTGACAGGCGGCTCTCGAACTGCCCGTTCCAACTGCGGCACATCACACCTGCAGTCGTTATGCTAAATGAACCGTATTGCGTTTAAGCCCGCCCTACGCTCCCGATTCTGGAGTCCGGTACAACACCCGCCTTTCCACACGAATTTCGCAATCCATCAGGTACGGCCGCAGCCCTTCAACACCAACCGTCGTCCCTAGTCCAGCCTCCCTGGAGACCCGCAAATCGCCAAGAAGCAAGTGATTTGGCGGCGCTAAACACACCGAACCTCTCCCCCTGCCTCAAATAATCGAAGCGTTCCGACCCTTTGTTTGTGCCCCCAGAGTGAATGTCAATGTCGCGCCATCGATCGCGGGGCTGTTCACTTCGCGGTAGCCTTACGCTTTTCGTTGTCGGCGGCGGTCAGCTTGCGAAGCAGTTCGATGGTTGGCTTGGGGGCTTCGAATTCGGCCTCTTCGACAGGTGTCCGGCCGAAGCGGTCGCGGACGGTGAGGTCGGCGCCGTGATCGACGAGGTATTGAATGATGTCGAGCGCGCCGAAGCGGGTGGCGGTGTGAATGGGGTTGATGCCGAAGCCGGCGGTGCGTTTTTCATTCACGTCGGAACCGAGTTCCACCATGAATTTGACGGCTTCGAGTTTGCGGCTGCCGGTGGCGAGGAGCAGGCCGCCGGCGCCGTCAGGGGTCTTGGCTTTAGGGTCGGCTCCGAGCGCGATGAGTTCTTTCATCATGGCGAGGTTGCCGCTTTCGGCGGCGGTGAGGAAGGGCGTCATGCCGGCGGAGGAACGGAATGGGCTGGCGGGCACGCCGGGAGGCTGGACGGTGCGGGCATGGATATCGGCGCCTTTGGCGAGCATTTCGCGGACGAGTTCAACCTTCCCTTGGCGCACGGCTTCATGGAGCGGAGTGCCGCCGTTGCGGTCGCGGCTGTTGATGTCGGCGCCGTTGGCCAATAGCAGCTTCGCCACGGGTTCATAGCCGCGGCTGAGGGCGATCTGAAACGCAGTGCTGCCGTCGGGAGCTTTGTAGAGGGGATCGGCCTTGGCGGCGATTAGCGATTGCATGGCGGAAAGGTCGCCGCGCTGGGCGGCGAAGAGGATGGCGGTGAAGCCAGCGGCGGAGGCGGCGTTGACATTCGCTCCGGCGGCGATGAGGGTTGCGGCGATCGCGGTGCGGCCCTCGGCAATGGCCCACATGAGCGGGGTTTGTTTCATGCGGGCTTCGGCGACGTCGGCCTTGGCGCCGACGTCGATCAGGAGTTTGACAAGGCCGGCGTTGCCGGCTTCGACGGCGGCCATTAGGGGCGTCTCGCCGTTCCATTTCGTCGAGTTCGGATTGGCCTTGGCGTCCAAGAGCAGGCGGGAGGTGGCGAGGTTGCCATTGGTGCAGGCCAGCGATAACGGTGTTTCGCCGTTCTCGTCGGCGGCGTTGACGTTAGCTCCGGCGCGGATAAGCGCGGCAAGGATTTCGGCATCGTCACGACCGGCGGCCCAGAGCAACGGCGTGGCGCCGTCGGGGCGAGCCGCGTTGACGTCGGCGCCGCTATTCAACAGGGCAAGAACGGCCCGTTGATCGCGCTTCTGGACGGCGTCGAGGAGGCGCATTTCCGCAGCCGCGAGGACCCCGGCGAGGAGTAGAAAAGGAAGCCGGCTCATACCCTTGAATGATATAGTGTCGGAGGGCAACGTGCTTCACAAAATTCTCTGTTTGGCGGCGGCGGTCGCGGGCATGTATGGCCAGGCGGCGCCTACGGCGCCATTAACAATCATTGGCACTTACTGTCAAGCCTGCCACAATGAGTCGAATCGGTCCGGCGGAGTTTCCGTGGAAGGACTCAAGACGATCTCGGCTGGTGACGCGGGCATGACGTGGGAGAAGATTCTGCGGAAAGTGCGCACCGGAGAAATGCCGCCGTTGGGACTGCCGCGTCCGAAACCGGCCGACACCGCGAATCTGGTCTTGTGGCTGGAAAGGGAACTCGACGGACACGCGGTTGCGAAGCGCGATCCGGGTTCGCCGCCGGTTCATCGCTTGAACCGCGCGGAATACTCGAACGCGATTCGCGATTTGGTGGGGTTGCGGATGGACCATGGGGGGAGCCTGCCGGCGGATGATTCGGGCTACGGGTTCGACAACATTGGCAGCGTGCTCACTGTGTCTCCGTTGTTGATGGAGAAGTACATGGCGACGGCGCGGCGCGTGAGCCGTTTGGCTGTAGGAACGTTGAAGGCGAGCGCGGCGATTGAGCGGTTCAATCCCGGCAGGGGTCCGGCGCTGGACGCAAGCGACGAGCTGCCGCTGAACCTGCGCGGCGGGCTGCTACTCAAGTATCACTTCCCTGTGGACGCGGAATATTCTTTGCTGGTGCGCGTGCGCGGGACGCCCGCGGCGAAGGCGCCGCCGCCGAAACTGGATGTCCGAATTGACGGGCGGCGTGTTCAATTGCACGACGTAATTATCGACGCGAATGAAGAGGCGCAGATCACTCGCAACTATGAAATGAAGCTGCCGGTTAAGGCGGGCTTGCATGCCATTGGCGCGTCGTTTTTGACGGAGACTTTAAAGCAAGAGGCAGGCGTGGTGACGCGGAGCCGCTTTGGCGGGACGCCGCCGTCCGGCAACGTATCCGTCGAGTACTTGCAGATTGGCGGACCCTTCAACGCGGCCGGCCCCGGTGATACGGAGAGCCGGAAGACGATCTTTGTTTGCCGGCCCGCGGCGGGCCAAGCTGAGACGCCTTGCGCGCGACGGATAATTACCGGCCTCGCCAGCCGGGCTTACCGGCGGCCCGTAACCGCGGCGGATGTTACGCCATTGTTGAACCTTTTCGCTATTGGGCGGAAAGACGGCGGATCCTTCGACACGGGGATTGAAACGGCGCTGCGGGCGATTCTGGTGTCCTCGAGTTTTCTGTTTCGAGTGGAGCGGGACGCCGTTGCCGGTGTTCACGCGGTTAGCGATTTGGAACTGGCGTCGCGGCTATCGTTCTTTATTTGGAGCAGTATTCCCGATGAAGAGTTGCTGCGGCTGGCGGGGCAGAAGAAGTTGCGGACGGTGCTGCAGGCGCAGGTACGGCGGATGCTGGCCGACGTGAAGGCGCGGTCCCTGGTTGAAAATTTTGCCGGGCAGTGGTTGCAGTTGCGCAATATTCCCAGTTGGCGTCCGGACCCGGAGAAATTCCCGCAGTTTGACGACTCGCTGCGTTCGGCGATGCAGCGCGAGACAGAACTTTTCTTTGCGTACATCGTGCGGGAGGACCGCAGCGTTTTGGACTTCATCAACGCCGACTATTCGTTCCTGAATGAGCGACTGGCGCGGCATTACGGAGTAGCGGGCGTGAAGGGAACTTACTTCCGAAAAGTGACGTTTGGGGGAGAGGAGCGCGGCGGGGTGTTGACGCATGCGAGCGTGCTGACAGTGTCGTCGTACCCCACGCGAACATCGCCGGTTTTGCGTGGCAAATGGATCCTTGAAAACATTCTGGCGACGCCGCCTCCGCCGCCTCCGCCGAATGTTCCCGACCTGGCGGAGAAGGCGGCCAATTCGGCGAAGGACCTGCGCGCGGCATTGGAAAAACACCGGGCGAGCGCGGGTTGCGCGTCGTGCCATTCGCGACTGGATCCGCTGGGGTTTGCGCTGGAGAACTTTGACGCGATTGGCAAGTACCGCGCAACGGAAGACGGCGCGAAAGTGGATGCGTCCGGATCGCTGCCGGGCGGCATCAATTTTGTTGGGCCTTCGGGTTTGAAGAAAGTGCTGATGGAACGGCAGGATTATTTTGTCGAGTGTATATCGGAGAAGCTGCTGACGTATGCGCTGGGGCGCGGATTAGAGCATTACGACCTGCCGGTTGTGCGCCAAGTCCGGCGCGAGGCCGCCGCTAAGGGGCACCGGTTTTCGGGGCTCGTTTTGGCGATTGTGAATAGCGTACCATTCCAGATGAGGAGATCACCCGAGCGATGATTATCACCAAAAAGTCCCTGTCGCGGCGCGCGCTGTTGCGCGGTTTTGGCACAGCGGTGGCGCTGCCGTTCCTCGATTCGATGTCTCCGGCGCTGGCGGCGGCGAAAAAGACGCCGGTGCGGATGGCGTTTCTTTATGTCCCGAATGGCATCATCATGAAGGACTGGACGCCTGCCGCTGAGGGCGCCGGGTATCAGATGACCAAGACGTTGGAGCCGTTGGCGGCGTATCGCGAGAAGATGCTGGTGTTGTCGGGGTTGGACCAGTACAACGGGCAATCGCTGGGCGATGGGGCGGGGGACCATGCGCGGGCCGGGGCTAGTTGGCTTACCGGCGTGCATCCGAAGAAGACGTTAGGCGCCGATATTCACGCGGGCATTTCCGCGGATCAGGTGGCGGCGAAGGAGATTGGGAAGCTGACGACGCTGCCTTCGCTGGAACTTGGATTGGAAGACAACCGGCTGGTGGGCGGGTGCGATTCAGGCTATAGCTGCGCGTACAGCAATACGGTTTGTTGGGCGTCTCCGACCACGCCGCTGCCGCCGGAAATTAATCCGCGGGCGGTGTTTGAACGGCTGTTTGGCGATGGGGAGACGACCGATCCGGCGGCGCGGGCGCAATTGGCGAAGCAGGACCGGAGCATTCTGGATTTTGTCCGCGCGGACGCAGCGCGGCTGAGCATGGGGCTCGGCGCGGGGGACAAGCGCAAGCTGAGTGAATATCTGGACGCGGTGCGTGAGATTGAAATTCGTATTCAGAAGTTGGAGAAGCAGGATCCGAACGCGGTCGCGCTGCCTTCGATGGACCGGCCAGGGGGCATTCCACCGACGTTTGAAGAACACATCAACCTGATGTTCGATCTGATGACCATCGCGTTCCAGGCCGATTTGACGCGTGTGATCACGCTGATGATTGGGCGCGAGGGCGGCAACCGGACGTATCGAAACATCGGCGTTCCGGACGCTCATCACGGGCTGTCGCACCATTTTAACGATGAGGCGAAGATTTCGCGGCTGCAGAAAATCGACCAGCACCATGTGGCGCAACTGGCCGCGTTCCTGGGCAAGCTGCAGGCGGCGAAGGACGGCGACGGGACGCTGCTGGACCACTCGATGATCATGTATGGCAGCAGCTTGAGCGATGGCAACCGGCATGAGCATTTGGACCTGCCGGCGATTCTTGCCGGGGGCGGCGATGGGCGCTTCCATGGCGGCCGGCACATCAAGTACAAGAAGGGCACGCCGATGACGAATCTGTTCCTGTCGATGCTCGATACAGCGGGTGTGCAACCGGAGAAGATTGGCGATAGTACGGGCAAAGTGGAGCATCTCAGTAATTTGTAATGCGAATTCTATTGGTCCTTTTCGTTGGTTTGACATGTTTCCCGCAGACAAGGGAAGAGCGGGTTTCGAAAGCCGCGGATGCGTTGGCCGATAAGTTGATCGCCCAGCGGCGGGACTTCCACATGTATCCGGAGTTGTCCAACCGCGAAGAGCGCACGGCGCGGGTGGTGGCGGAGAAGTTGCGCGCTTTGGGGCTGGATGAGGTGAAGACCGGGGTTGGGAAGCATGGCGTGGTGGCGTTGCTGAAAGGGGGAAAGCCGGGCCCGGTGGTCGCCTGGCGCGCCGATATGGACGCGCTGCCGGTCTTTAGCAGCAGCGAAAAGGCGCACAAATCGAAGAACAACGGCGTGCATCACGCTTGCGGGCACGATGCGCACATGGCGATTGGGCTGGCCGTTGCGGAGTTGCTGAGCGGAATGCGCGAACTGATTCCGGGCACGATCAAGTTCATTTTTCAGCCGGCGGAAGAGGGGGCGCCGCGTGGAGAAGAAGGCGGCGCGGCGCTGATGATCAAGGAAGGCGCGCTGGATAATCCGCGGCCGGCGGCGATCTTCGGGCTGCATGTTTTCAGCCCCTATCCGGCGGGCACCGTTGGGTATACTTCCGGGCCGGCAATGGCGTCAGCCGATAGTTTTTCCGTTACGATTCGCGGTAAGCAGGTACATGCGGCCATGCCCCATATGGGTATCGATGCTATTTCCGTCGCCGCGCAGTGCATCTCCGCTTTGCAGACGATCCGCAGCCGGCGTATCGATCCGATGGAGGGAATGGTGTTGAGCATTGGCTCGATTCACGGCGGGAACCGGAACAATATCATCACTGGTGAAGTGAAGATGGAAGGGACGATCCGAACGTTTAGCGAGAGCACGCGCGAGAGCGTTCGCACGATGATGAAGCATACGCTGGCGGGCTGCACGACCGCGGGCGATGCGAGCTTTACGCTCGATTTCGATGGCGCTTCTTATCCCGTGACGGTGAACGATGCGACGCTGACAGCCGAGAGCGTGCCGCAGATGCGGCGCGTTTTGGGAGAAGCGAATATCATCGCGACGAAGCCCGTTACCGGTGCGGAAGATTTTTCGTACTACCAGAAAATCATTCCCGGGTTCTTCTGGTTTCTGGGCGTGCGGAATGAGAAGCTGGGCATCACGGGCGCGCATCACACACCGGAGTTCGACATTGATGAGGCGGCGCTGTTACCGGGGCTTAAACTGGCTTCGAACCAGCTCCTCGATTACCTCGAACGCCACCGGTAGGGCGCTTCCGCCGAGGCGATGCTCGATAATAGAAATGAACCGGAGTTGCAGATTGAAATCCAACTGTCTCCCAAAGATCTCGCACGGCTTACTTACATCGCCGAGAAACTGCGCCGCGCAGAAATTTAGAACGTGCGCGAAGTTATGAGCGCGTACTTGGAATGCGCGTATGAGGTCAGGGACTGCTTAACGGCAAGCTGAGGATATTGAGCGCATCCGAACACTACGGTTTACCGCCGATGAACTTTTGGAAAATCTTGCACGCGTTAACGAGCCTCTCTCCAGCGGCGATCATAATTGGCGGTTGCGAGATAGCAATGGTTCATTTGGTTGGCTTGACGGGTCTCTTTCAACCTTCGTAAGCGCCGAAGCTGGTTGCCCGGCATCCCCCGGGGCGCTGTGGCACCCAACACCTGCTGTCCTAACGCGATGAATTCAAATTCCGTTCAATCGCGGAGACCATTACCCGGAGCAAGCTTTGCTAATACGAACGGGCAATTCCTTTGGGCAGGAAACCACAATTCTCAGAAACGAGTTCTCAAGCGCATCGCCAGCGACCCATGGTCCACGTTTGTACGCGTGTCTCTTGCTGGTCGGGCAATAGCGAACTATGCTAATGATCGCATCCGGCCCACTGTATACCGACATTTCATCTTGAAAATACGCTTGATTTCGCAAAAGACGGTCTCGCTGGCTCAACGTGCTGAAGCCGTCTTACTCTTCTTAGGTGCATGGGAAGGAACTTGGACTGGTTTCGCCATACCCGAACGATCAATCGTTTTGTCGGCGGAGGTCCACCAGTTCTGTGGTTCATCAATAATCGTAATGTACCGCTGCGATTGACTTCGCCTCTTATCCAATTCGGCCGCGTCGCCCTGAATATACTGACCAATGTCGGCGGGCATTTGTTCGAGGCCGACCCGACCATATTGCACATTCTCACAATTTCGAACAATTCTGGTGATGTCTCGCGGACCAACTTGTTTCTCTAAGTTTCTGAATATCCAAAGAACGTCAGCCGAAACTTGAGTTACGTCTTGATACACGTTCCGGATCGCTGCAACGCCCATATAGACGCGTTCCACGCGGTGAAGCTCGTCGTCGGCACCAGTCGCACCACTCAAGACCATCGGCTTTCGCGCCAATCGTGACTCGAAATCACCTACCTTTAACGATGCCGACGTTGTTTTTGGAAACTCGGTTCCAGCAAATATCCAAAAGGCAGGAAGTAACCTGTGTGCAAGCCCATGTTGAGTGTAGGCCCCGTCGTCCATGGGTTCCAGAAAACCGCCAAGATAGTAGTTTTCGCCAACCTTGGCATTTAACTCATCGAAGAAAAGTAGCAACGGCACCGTCTTGTGGCGCTCCTGTTCGGAACGGATTTTGTCGAAACACGCCAAGAGGTCCTGTAGACCCGTCAATTGGGTTAAGTTGAACTTTAAGACATTCATCTTGAGGGATTCCGCTAGCCGATCTATCAGATAACTCTTCCCGGACCCAGGCTTGTCGACTATAACATAGGACTGGTGCTTTCTCTCATTTCCAGCGCGTCCGACAAATCGCCGACCATCACGTAGGATCTGTTGGATGTGCTTACGCTTTTCTGGAATGCACGATATATATCCTGACAATTCTGTCATCCCGCGCCATAGGTGCAATTCCTCACGCGGGGCATCCATTCCAGTGCGCTTAGTTATGACGCCGCAATCCTTCGAAGCACTCTCCCAGTCATGAACCATTTGCCCCCAGTTGAACGACAGCCACTGCGGATCCCGGATTTTCAGCCTATAGTCGTAATGGAGATCCGGTTGTTTCTCCTGTGTCCAGCCCTCAAATCGAAGCCTAGCTTGATCAAGTATCCGCCAGTTCTCGGTATACGCCAAAGCATGCCCTAGTGAGTCTCCGAACGCGTTCGTTGCTGGATTTCGCAGTTGATGAGCTATTAAAGCCGGAAGAAACACGGATGCCATCTGAGTCAGTTTCGTTTCATCGGAAGGCAAAGACGCGGTTTGAACGTACCCTGAAGTTTGACCATCGAAGGCAAGTAGGCGGCTATTATCCGGCAACACCACGACGCGTGAAGCGGGGAAATAGTGGCGAAGAAATTCGAGGGCTTCTTTTGATGGAACCCCCGCAGGTGTAAGCCAGCAGTCGACGTTTGTGTTAGAATCATTAATTGCTAATTGAGCTGCGACCTGCGGGATAAGGCAAATCGCAATATTCTTAACTGGTATTACATTCAGCCAGCTGGGTCTCCAGTTCTTCGACGACACGTACCACCTTGCCTTTGAAAATTGTTTTACGAGCGCCTCAATCAGATCACCCCGCACGACGCCCTTCCCCAAATCTTTAACGACAATGTGCGTGATGTCTTGGGGAAACACCTGGAGTTGCTTCGCCGCGTTCTTGAAAAGGATGTCTAGTTTGTCTTGAGGTAAAGGTGCATCCCAATCTATTCGTTGCTTCAGTCGCGGTCGGCCATGATGTCTTTCATAAATACGAATAACACGGGTTGTGCCGACAAAGAAATCTGTGCCCGCCAGATCATTTAATGAGAAGAGTTTATTGTTTACCTCGCCGTTCGTTGGTGTTGTCGACAGCCTATGATGGGTTCTGCCGTTGGTGAAGGCAGGGTTGAGCATTTGCTCGAGAACTTGCCGATCAGCTGGATGCCAAAGACCGAGCCCCCAGACTTCAAAGTTTGGCGGTACCGGCGGTGCATGATCAGCAGACGTTTGAGGCGACGAAAGGATGCTCGCTACGAGTCCGGCACCGCACAACGACTGAATGTTGGAATCGGGGCTACTTAGAACTCGGCAGTAATCGTCGCTTGTCCGGCTACTGGTTGTCGTACGATGCTGCCCAGTGATCCAATGTTCATCTACGATCCAGTCGCCGACAACGAGAACCTTGATAGTTTGCTTCGGGTTATGTGCCATGAGCGGATAGAATATCGCATATCGTTCAAGGACACAATCCTAGCGAGTGCAGCGAGACAATGGTAAGCCGCTACACCCGTTTCCTTTCATCAGCGAGATGGCTCTCTGATCCGATCGCGTCGAGTAGTTAAGATTGGCCAGCAACGCGCACCGGATCGGTGGTCAGTCGTCTTCGCCAAACCCACGTGAAGGCGGAGCAACCTGGGTGCCTGTTTGTTGGGGGCTATCGTGACATGCGACGACGCCGTAGGGCTCGTCCCCGGGATTTCTGCAGAGGATTCCCAGACAAACGCAGTCGCTAAAATCTTCGTCCTTAGACTCCATCTTGAACACTCCTATTTCCGCTTCATGGATCATTGCTGATTTGCACACCCCGCCAGACCCGCAAGTCTCTTGGAGTTTCGTGCGACGTTGTAAGGAACTGGCGAAACCATCCGACTTCAAACCGCCTTTCCCACTGACAAATTCAAGTCGGAGGGGAGGGTTAGCGCCCACTTCATCTCGATGATGCACCTCCCCCGCAATGGAGTCAATCGAATTCTGACGATAGCGTGACTTTTTCAGCTTGTCACGAACGAAGCTGACTTATCTCGCATTTTCGCAGGCAGGCCAAACAGCCGCCGGCGATGCGAGCTTTGTGCTGGATTTCGGTGGCACGGAAGACTTCTCGTATTTCCAGAAAATCATTCCCGGGTTCTTCTGGTTTCTGGGCGTGCGGAATGAGAAGCTGGGCATCACGGGCGCGCATCACACACCGGAGTTCGACATTGATGAGGCGGCGCTGTTACCGGGGCTTAAACTGGCTTCGAACCAGCTCCTCGATTACCTCGAACGCCACCGGTAGGGCGCTTCTTTTTAGCGGGCGCCGTCAGGATGACGGCCGCGGGAAGCGGCGCGCGGCGGACAGCTTCCTGGATGAATTTGCGTACAAAGAAGCGCTCTGTATCGGCTATCGATGAGACGCGGATGTATCGAACGTTCAGTCCATCGCCGCGAAGGATGCGACCCGGATCCGGGAAGTCTACTCCCTTGTTGAAGCCCAAGTTCACCCAACCTGAATAGGCCGCGATGTGGATGAAGACCTGGGCTGGCCTACCGGTGAAAGTGTACCCGGCGGCGACGGCAAGGGTGGCGTCATAGGGGAGTTCAAACGCTCCTGGCGCTTCCTCCAGCACGATGGCGCGAACGACCAGAGCGAGGTCTGTGATGCGCGGCTCGAGGGCCGCGAGGAGGTCAAGAAATTCTTTGGTGGGAGGGGGAATCATTTAACTATTAACTGGCGTGCATAGATCGCGTTACCAGGATATCGGGTTTCCTCCCCGCTGGCGGATTTATGATTCGAGGGCTTCGAGGAAAGCACCGGTATTTGCCAGATTGATATAGCGGCAGACCTTGCCATCGCGGAAGCCGAAGTAGTGGGCGACGGGAGTGTCGACTGTCTTTCCGGTGGCGTTGACGATGACTTGGCAGCGGCCGAAAGCGGCGACGGCGTCCGGCTTTTCGAAGAACTCGGTCATGGCCAGTTTGGGGTCGCTATGCTCGGCGGCCAAGCCGTTGAAAAACTCGGTGGCGCCGGCGATTCCGCTGCGAACGCCGGCGAAGCTGAGGCGCGCCGGACCTTCCGCCTCCCAACTGATATCTTCGGTAAGGTGGCTGAGGATCGAGGCGAGATCGCCGCGGCTGAAGGCGGCGTACATTTCTTGTACGGTCTGGATGTTGGTTGACATGCCAGTTTCGGCGGACTCGAGTGCGCGCTGGATTCATGACGCCGGGATTTTATTTTGGCAGCCGCCATTGCTCATCGAAGAGCGTGGCGAAGGCGATGTCCGGCGTCTCTGAGCCTGCTTGTACTTTCAGGATGGCGAGGTCGCCGAGTTTGGGCATGCTGTAGTCGCTGTGATACTCGCGCTCGTCGATGGTGAGGCCGGAATTGATGACGACGTAGCGGGCGGGACTGAGTGGGTTGGGGTAGATGAGCGCGGGAACGTGCGCGGCGGCGGAGAATGTTTGCGTGCCGGCGGTGATAGCGTCGCGGGTCCAGCGTAGGGGGAGTTTCGCTTGTAACTTGGCGATCCATTTGTTGCTGCCAGGATCGCCGAAGAGAGCAACGTTGTACTTTGCGAAGTCCTCGGGCGTGACGTCTTTGTCGTCTTTGGTTCGCGGGTGCGATCGATAGTAGCGGGCGTACACGCGCTGAAAGCGGGCGAGCATGCGGAGAGCTTGCTCATGCGACTCCTTGTTCCAGGGCTCGCCGGTGGGGCGGACAAGGAGGAAGGGATTCAGGAAGGCGTCGTCGATGGGCCCTTGGAGCGCGTGGGACTTTTGCAGGCCGGGAAGTTTGGGCGAGGAGACGCGCCACGTTGACCCCTTGCGCGCGAGATGGATTTCGGCGGCGGGCTTGACGCGAAGCGTTTGGCCGTCAATGCGGATTTCCTTGGCGCTATTCGTCTCGCGGAGGGTGAGGCGGGTTACATTATTGGTGGTCAGATCGTAGTTCGATTTGGCGGCATCGCGTTTAGCGATGATGCCGCTGCGCTCGTAGTGTTTGGCGAGGTTGTTGAGGGAGATCCAGTGGGCGCGGTTATAGCGCGTGGTGTAGGTGACGAAGCGGATTTCATCGGGAGAGACGATGCCGCGATCACCGTATTCTTTCAGGAAGACATCGACGCGCTGGCGAACGAGGGGGCTGATGCTGTGGCCGGTGTTTTCGGAGATCAGGAAAATGGATGGCGTGCCTTTGGCGCGCCAGTTGTTGGTTTCGCCTTCGGAGGGGAAGCCCTCTTTTTCGAGTTGCGCCCGGACGCGGAGGGAGGATTCGAGCTGGCCGCGGTTGGGCTTGCCGATCTCAGGCGGGATGCCGGATGCGCCGCTGTCGCTGTCACCGTCATGGGCGGCGATGGGAATGTTAAATGCGTTCAATGACCAGTCGATGATGTTTTCCCAGATGTTCAGAGGACCTTGTTGATAAGGGGGAAAGCCGCCGATAGAGGCGCGGCGGGGATAGGTGCCGGCGCCGATTTCGGCGGCGGCGAAGCGGTCGGGATAGTGGAGCGCCACGTGCCAGGCGCCCGCGCCGCCGAGCGAGAAGCCGCGTAGGATGATGCGGTTCTTGTCGATGTTGTAGCGGCGGCTAACGTCGGCAATCGCTTCGAAGATATCGACTTCGCCGGCCCAATGATTGGCGTTGTTCCAACGGCCGTAACAGTCCAGAACGATCTGGCCCACATCGGCGGCGGCATAGGTCAGGCCTTTGTTGGGCTTGGCGAATTTGGCGATGAAACTGGCTTCGGTGAGGGTTTGGTCGCGGCCATGGAGCCAGACGTAAAGGCGGTTGGGTTTGGCGGGATCGTAGCTCTCGGGAATGGTGAGGCCATAGGGTTGGACGGAACCGTCGAGGGCGGAGCGGTAGGCATGAATGTTGCGGCCTTTGGCGTTGGCCCAGGTTGGCGCATTGTTCCGCAGTTGACGGGCTCTGGCGAGGCCTTCGTCGAGCACATCCATTGCCTGCTGAATTCCCTGTTGCGTGAAAAATGTCTGAGGAAATTCAAGCAGGAAGCGTCCGGCTTTGGCGTAGACCTGGACGTCGGTGAGGAGGTCGGCGTTGGCTTTATCAGCGGCAAGCGCCCGCAACATCTTATTGAGTTCTTCGACTTTGCCGCCGATAGCCGCCACTTCTTCCGCCTTGGGAACGATGGGCGGCGGGGCGGCTGCTTTCTTCTTTGCGGCCGGCTGTGCCGAAAGCGTCGAAACAAAGGCTATGAGGACTAGGATTTTGCGCATGCAACGATATTCTATTTCACCTTGACAGGCGCGCGGAACAGGCGCACACTGCGGGTAGAAGTCTAAACCGGAGGTGACTATCGAAACGATAAACGAATACGATCCTTGGGTTCAAGGGGCGGCACGCCGTAGATTCCCCGAGTAGTTTCGTGCACGGCCGGATGGCGCAAGTTTGCGCATGCCTTTTGAGGCTGAAGAAGGCGTCCACGCGGAATGAGAAGGGAACGCTTTGCGGTGAAGCCGCCCCGTAATATGCTGTGAAGATGAATCGACGCTGGTTTTTCCCGGTGATGACGGCGATGGGGTTGGCGGCGGGTAAACCGCGCGGAGTTTACGCGGAGTTGGGACTGCGGCCGGTGTTGAATTTTCAGGGGCCGGTGACGACGGTCGGCGCGTCTAAGATGTGGCCTGAGATTCAGGGGATCATGGCGGAGGCGGCTCGCGAGTTCGCGGTGTTGGAAGAGGTGAAGGACGCGGTGGGTGAGCGGCTGGCGAAGCTGTGTGGAACTGAAGCAGCGCTGGTGACTTCCGGGACGGCTGGGGCTATTGCGTTGGGTACTTACGGGTGCCTGACCGGGATGGATACGGCGAAGGTGCGGCGGTTGCCCGATTTAACGGGGATGAAGACGGAGGTGGTGATCCAGAAGCCGCACCGGAATGGCTACGATCACGCGGTGCGGAGCGCGGGCGTGCGCATTGTTGAAGTGGATTCGCGCGATTCGTTTGTCAATGCATTGGGGCCGCAAACGGCAATGATTTACTATCTGGGCGGGACGAGGGGGGACTGGACTTGGGAGACTCCGGTGCCTTTGCCCGAATGCATTGGGCTGGCGAAGAAAGCCGGAGTGCCGGTGTTGATCGACGCGGCGAATCTGCTGCCTTCCTGGGATAATATTCCGCGGGTGGCGGCGACGGGCGTCGATATGATCGCCTTCAGCGGCGGCAAGCATATTCGGGGACCGCAGAGCGCGGGCGTGCTGGCGGGGCGGAAGGATTTATTGCAGGCGGCGTGGCTGAATTCCAGTCCGCATTCCGATTCGCAGGGTCGCGGGATGAAGGTGAACAAAGAAGAGATGATCGGGTTGCTGGCGGCGATTGAACGGTATTCGAAATTGGACTTTGCGGCGTTGGATCGGGAGTGTGAACGGCAGGCGGCGTACGTGATGGCGGAGTTGCGGAAGGCGGGCCTGCAGGTAGAAAAGGCGCGGTTTGAACGGGGCCGCCGGGTGCATCGGGTGATTGCGACGTGGGATGAGGGCGGGCGCGGGTTGACGGGGCGGGCGGTGGCGAAAAAACTGCTCGATGGCGAGCCGCGGATTGCGGCGCTGACCGGGCCAGGCGGGAAGGGAATTGAGTTTACGTTTCTGATGAACGATTCCGGCGAGGAAAAAATTGTAGCGCGGCGGATGCGGGAGATCTTCGCGTGAGGCGGCGGGAGTTTCTGTTGGCGTCGCTGGGCTTTGGAACGGCTTGCAGCCGCGCGGCGCGGCGGCCGAACATTTTGTTTGTGATGACGGATGACCATGCGGCGGGGCACTTAGGCTGCTATGGCAACAAGCTGGTGAAAACGCCGAATATGGACCGGTTGGCGCGCGAGGGAACGCGATTTGAAAATGCGTTTGTCACGAATTCGCTGTGCGCGCCGTCGCGGGCGACGGTGTTGACGGGCTGCTATTCGCATCTCCACGGGATCCGGGGCAACTCGGAAATGAAGGGCCAAGTGGAGAACATCAACACCGCGTTGACAACGTATCCGCAAGCCTTACAGGCGGCGGGGTACCGGACCGGGATTGTTGGCAAGTGGCATCTTTCGCATGACCCGGTTGGGTTCGATTCGTGGCGCGTGCTGCCGGGGCAGGGTCTGTACTTTGACCCCGAGTTCATTGAGAACGGGACGAAGAAAAAGTACTCGGGGTACGCGACCGATATCACGACCGATTTTGCGTTGGAGTTTCTGCGCGCGGCGTCCGACAAGCCGTGGTGTTTGGTGTATCAGCACAAGGCGCCGCACCGGCCGTTTCTGCCTCCGCCGCGATTCGCTCATCTCTATGACGATGTCGAAATCCCGTTGCCGGCGACGTTCGACGACGACTACAAGACGCGGCGCGTGGCCGGTGAGGCCGAGGACATGCGGTTCGACGTGTCGATTGCCGGGGACTATAAAGACCTGCCGGCGGGATTGGACGCGGCGGCGAAGAAGCGGTGGCTTTATCAGCGGTTTGTGAAGGACTATTACGGCGCGATTGCGGCGGTGGATGAGAATTTGGGGAAGGTGTTGGGGTATCTCGATTCCAATTCGCTGACGGACCAAACGCTGATTATTTACACTTCCGACAACGGCTTTTTTGTTGGCGATCATGGCTGGTACGATAAGCGGTTCATGTATGAGCCTTCCTTGCGCGTGCCGTTGCTGGTGAGGGCGCCGGGAGCGCGGCGGGCGCAGGTTACGGCGGCGATGGCGATGAATATCGACATCGCGCCGACAGTGCTGGATTATTCGGGTGTGGCGGCGCCGGGCACGATGCAGGGGCGGAGTTTGCGTCCGATTCTGGAAGGGACCGCGCCGCGAGATTGGCGGCAGTCAGTTTATTATTCTTACTACGAGAATTCTTGGCAGTTGGCGGAGAAGGGTTTGGATGCACGGGCTGATCCGTCGTTTCAGTTCTTCACGCCGCATCGGATTGGACCGCATCGCGGCGTTCGCACGGCGACGCATAAACTTATTCACTATTACGCCGAGGGCGATGTGTGGGAGTTGTTCGATTTGAAGGCGGATCCGAATGAGTTGCGGAATCTCTATGGGCAGGCGGCAGCGGCGTCAGTTTCGTCGGATCTGAAACGGGAGTTAGATCGTTTGCGGCGGCAGTACAGGGACACCTGATGCGGTTTTTACTGGCGGATGGCGACCGTTACACCGGCGGGGCTGTCAACATTATTGATGCGCACGACGATAGGGACGGCATTGCCGATGGGCGCCGCCGCCGGGACGCGGGCGTTGATTTGGATGAGGCCTTGAATCAAACCGGGCGCGGCGCCGGAGTAGACTATTGGCGCGTCGATATTGTTGATGCGGACAGCCACGCGGCCGGCGGGGAAGACTGGGACGGGCGTACCAGCCAGGCGGCCGGTCTGTCCGGGAGGATTCGTCTGGCCGCCGCCGGTGGCGAAGATCTGAATGATGGAGTTGCGCTGAGCGCCAGTAGTGGTCGAATTTAACGAGTTGTCCTGATTGAGAATCGCTCCGAGGCCAGTGCCGCTGGCGTTCTGGGTGAAGACAGCGGGCGCGGTTGGCGCCACAGAAATCTCCGCTTCGTCGGATTTCGCGTTCAGATATTCGACTTGGACCTTCGTCGTGGCCTTACCCTGCGCTTCATAGGGAACAATGGCGGAGAGCTGTTTCTCCGTGGTATAGATCAGCGGGGCGGGCTGGCCGTCGAAGAGGACGCGCGTCCCCGAAAGCGTATCGGTGATGCCGAGGCCGTCAGCGGTTAGTTCGAGCGTCTTGATCTCCGCCGGGCCCATCAGCGTGCCGTAAATCGTGACAATTTCGCCGGGTGCGACGGCGCCGCCTTTGAAGCTGGCCGCGTTCAGGATTCCGCCGGTCACGATCGTTGGTTTGGCCAAGCCTTGGACCACGGTGAAGGACACGTCACTGGTGACCCTGACGGCGCCGGTGCGTTCGGCGCCGGTAAAGTTCGGCGTCAGGGTGAAGTCAATAGCGCCGCTGCCGTTCACACTGGAGAAGCCGGAGATGGAGATCCAGGAATCCGGCGAACTGGGCGTCCACTGGCAGCCCAGGCTGCCGTTGACGTTGAAGCGGCCGCTGACGGCGCCGCCGCCGAGCGTGGCGCGCTGCGGATTCAGCGAGATCGTGCAGCCGCCGCCGGTCTGGGTGATATTGAACGTCAGATTGCCGATTCGAATGGAGCCAGAACGGCTTTGAGCGGAAGGATTCGCGGGGATGGAATAGTCGATTTGTCCATTGCCTGTGCCGGACGCGCCGGCGGTGATGGTGATAAAACCAGCGGTGGATTGCGCGGTCCACTGGCAGGTGGATGTGACAGCGATGGAGGACTGAAACGCGTTGGACGGCACGGCGGTGTTCGAGGTTGGGCTGATGGAGAGTTCGCAGTTAGCGCCAAGTTGGGTGACGGTGAACTGCCGGTTGCCAACCGTGATGAATCCGGTGCGCGTGCCAGGGGTTATGTTGGGCGCGACGGCGAATGAAACGCTGGCGTCGCCGCCGCCAGTCGCGGCTGAAGTAAAAGTGATCCAGGAGACGTTGGAGACGGCGGTCCAGTTGCAGCCGGTAATGACATCGACATCAAAAACGCCGGAACCGCCGGCGGCGCTGACATCCAGCGCGGAAGCGGAAATATTCAGGCTGCACGCGGCGCCGGTTTGGGTGACGAGGAACGCGCCGCCGCCGATGGTGATAGAGCCGGTTCGTTCGGCCGGTGAGGGATTCGGGTCGGCGCGGAAACTCAGCGTGCCGGTACCGGTGCCGGTGGCGGGACTGGTGATGGTGAGCCAGGCGGCCGTGCTCGCGGCGGACCATTGGCAGGCGGTGGTGACGGTGAAGGTGCCGGCGCCGCCAAGATTGGTGAGAGTCTGGCTGAGCGGGCTCAAAACATACGAGCAATTGCCTCCCTCCTGTTGCACCGAGAACGACGCGTCGCCAACGGTGATTCGTCCGGTGCGGGCGGAGGCCGACGTATTGGCGGCGGCGGTCCAACTGATAGTTCCGTTGCCGGTGCCGGTGGAGCCAACGGGGATGGTGAGCCATGCGGAATCGCTAACGGCGTTGCGAACGCAACTGGAGACGTTGGCCGTGATGGTAAGGCTGCCGCTTTCGGCGGAAGGACGGATCTGCTGGAAGGCGGGCGCGATAGTAAAGCTGCAAAGCGGTTGCTGAGTGATGTTGAGCGTGTCATTGCCAACGGTGATGGAACCCGTGCGCGGATCCTTGGTGGTGTTCGGCTGCACGCTGTAGCTGAGCGTTCCATTGCCTTGGCCGGCGCCGGAGACAGACATCCAGAGGACTGAGGAGGTAGCGGTCCACGGGCATTCAGCGGTAGTGGTGACGATGGCGGCGCCGGCGCCGCCATCGGCGGTAATGGTGGCAGTCGCGGGGGAAACGCTATATGCGCAGGCGATGCCGGATTGGGTAACGCTGAATGTGGCGAGACCGCCGTTGACGCTGATGGTTCCGACGCGCTGATTGGGCGAAGTGTTGGCCTGGACGGAATAACCGACGGTGGACGGATTCGCGGTGCCGCCGCCGAAGCTGATGGTGATCCAGGGGGCGTTACTTCCAGCGGACTTGACGCAATTTGTTGGACTGCCGCTGATGGTGAACGTGCCGTTACTGGCGGCGGCGTTGGCGAATGCGCCGGTGTTGTTCAGCGTAACGGTATTACAGGTCTGCGCTAGCGCAGGCAGGCAAAAGAATAGCGCGATGAGAGCGCCGCGAAAGCTCATAACCAAAGGTAAACCCCAATACCAGTTTCAAGTTACAGCCGGTTTGTCCACTTTTCCGGCAAAGCGGCGATACACGAAGGCCGAATAGCCGCAAGCGAGTAGAAAGGCGGGAACCCACCATACTAGCCCGATTTGAAGACCGTAGAGCGGCGCGGCGGCGTTATGGATGGTCAAACCCGGATTGCCGATGCCCGGCAGCACGCTGGGATAGACGCTGAAGACGACGCTGGTCAACATGCCTGCGATGTAGGCGCAGGAGCCGAAGAAGCCGGCGAGCGGCGTTTCGGCGCGGTAGATCGCGCCCATTCCCGCGAGTGCCAGCAGCGGGAAGGCGGCGCCGGCGGGGTAGGCTGTGAAATTGTCGAACAAGGCGGGGCGGACAATGACGCTGGCTACAGTGACCGCCGGCGTCAGCGCGAGGACCGCGAACCAGAGCTTGCGGGCGGCGGCGCGGGCGCGGGATTCGATAGGTTCATGAGTGCGATAGGCGACCCACAGCGCGCCGTGTTGAAGGAGTGTCGTTAAGGCCAGTACAGCGACGAGGATGGTGTACCAATCGAGGATACCGGGGTTGGCGGAGACGCGGAAATCGGTCCAGAATGGCAGGAAAAACTCGCCGTTGGCGTCGAGCGGGACACCGCGGACGACGTTGCCGAGAGCCGCTCCGAGGAAGACGGCGAGGAGCGCCGAGGCGCCGGAGAATACGACGTCCCAGAAGGGGGACCACACCACATGGTGCATCACGTGGCGGGATTCAATGGCGATGCCGCGGAGAATTAGCAGCCACAAAACGACCATCAACGGCAAATAGAAGCCGCTGAAGGCGCTCGCGTACAACGCAGGAAACGCGAAGTAGAGCGTGCCGCCGCCGGCGACAAGCCAGACTTCGTTGCCGTCCCAAAAGGGGCCGATAGAGTCGAGAATCTGCGTTCGTTCGTCATCGGTTTTGGCGAGGAAGAGGTGGAGTGCACCGGCGCCTAAGTCGAAGCCGTCGAGCAGGACGTAACCGGCGATCATAATGGCGACGAGCCAGAACCAGAGAGTTTCCATTTCAGTGAACCCCGCCGGGACCATTCGCTAATTCCCGCTGTACAAGGAAAAAGAACAGCATGCTGAGCAGTGTGTAGAGGCCCATGAAGCCCAGGAGGGTGAAGAGCGCGTTGCCGCTGGAGACGCCGGTGGAATAGCCGTCGGCGGTGCGCATGATGCCGTAGATGAGCCAGGGCTGGCGGCCGAGTTCGGCGGTCATCCAGCCGGCGGTGTTGGCGACATAGGGCAGCGGGAAGCAGAGTAGTAAAGCCCAGAGAATCGGCTTGCAAGTGTAGAGCCTGTGCAGGCGCTGGAAGAGAAAGGCGATGGCTCCGAGGGCGATGAAGAGGGTGCCGAGGCCGACCATGATGTGGAAGGAGTAGAAGAGCAGTGGGATGTTGTCGGGCCATTGATCGCGCGGGACTTCGTTGAGGCCTTTGATCTCCGCGTTCCAACGGCCGTAGCTGATAAAGCTGAGAACTTTGGGAATCGATATCGGGTTGTCGATGCGCTGCTTCTCCACATCCGGCTGGCCGATGACGTTGAGGCTGACGCCGGATTTCGTATCGAAAAGGCCCTCCATGGCGGCGAGCGTTACGGGCTGATATTGGGCGACCATTTTGCCTTGCATGTCACCGGTGGGGAAGGCGGTGAGGATCGCCGAGAGTGCGAAAGCGGGCACGCCGATTTGGAGGAAGAAACGGCCATATTCGGCATGTTTGATCGAGAGAACGTAAAAAGCGCCAACGGCGCACATTGCGGCGGAGGCGGTGACGACGGATCCGGCCATGTTGTGAGCGTACTGAACGAACGTCCATGGATTGAGAAGAAACGTCGAGAGGCTTTCGAGGATAATTTCGCCATTGGGGCCGATGCGGTGGCCGACCGGGTGCTGCATCCAGGCATCCGTGGCGATAATGAAAAAGCCGCTGAGCCAGGAGCCGGCAAAGACGCAAAACGAAGCGATCCAATGTACGCGCGGACCGACCTTTTCGCGGCCGAAGAGAAGGATGCCGAGGAAAGTGGATTCGAGGAAGAACGAGTACATGCCCTCCATGGCGAGAGTCTGGCCGATGACACCGCCGGCGGCTTTGGAGAAGCGCGACCAGTTGGTGCCGAACTGGAATTCCATGGGGATTCCGGTGACGACCCCCATGGCAAAGTTGATACCGAAGATTTTGATCCAGAAGCGGGCGGCGTCCTCATACAATGGGTTGCCGGTGCGGAAGGCGAGGGTTTTGACGATCAAGATGAGAAGGGCCAAGCCCATGGTCAACTGGGGGAAAAGGTAGTGATAAGTGATCGTAAAAGCGAAGTGTAGGCGGTGCAGCGCCAGGGCGTCGTCCATGTCTCTATTGTCGCTACCGGTAGCCGAGTTTTTTCAGGAAAGACATCATTGGGCACCAATTCGTTAGCCCGGACTGGAATAGGTTCAAACCCACGAAGGCGGTGAACAAATACCAGTAGGGGTGGACGTAGTGGCCGAGGGCGACGCTGCCCAGAATGAATGCTCCGGCGATGAGGCGGAGGGTACGTTCGAGGGTCATGGTTTGAGATCTCCTTTGCGATTGGCGATGAAGTAGAGAATTGGCACGGTGACGCGGGAGAGCATAAGAGATGCAACTTCGCCGGCCATCAGGGATATGGCGAGACCTTGGAAAATGGGGTCGAAAACAATGACGAGACTGCCGGCGATGACGGCGGCGGCGGTGAGCATCATAGGGCGGAAGCGGACGGCGCCGGCGTCGACGACGGCTTCATCAAGGGGCATTCCTTCTTTTCGGCGGAGTTCAATGAAGTCGACGAGGATGATGGAATTGCGGACGACGATGCCGGCGCCGGCGATGAAGCCTATCATACTGGTGGCGGTAAAGAAGGCGCTCATTATTCCGTGAGCGGGAAGTATGCCGACGAGGGAAAAGGGGATGGCGGCCATGATCAGCAGGGGCGTGAGGAAACTTTCAAACCAGCCGACGACGAGGATGTAAATGAGGATCAGCACCGCGGCGAAGGCGATGCCGAGATCATGGAAAACTTCCTTCGTGATGAACCATTCGCCGTCCCATTTGACCGGGTAGGGGCCCGCGATTTTGTCGACTTGGCCGGAGAGCGCGAAGATGACATAAACGGGGCTTTCGACGATGCCGGCGACATCCGCGGTGACGTAGGTGACGGGCATCAGGTTTTTGCGATAGATGGCTTTATCGGCGACCCCGTCTTCGACGGTGACGATTTCGCTAAGGGCGACGCCGTTAACGCGAAGGGAGAGGAATGTTTCGGGGCGGGAACGGGCAGCGCGATCCAGGCGGATCTGGATGGGGATATCCTCGCGGGAATTTTCGTCGTGCAGCAAGCCGGCGGCACGGCCGGCGGAGGTGATTGCGAGCGTCCGGGCGAGCATTTCCGCGGTGACGCCATTCGCGGCTGCTTTGGTTTCATCAATGCGATAGCGACGGCGCGGTTGATCGTCTTCGCCGTACCAATCGATATCGACGACGCCAGCCGTATTTTCGAGGACGCGCATGATCTCGCGAGCGACGCGGTCGCGGCCGGCGGCGTCGGGACCATAGACTTCGGCGACCAGTGTTTGGAGCACGGGCGGGCCGGGGGGCACTTCGGCGACTTGGATGCGGGCATCGTATTGTTTGGCGACGGGCAGAAGGCGCTGGCGCATTTGGCGGGCGATGTTGTGGCTGTCACTCTTCCGGTCGTGTTTGTTTAGAAGGTTGATTTGGAGGTCGGCCATGTGGGGGGCCGATCGTAAGAAGTAGTGGCGGACGAGGCCATTGAAGTTGTAGGGCGACGCGGTGCCGGTGTAGGACTGCACGTCGAGGACTTCGGGTTGAGTGAGAGCGGCGCCGGCCAGGGCGCGGGCCGCGCGGGCGGTGTCTTCGAGCGGCGTGCCTTCGGGCATGTTGACGATGACCTGGAATTCGCTTTTGTTGTCGAAGGGAAGCATTTTGACTTCTACGAATCCGATGTATATGAGGGCGCAGGCGGCAAGGAGCATGACGGCGACGGCGGCAAGGAAGGACCAGCGGAAGAAGGACTGGTGGATCAGTTTGTCCATCCAGCGGCGGTAGAGCATGGTCAGCTTGCCCTCTCCGCCGGAATGCCCATGGGAGTTATCGTGCTTAAGTAAACGGACTGTCGCCCACGGAGTCACAAGGAAGGCGACGAGGAGCGAGAAGACCATGGCGGCGGTGGCGCCAATGGGGATGGGTTGCATGTATGGCCCCATCAGGCCGCCGACGAAGGCCATGGGGAGGATGGCGGCGATGACGGTGAGCGTGGCGAGGATAGTCGGGTTGCCGACTTCATCGACGGCCTCAATCGTGATGTCAGTCAACGGGCGGCCGGCGTTCGATTCCATGCGGGCGTGGCGAACGACGTTTTCGACGATGACAATGGCGTCGTCCACGAGAATGCCGATGGAGAATATGAGGGCGAACAGTGTGATGCGATTGAGCGTGTAGCCGTAGAGGTAGAAGACAGTGAGGGTGAGCGCAAGCGTGACGGGGATGGCGACGAAGACGATGCCCGATTCGCGAACGCCGAGGGTGATGCCGATCAGGAGCGTCACCGAGAAGATGGCTATGCCTAAGTGGAAGAGGAGTTCGTTGGACTTTTCGGCGGCCGTCTCGCCGTAGTGGCGGGTGATGGATAGCTCGACACCGTTGGGAAGGAGCGTGGGTTTTGCGGCATCAACGCGTTGTAGAACCTGGCTGGCGACTTCGATGGCGTTGGTGCTTTTGCGTTTGGCGACCGAGATGGTTACCGCGGAACGGAACTGCCCGTTGCGGCCGGCGTACTGGACGATTTGGGTGGGCTCGGCGGCTTCGTCGTTGACGGTGGCGACGTCTTCCAGGAACACGGGTTGACCACCGGGACTGGCGACGACGACGCGGCGGGCTTCGGCGGCGGTGTGGATGTTGCGGCCGGCTTCGAGGATGATTTCGCGACGGGTTTCGATGACGCGGCCGGCCGGGAGGAGTTGATTGGCGCTAGCCAGGGCGCTTTCGATCTGGAGGGGGGAGATGCCGCGGGCGGCGAGTTTAGCGGGGTCCGGGGTGACTCGGAGCTCACGGCGGCGGCCGCCAAGGATTTTTACTTCGGAGACGTCGGGTGTCTGGACGATGGTGTCCTGGAGTTGGGCGGCGATGCGGCGGAGTGCGGCGTCGTCATACTTGCCGGAATGGAGGGTGAGAGCGAGGATGGGAACGTCGTCAATGGACCGGGGCTTGACGATGGGGGGCGTGACGCCGGCGGGAATGCGGTCGAAGTTCGCCTGGAGTTTTTGATTGAGATTGACGATGGATCGTTCGTAATCCTGGCCGACTTTGAAGCGGACGATGAGTAAGGCGCCGCCGGTTTGCGAGGTGGAGTAGATGTACTCGACGCCGGGAATTTCCCAGAGCAGCTTTTCCATGGGGCTGGTGACACGTTGTTCGACTTCAGCGGGTGTGGCGCCGGGCATGCCGACGAAGACGTCGACCATGGGGACGATGATTTGGGGCTCTTCTTCGCGGGGCAGGTTGAAGACCGCGAATGTGCCGGCGGCGAGGGAGGCGGCGATGAATAGCGGGGTAAGTTTGGAGTGGATCCAGGCGGCCGCCAAGCGGCCCGCGATTCCGAGTTGTTTTGGTTGGCTCATTGGGCGGCCTCAATGAGAGCGCCGTCGGTGAGGTTGGCGGGCGGGGCCGTGACGATGCGATCGTTGCGGCCGAGGCCGCTCAGAATTTCCACCCGGTCGTCGCGGGCGCCGCCGATGGAAACGAGCGTGGCGTGGACACGGTTATCGACGATGACGAACACAGTTTGCAGTTGGCCGTTGGAGCGAACGGCACTCGCCGGAACGGTTATGGCGTCGCGGCCTTCGCCGCTCAGGCGAAGGCGGCCGGACATGCCGGCGCGGAGGCCGGGCCGGGCGGGAAGATTGACGCGAATGGTGGCGGTGCGGCTTTGAGCGTTGAGGGAGGGGAGGATCTCACTGATGGGAAGTTCCATTGCCGCATCGAGTTCGACAGTGACGACGAGACCTGGTTTGAGTCCCATCAGCAGCGATTCTTCGACGGGGACTTCGAGCCGGTAATCGCCGGCCTTTTCAAGCATGATGACGGGCATGCCGGGGCTGGCGAATGTGCCGGGTTCGACTTTGCGTTCGAGGACGACGCCGGCGAAAGGCGCGGTGACCGTGGCGTACGTCCGCTGGAGTTGGGCACGGCTAACGGACTCGTCAGCTTGGCGAATGCGTTCGCGCGCTTGTCGCTGGCGGGCCAGGGCCATCAGGACTTGGGACTCGGCCAGGCGGAGGCGGGCCTGGGCTTCGTCGAACTCCTGTTCGGTGATGGATTTGCTGTTGCGCAGATCCTGCATGCGGCGGAAGGTGACCTTGGCGAGGCCGGTTTGCGCGGTGGCGGAGGCGATGGCGGCTTCCACTTCGGGCAGGGCGGCGCGGGCTTCGTCGCGGCCCGCTTCGGCTTGCTTGATGGCGGATTCGGCGTCGCGAGAATCGACAATGGCGATAACTTGGCCGGCCTGGACGGAGTCGCCTTCGCGGACGCGGATTTCGCGGATGTGGCCGGGGAGGCGGGCGCTGACGGCGGTGGTGGACCGGGCGGTGACGGTGCCGGAAAGGATGCGCTCGCTCGTGAGGCGGCGCATTTCAGCGTTGGCGGCGGTGACGCGGATGGCCGGTAGCTGTTTGCCGGCGGGGGCCTCCGGTTTTGAACCGCAGGCGGTGAGCAGCGCGAAGGCGGCAAGGTATTTAGCGTAGGACATTCGAATCTCCAGTGAGGGTGCCGGCGGCGGCTTCGCGTTCAATACGGGCGATGCGCCGATCGTGCAGAGCGGCGAGGCGGCGGGTTTCGGCTTCTAATAATGCGGCTTCGGCGCGAAGGACTTCGGTGACGTTGGCGAGGCCGGCGGCATAGCGATTGCGCAGGATGCGGATGGTTTCTTTGGCTTGGTCGATGGCGGCGTTAGTGACCGCTTCGCGCGCGGCGGCGGCGCGAATGGCGGAATCGGCTTGGCGGATTTGGAGGTCTACGGCGCTGGCGGCGGAGCGGGTTTCAGACGCGGCGGCGGCGGCGGCGTGGCCGGCTTCGGCGCGCATTTGGCGGGCCATGCCGCCATCGAAGAGATTCCAGCGAAAGGTACCCATGGCGAGCCAGTTTGCGCCGCCTTTAGTGACGACGTTTTGGCGGTCGGCTTCCAGTTGGAAGCGGAGGCTGATTTCAGGGCGGAGCATGGCGCTGGCTTGCTCGCCGCGGGCTTTGGCGAGTTCTTCCTGGAGAGCGGCGATCTTCACTTCGGGGCGTTGGGC
>Ga0163151_10002287_pt1 | contig 30089 bp, 30 predicted proteins | sample OliLakLV19MP5IB2_FD_145596 | JGI IMG/M metagenome (GOLD analysis project Ga0163151, IMG submission 145596) | Freshwater microbial mat bacterial communities from Lake Vanda, McMurdo Dry Valleys, Antarctica - Oligotrophic Lake LV.19.MP5.IB-2 | ecosystem: Environmental > Aquatic > Freshwater >...
ATTTTATAGAATTAAAAGATCTGAATTAAATCCAATGCCAGAGTACTTTGATAGGTATATCAATTTATGTGATGATGTAGAGTTATTAAAGGCCATTGACATAAGTATTGACGAGATAGAACGCTTCCCGATCAACACATGGACGCAACTGGGAGATAAGGTTTATGCTCCGGGAAAATGGACGGTAAAAGATATTCTTCAACATTTGATCGATACCGAAAGAATATTTATGTACAGAGCATTGGCATTTTCGCGAAATGAGAAAACAAAATTACCCTCCTACGAGGAAGATGAATATGCAAAAAATGCAGATGCAAACCATAGAACTCTTCAGGAACTAATTGAGGATCTAAGATCAGTTCACCTAGCTTTTAGAAATATGTATCAATCTTTTACACCTGAGATGTTGGCCAGATCAGGAGAAAGTTTTAAGGGGACTTATTCCGTTGCTTCTATAGGTTTTTGTATGGCCGGTCATCAAAGATGGCACTTAAACGTATTGAAAGAAAAATACGAATCATTAGTATGAGGGCAATGAGAAAAATTATTATAATCATTTTTTGTTTATCCAGTTTTACGACTATAAATGGTCAGAATTTTTATTGTACAAAGGATTCGGTACCGATATACTCAACCAGGGATGTTCAATCAAAAGTAGTTGGCTGGATCAATAAAAATGATACGGTTTTATCATTTAAGGAGACAAAATATAGAGGTTCCATTACATGGCCTGAAAAACACCTCACCGAAATTTTTCTTTGGGGACAGGTAAAAACAATGAATAGAGTGGAAGGTTGGGTGCATTCATCATGGTTTGTGCAAAAATTATATTCTCCTCCCACTTTTAATCTCTGGAACTTTGATTCCTACGACAATGCCGATCATATTTACCATATTGGGTGGAGCAAAGATGGAAAATATTATGCTTATATAGTAAGCGGTTATATTGATGGTGGAGTGGATGGGCTCACTGTAAGATTTTACGTGATTAACACCACCAATAATAAAAAGGAAGAAGAACTTGAAGCTTACACCAGCTATGATACTCCCATTGATGATGCATGGAAAGATGACTACAGTTCTATTCAATCGGCACTAAATGATTTTGGAATTATTCAGGATACCAACCATATTCAAATGAATCCTATTCCAATTAAAACGTCAAAGGGTGTTCCCATATCAATCAGTTTTGAGTTAAGCGACACCCTTAATCTTGTTAATGCTTCCTATCTTAACTCTAACAACCAAATTGCAAATATTCATCAATATATTGCCTCCATTTATTGTATTGGTTGGATGAAGTCTCCGTATGATGAAAATAAATTTATTGTTTATACGTCAGCTAATATTGGTTCCTCAGAGTATTATGGGGAGGCATTTGCGGTGGATTTGAATAACTTCAAACGTTAGAGCAAACATCAGATACCTGTTTTCGTCTACTCTAACTACGAACTACGAATTTGTACGAACAGATACATAAGTACTGTAAGAGTTGAATAAACCGGTTCGTAGGTTCGTATTTTTAGTTCGTACTTCGAGTAGCAATTTAATCCTTCGAGAATTTATCCAACTGTTCTTTCTCTTTTTTAGAAAGACTTTTGATTCCTTTGGTGCTGATTTTTTCAAGCAATTCGTCCAAAGTATATTCCTTTTCTTTTTTGACGGTATTGTAATCGTCATCGGATAATGCACGACCGTAAACCACTTTCATTCTTGGCTTTTTACCAAATGCACGTTCGATCTTGTAAACAAGATTTACAAATCCTGTGGCCATGTCCTTGTTACGTTTAAATAAGTATCCGTACAAAACACCAAAACCGACAGTCCCTGAAAACGCTACCAATGAAACCCATGAAAAATCTTTAGAAGTAGAAGTGGCTGCACTTAACATTCCCAATAAAATAAAGATCACTCCTAAATATTTTAAAGGAACGTTTTGAATAAATAAAGTATTTAAACGAAGATCAGGATGAACAATCATTACAGCGGATAACAAGGCCATGGACGGAGTGATTGCTCCAACAACTACCAACCCAACTGGTGGATGAATTCCATAAACGATCATTGAAGTAGCAAAAGCAATTGCCGCTCCTGTTAATCCACTGAATAAAAATACGGGCCACAACCTATGCATGCCAACGAAGTCGGCAAACATTTTTCCGAAGAAGAATAAAGTGATGAGATTAAAAAGTCCGGAGAAAAAGCTGATGTTTACAAAGAGATGTGTAACCAAGGTCCAAGGACGACGAATAAATAAAGCACCATCCATTGGCATAACTAAAAAACCAAGAGCATCTTGTTTCCCTGCACCTGCAATAGAACCTACAATAAGTGTAGCCACCAAAAAACCAACACTCACAATGATCATTTGAATCAATGAGTAATTGAGAACCGGCGAATAACCTTGTTGTATTTTAAATGGCGGTTTCATCATGGTTTTATACAAATCAACGACGTTTTAGTTTTGAGGCAAACAAAAAAGCTAATCCAGTAATTGCACCGCCGATATGGGCGAAATGTGCAGTATTTGATTGTCCTCCACCTGTAAAGCCAAATAATAAGTCGCCTGCAATTAACAAAGCTACAAAATATTTCGCTTTTAAAGGAATTAAAAAATAGATATAAACCTTATTGTTTGGATATAAGAATCCAAAAGCAACGAGTAATCCATAAATAGCTCCAGAAGCCCCAACCATTCGACTAAATTCTCTACCTGCATTCATTTCTAATGGTAGATACATGATGAGAATATGGAACACCGCTGCCCCTAAACCACAAGCCAAATAAAAATTAAGAAATCTCTTCCATCCCCAAACCCTTTCAATAGCAGTTCCAAACATATATAACCCAAACATATTAAAAACAATATGAAAAAAATTATCCCTGCTATGCAAAAACATATAGGTTATAAATTGGGTAAATACAAAATTTCCCGTTCCTGGAAAATACAATGCTCCATATCTCTCAATCACTTCTCCAACAGGGCGAGCAACCAATCCAATAACAAACAATGCGACATTGGCAATCAATAGGTTTTTAACCATTGGAGTTAATGCTTGTCGGCCTTCTGGTCTGTAGTTCATTTCTATTTAAATTTTAAAAACAATTCGTCCAATTCTTCAGGTGTTTTACTAAAGATGATTGGTTTATTATTGATGCCCATCCAAGGCATTTGTGTTTCAAAAAGATCTCTTATTAATTGTAAAATTTCAGCTTTATTTAAAACCATTCCACCTCTAATACTCATTTTACCCGATAGAGATTGCGCTACCAACTCTCTCCTATCCTCCGGATTTAACTTACCTGCATTTTTATATTGTTCTAATAAAGCTTCTAACATTTGTTTTGAAGCCATATTAGTGGCATCAGCTGGAATTCCCCTTATCACCATTGCTTGCTGACCAAAAGGTTCAATATCAAAACCCATGTGAGTAAGGTCGGGTAAAATCTCATTAACAGCCGCCATATCAGCTCCATTCAACTCCCACGTTTCAGGAAATAAATTCATTTGGGTATGACCGTAAGAAGTTTGAGCTACAAATTTTTCAAATAATATTCTTTCATGGGCCCTATGCTGATCGATGATCCACAATGAATTTCCTGAACCTGCAACTATGTATCTATTGAATAATTGAAATACTTTGTTTTCTACTTCGGTAATCAATTCATCCAACCCTGCATTCTTTTTTTGTTCAAGTACCTCCCCTGTTTCTAAGTCTACCCATTGGTTCGACAATAAGTCATCTATCTTTTCTTTTTTGCTAACGTCATAAAAATTCTGCCAATCTTGTTTTACTGGCTTCTCCTTATGGAATGGATTATAATCAGAATTAACTTTTATGGTTGGGATGACTACCTGTGTAATACTTTTCTTAGTTGGAATTTGGAATGCAGTTTCTACATCAAAATCTAAAGTAGGCGTAATATTATATTTTCCGAGAGCTTGGCGTGCAGATGAACGAATCACTGCATAGATTAATCTCTCATCTTCAAATTTCACTTCTGTTTTTGTAGGATGAATATTCACATCGATTTTCGATGGATCAATCTGCATGAATAAAAAATATCCGGGATGTGATCCTTTTTCTATTAGATCATCAAATGCATTGGCTACGGCATGATGGAAATAAGAACTCTTGATAAAACGTCCATTTACAAAGAAGAATTGCTCTCCTCTGGTTTTTTTTGCAGAATCAGGTTTACAAACAAAACCTTCTATCTGTAAAAAATCGGTTTCTTCTTTAACAGGAACCAAACGGTCGTTAAAATTATTCCCCATTAAGTTTGCAATCCTTTGGCGCATAGTAGATGCTTCCAAATGATAAACCTGGGTTTCATCATTGTATAAATAGAATGTAATATCAGGATGAGGAAGAGCTACTCTTTGGAATTCGTCGATAATATGACGAAACTCTACTTGATCTGATTTTAAAAATTTACGACGTGCAGGAACATTATAGAAAAGATTCTTGATGGTAAAGGTGGTTCCAACAGGACATGAACAAGGTTCGTGAAGTACTACTTTGGAGGCATCAATTTCTATTTGAGTTCCAACATTGTCTTCGGCACGTTTGGTTTTAACTATTACTTTAGCGACAGCTGCAACGGAAGCTAGGGCCTCTCCTCTAAAACCTTTGGTAGTGATATTGAATAAATCTTCTGAGGTTCTTAATTTACTAGTGGCATGGCGCTCAAAGGCAAGCCTGGCATCAGTTTCACTCATTCCCGAACCATTATCAGACACCTGAATAAAGTTCTTTCCTCCATCTTTTATGATGAGTTTAATCTCGGTTGCTCCAGCATCAATAGCGTTTTCAAGAAGCTCCTTTACCGCACTGGCAGGACGCTGTATCACCTCACCGGCAGCAATCTGGTTGGCTAAAGAATCTGGCAATATTTGTATTATATCCGGCATTATCTCCTGTAAAAAGCCCACAAAAGTACGATTATTCAACTGGTTTAAAAATAATCCCTCAATGAAAGTGATTTAAAAAAATCTTTAAAATATACATCTGGCAAGGGTTCCAGGATGCTTGATCCATCTATTCAATTTTTTCTAACATTTTTAAACATTATTCAACCAATTTCGGCATATTTATCGTTTATACCATACACGTCTATATTACCCTTATCAACAATCACCTATTGAAAGAAACGAACCCATACGAGAGCTTGGAGGAACAAGACACAGTACTTTTATCGAGGAAGAAAAAACGTATGAAGAAATTAGTTATTTACTTATCAGCATTCTTATTGGTTGGTGGCACATTTGGTGCAGGCATGGTTTGGAACAATCAGTCTGATAATTCAAAAAGAACCCTTATTGACACCGATACTTTGCCACCTTTTTTGGCAAATAAAAAAGCAGACAAATGGGTCGATTCCGTTTACAACAGCCTTACTCCCGACGAAAGAACGGGTCAGCTATTTATGGTGGCAGCCTACTCAAAGACCACTAAACCAAACGATGAAATTGTTTCTCTCATCAAAAATCAAAAGATTGGTGGACTAATTTTTATGCAGGGAGGTCCGGGTCGCCAAGCCATTCTTAATAACCATTATCAGAATTTATCTAAGGTTCCTTTGATGATTGGGATCGACGGAGAGTGGGGATTATCAATGCGTTTAGATTCTACCACAAAATACCCATGGCAAATGACTTTGGGGGCTATCAGAGATAACAAGCTGGTTTACGATATGGGAGTTGAGATTGGCAAGGAATGCAAAAGAATGGGGATCCATGTAAACTTTGCCCCTGTAGTTGATATAAATAACAACATCAAAAATCCGGTAATTGGTGCAAGATCATTTGGAGATAACAAATACAATGTTGCGGATAAGGGAATTGCATATAGTTTAGGAATGCAAAGTGTTGGGGTTTTAGCCAATGCAAAACATTTTCCGGGACATGGCGATACAGATGCTGATTCTCATAAATCATTGCCTGTAATTAATCATGACAAGGCAAGATTAGATTCAATTGAATTATATCCGTTTAAAAGATTGATCGCTGCGGGTGTAGGATCAATGATGGTTGCACATTTGTTTATTCCTGCTTACGATCCTACTCCGAATACCGCCACGACTCTATCACCTGCCGTTGTAACAGATCTTCTACAAAAGCAATTGGGCTTTCAGGGATTGATATTTACCGATGCTTTAGGAATGAAGGGTGTTGCCAGTTATTATGATCCAGGGATTGTAGATCTAAAAGCATTAAAAGCGGGGAACGATGTATTGCTATTTTCAGGAGACGTTCCGGAAGGAATCAAACAAATCAATGCAGCTATCGACAGAAAAGAGATCACTCGTGAAATGATCGATGAGAAATGCAAAAAGATTCTGAGAGCAAAATATTGGATGGGATTAGCCCAAAACAAATTGGTTTCGTTAACTAATCTTGATGCCGATCTACATACAAAAAAAGCGGACTTGGTTAATAGAACATTGGTTCAAAATTCATTGACCTTATTGAACAATAAAGATAGTTTGATCCCATTAAGAAGATTAGATACTTTAAAGATTGCTACACTTTCTATTGGTGATGAAACAAAAAATATGTTCCAGAAACGAGTGGATTCTTATGCTGCGGCTGATCATTTTAATATTGTGGAAGACTTAGATCAATCATTAATTGATAAGTTAATTATTAAATTAAAACCGTATAACATGATTCTTATTTCCATTCATAAATCGAATGGATCACCATGGAAAAATTACACTATTACTCCACAGGCAAAACAGATAATTCAAACATTGAATACAGATAAAAAAGTAATTGTATCCGTATTTACCAATCCGTATTCATTGATTGATTATGCTGAAGGATTTAAACTGGAAGGATTGATCATGAGTTATCAGAATTCTAATTACGCAATGGATTACACTGCACAATTGATCTTTGGTGGTATTGGAGCTAAAGGACAACTACCGGTGAGTTTACATTTCAATTATCTTTATGGTTTCGGACTTCTTACCGAGCCTTGTAGATTAAAATACGGATTGCCGGAAGAAGTTGGAATGGATTCAAAACAATTTAATAGGATAGATGAGATCGTAAATAAAGCAATTTCGGATACGGTTTTTCCTGGATGCCAAATCTTATGTGCCCGTAAAGGAGTTGTTATTTATAACAAAGGATTTGGTTATTATACCTACGATAAAAAAAAGGAGGTGGATGAGAATTCTATATTCGACGTAGCATCCATTACAAAAACGAGTACTTCGTTAGCTGCAATTATGCGCATGTACGATGAAGGAAAAATTGACCTTCAAAAAACATTTGGTGACTATTTACCGGAGTTAATTGGAAGCGACAAAGCAGGAATTAAGCTTATCGATCAACTAACCCATCAGGCAGGACTAAAGCCATGGATTCCTTTTTACACAGCCACTTTAGATGCAGAGTTTCATTATAAAAAGGAATTTTACGATACAGTTTATTCAGCTGAATTTCCTTTAAAAGTGGCAGATAAAGTATTTGCAAAAAAAGACATGGAGAACTATATGTTCGACATAAATAAGACTACAGAATTAAATAGCAGCAAAAAATACAAGTATTCAGATCTTGGATTTTATTTCTGGCTAAAGATGGTAGAAAAGTTTTACGGAAAAAGATTGGATGAGTTTTGTCAGGAAAATTTCTTTAGCAAATTAGGAGCAGTAACTACCATGTTCAACCCATTGGATAAATATCCGAAGGAGCGAATTATTCCTACTGAAGATGACAAAATATTCCGAAAACAAATGATCCAGGGATATGTGCATGATCAAGGAGCAGCTATGACGGGCGGAGTTGCAGGTCATGCCGGATTATTCAGTACAGCAAATGATTTAGCGAAATTATATCAAATGTATTTGAACAATGGTACTTATGGCGGAGAAAGATATATTAATGAATCAACAGTAAAAGAATTTACCCGTTGTCAATTTTGCGACCATAACAATCGACGTGGAATCGGATGGGATAAACCTGATCCGGGTGGCGATGGTGGTACCGCATGTGATTGTGTTTCTTTCTTGAGTTTCGGTCATGCAGGTTTTACTGGATGTTTAGTTTGGTGTGATCCAAAATCTGAAATGGTTTATATTTTCTTTTCAAATAGAATTTATCCAAGTGCTGAGAATAAAAGATTGGTAACCCAGGGTCAAAGAGCAATGGTGCAGGAAGTGTTTTATAGTTCGATTATTAATTAGTAACATCTTCATCATTGTCTTTGTCCTAATGGATTTTTCGGAGTAGACCAAGATTATGACAAAGATTAAGACTATGTTTTATGTGACTGCTTTGTATCAATAATAAATCTTTTATATTCCTATAACCAACCTTAAGTCAACATGAAAACAATTTTAACCAGCCTGCTTTTTATTTTTGCCCTTTCATCCGTTATTGGCCAGACTGATCATCCGAAACTCAACAAGGAAGAAAGGAGATTTCACCACAAACAACACCAGAAAGTAAAAATGAAGTTCGAATCGAATAAGGATTTGGAATCGTTGCCAATTATTCGCAACACACTTATAAACGATACTTCGAAGATTTATTTTAAAACAAATACGGTGCTTACCTTATGTCCTGAAAAGGAACTTTGTAATCCTATGTTTGCAAGTGGATTGATGACCGGGGAAATGTTTTATAAATCAGGTGAAATGGATCCCAATAGGAATTACTCCATGATTTTAACCAATGAAAATGGAGATACAATAAAACAGAATCCACTTTGGAACGATGGAAAGGGTTCAATGATAATCCTAAATTTCGAGCATGTTCGGGAACTGGATAAGAACGATAAACGATACTTTGTTGTTTCGGTCACAACCCAAATTGGTTTTATTGCTGGAGCCAGTTTTTATTATTTAGAACTTGAAAATGACAGCGCTACAAAGAAAACCGACATTCAAGATTTTATGCTTAATTCTACAAAATATAGGTTGTTCTATTCACATGCCGAAATGTAGCTGAAAAATTTCAATTAATCTTCGGATATTTATACTCTAACTTGAACGGTAAATCATGATTTATTGTAAATAAAATAGACGCGAAGAGATTTTATCCAATCGCGGAATAGGTATATCCAAATATTTTCGTGGAGACGACAGGACCCGAACCTGTTTCTTTGTATTTTCAATCCAACGCATAGACCATCTTTGCAACTTCTCCTTGAGTCCGATGTCAGAATCGAACTGACTACATCGGTGTTGCAGACCGACACACATCCATTGTGCATACCAGACATAAAATAAAAAACCGCATGCTACATTTGTAACAAGCGGTTTAAAAAGTTCTGTATTTATCTAGTTAACAGACAATTGAAGCCCACTTGTTACTCGTAGAGCAACAAAAATACGAGATAAATAATAATGAATAAAAAAACCATTTACGTATAAAATAAAATGTCGATATTTATAAAATCATGCTCAAAATCATACGCACCGATTCAACCAACAACGATTTTATCGAACTCGTAAAAGATCTTGATCAATATCTGGCGGAAAAAGATGGCGATGAACATTCTTTTTACGCTCAGTATAACAAGATAAGCATGCTTCAACATGTTGTGATAGCTTATGAAAATGAAACTGCGGTTGGTTGTGGTGCTATTAAAGATTTTAATAGTGAATCAATGGAAGTGAAACGAATGTTTACACTTCCATCACAACGAGGAAAGGGAATAGCTTCAAAAATTTTGCAGAATCTGGAAAACTGGATTGCTGAATTAGGATATAAAACCTGTGTCCTCGAAACGGGCATTCGGCAGCAGGAAGCGGTTGAATTCTATAAAAAATCAGGATATTTGACAACTCCCAATTACGGCCAGTATCAAGGGATACAGAACAGTTTATGCTTCGAGAAGAAAATTTAATTGTAACCTTATTTAACCTTTGCCGTACAATGCCTCAAAATCCAAATTTACCTTCATGGTTTTGAATGCAGCTACCCTATTAAATACAAACTATTTGGTTAAATTCGTCCCCATTTTCCTACTCAACTATTATCAACCAACATTTTATTTAACATAATTATTCACTTTACAAACTACTCATGAAAAGACTATTAACTATTTCAACCTTAGTTCTTACCACATTAACCACCCAACTTTCAGCACAGTTCGTAAACATTCCTGATGCAAATTTTAAAGCTTATCTGGTTAGCAACTTGTCAATTAATGCAAACGCAAATACCGAAATTGAGCTCACCGAGGCCAACTCTTATTCAGCATCAATTTTTGCGGGTACCTTAGGAATTAGTGACCTTACCGGTATAGAAGAGTTTACCAGCTTAACCATATTAGACGTTTCTCAAAACAACTTAGGAACTATTGATCTATCTCAAAATGTTGCATTAACCTCATTCAACTGTTCGTTAAATTCATTATCATGTTTGGATTTATCAAACAATCCAAACCTAACTTCAGTTGATTGTAGTATGAATAGTCTTGCTAAATTGAATTTAAAAAATGGAACAAATGGAATTCTAACCAACATGGATTGCACAGGGAACTCGGTTAGCCTTACCTGTATTCAGGTAGACAACGCTGCTGCTGCCATGGCTGCTCTGGGTTGGGCAGAAGATACCTGGTCGGTTTATAATGCATTATGCACCCAGCCTGTTGCGGGGTTTACAACCAATGCTCCTGTATGTTTTGGATCAGCAATAACATTTACCAATACTTCTCTTAGCTCTACTCAATGGTTTTGGGATTTTGGAGATTTTGTAACATCGACCCTTCAAAACCCAACTTACACTTATTCTTCACTAGCAGATTTCACAGTAACCATGGTTGCGCAAAACTGTTATGGAAAAGATACTATTCTTGATACCATTTCACAAGGAAAAGCAGTCTACGGTAACGCAAGTTATACTTTGGGGCCTATCACTGGTGGAACAGCTGTTTTAATGCCATATCAATCTTATTATACATCATTTGATACATGCCAAGTTGTATCTGTGGATGCAGTAGGCGATTACTTTTTTGGTAACGTATTAGAAGGTGATTACTTAATAAAAATATTTCCTGATACTATCTTGAATCCAACTTTAATTAGTACATATTTTCTTGATGGCTGGGCCTGGGACAGTGCAACAGTGCTTACTCATGGATGCACCGCTGATGATGTTGCCAATGTAACAATGGTAGAAGAATCAGGATTCGGGGTTGGTATCGGTCTTGTGCATGGAACAATCGTTGAAGGAATTGGGTTTGGTCGTGCACAGGGAGATCCTGTTCACGGTGTTGATGTTAAACTAGGAGTTACCGGAACAAGTCAAATCGTTGCCCAAACCACAACAGATCCATTTGGGGAATACTCATTTCCAAACTTAGGATTTGGGAATTATACTATCTATGTAGATATCCCGGGATTAGAAAGAGACTCTATTTATGATGTTGTTATAGATGCATTCAACAATCAATTCCCTAATTTAGATTATCTGGTAGATTCAGTTGCCATCTATGTATTACCAAACATTGGTATAGAAGAAGTAGATGCTGCAGATCCTAATTTCAACATCTATCCAAATCCAATGAGTGAAAATGCAAGTATTGAATATACAATTTATGCTGATGCAAATATCAAATTGGATATCTACAATATATTCGGAATGAAGGTGACCAATTTATTCACCGGACACCAAAATCAAGGAGAATACGTTGTCAACTTCAATGCTACCGGCGGTAAATTTAAATCAGGTATTTACTTCATCGCTTTATCAGGCGATGGTAAAACAAAGATCAAACGGATTGTCATCATGGAATAAAATAAATAGAAGCAATATTTAAAAAAGCCTGTAGCAAATTGTTACAGGCTTTATTGTTTTTAAATGTTAGGTTATTTGCTTTATGGCACCAATTCCCGTCTTCCGCTTTAGTCCTGCAAACATAAAATAGGTGGAGCTAATTTTATGTTTGCAGGCGTTACCGCTTCAACCGGGGGGGTGTTTGACATCTACCCTCATTACCTTCATTTCGCTTATATTAAAGGTCACCGTAAATAACCTGCTTAGGTGTATTTGAATAATTTACGCCTTGCTATCATTTGAGAAGTGATTTAAGTTTACTACCTTTAAATGTAAATAACAGCACTTGACAAAAAATGTATCCCATACCAATGAACACACCATCACAACTTTCCAAACATCTTCACTAAGTTCACTTCGGGGGTAACTGGGCATGGGCTAACTTAAAAGATAATTTATCAGATGTTTCCTGGGAACAGGCAATAAAAAAGGTAGGAGACTTTAATACGATTGCTGCGCTTACATTTCACGAGAATTATTTTGTAGACGTAGTAAATCATGTTTTGGAAGGAAATCCACTCAATGGTGATGACAAAGTTAGTTTCGACCACCCTCCTATTCAATCGAAAGAAGATTGGGATAAACTATTGAATAAAGTTTGGCAGGATGGAGGAAAAATGACGAAGTTGATTGAGCAATTACCTGAAGAAAAACTATGGGAGAACATTGGTGCCGAGAAATACGGAAATTACTTTAGAAATCTCCTGGGTGTTATAGAACATATACATTATCATTTGGGGCAAATTGCCATTCTTAAGAAAATGGCACAATGAAATAATTTAGTGTAACTATAATACAACAGATTCAATTACTTCCCACACTTTTTTAGCGGTATCATCCCAGGTAAATTTTTTGAATTGATGATTTCCTTTTTCAACCAATGACTGTCTTATAGAAACATCATTATAAATTTTCTCATACGCCTCTGCAATCTCATTTACCGTAGAAGGATCAACCATTAAAGCGGCATCTCCTGCCACCTCCGGTAAAGCAGAAGTATTGGACGTAATAACCGGAACTCCGCAACGCATGGCTTCTAAAACAGGTAAACCAAATCCTTCGAAGTTGGATACATAAGAACTGGCAATTGCACCCGAAACTAAAATGTCTAACTCGTTGCGAGGAATTCTTCCCAACAGTTTTACATCCTTCTTGTGTTTTAGTTGTGAATGAGTTTCATAGATACTATCACTTTCAGGATATGATTGTCCAACGATTAAAAATTTAGCATCCGAACCTGTACTCTCTTTAAACAGATCAAATGCCTTCATTTGATTAGATAGATTCTTTCTTGGGTACAATGCCCCAACCGAAATAAAATAAGAACTTCCTTTTGCATATTTTTCTTTCAGGATTTCTTTGTCCTCCATTGAAAACAACAAAGGAGTTTGTTCAACACCATTATACGCCACTTCAATTTTTGAAGGATCAATTCTGTAGCTTTTAGCAATATCTGCTTTGGAGAATTCAGAAATGGTAAGAATCTTCTCTGCTTTTTTTGCAAACTGAGGGAAAAAAGTATTGTAATACCATCTTACCCAAAATGAAAAATATTGAGGATAATGAAAGAAATTAATATCGTGGATAACCGGAATCTGTTTTACAGAAGTTCTTAATGATAAATATCCATCAGGAGAAAGGAATACGTCGGGCTTTATTTTCTTTAATAAACGGGTGATGCAATAATTAAACCACCAGATATAAAGAAAAGGATGACGAGCCTGTGGAAATAAAACATGCGGAACTACATTGGGTCCGTAAATAAATTCTTCGTCGAACGGCCTATCGAATATGAAATGAAATTCAACATCCGGATGATCTGTTACCAATCTGCTTAATACCTCATGCTTATAGGTGCCCAATCCTTCGAGGCGACCTTTTAAAAGCAATCTTGTATTAACGGCTACTTTCTTCATAATAAATTCTCCTTTACGGAGTTTAGCAACAAAAATACATTTTTACTGGAAGTACGAACCAATACATTGAAAGCTACCACAAACCAGCCGTCATTATACTTTTAGACGAAATGGTAGATTATAAAGGTTCGTAAAAGTTCGTACTTCCGGCAGATTACACGAAAACATTATCTTTATCATCGTTAAATACCTCAGATTCGATTAATTGAGTACCAAGAGCTATATCAACCCAAGGAATGCCTTCTTATTGTCTTCAATGATGATAGCAACGGGCTTAGGCTGCTCCAATATTTTGATGAGTTGGGGAGAAATTGGGCTTGTTATTGCATTTTTATGGGATGGCAAATATAAAACCAAAGCGGCCAATTTTTTTAAGGATAAAAGGCTAGTGGCCCTCACTTGCATGTATCTCATCTTTGTAGTATCCCTTTTATATACATCAAACTTTAAATACGCCTTTCATGACCTGAAGGTAAAATTGCCTATTCTCATTGTTCCATTTTTTATGAGTGCTTTTGCTCCACTCACTAAACGGGAGTTTAAGATTTTATTTCACACGCTTTATTTAGGGGCATTTATAACCATGATTGCTGGATGCTTTATGTACTTGGGCATTATTCACCTAAAAATGGTTGATATGAGAAGCTATAGCCCATTTATAGCCCATATAAGAGTTGCTACCTTATTGACATTCCTCATTTTTATGTCGATCTACTTCTTTTTAAACAAAGAGTATAGAATTACTTTGGGCATCTTCTATTTAATATTTCCGGTTATTGCAGTAGTTTTTTTATTGGTACTTCAATCCTTAACCGGGTTTGCAGTTTTGGTTGGAACCATGTTTATTATTCCTCTTCATGGAATTTTGAAAAAGAAAACAAGAAAAATCTCAATCGTATTTATCTTAATATTTGGGATCGTTGGGTTTATCGGTTTTAAAATGGTAAAAAAAGAATATGACAGAATTCACAATATTGAGAAGGTAAATTTGGGGGAACTTCCAAAATCAACCATTCGAGGAAATATGTACAGAAGCGATACCACAAATAAGGAAACGGTAAATGGACATTATATTCAAATCAATATTGCATATTGGGAAATACAACAATCATGGGATAAACGAAGTAATATGGAATACCATGGGCTCAATAAAAAAGGCTGGCCTATATCCTCAACAATTATAAAATATTTGGCTTCAAAGGGTAAAAAGAAAAATCAAGATGAGGTAAATGCACTATCCGATAAAGAGATAAAAGCAATTGAAAATGGAATTGATAATTATTTAAATGTTCATCCATTAGATATTAGATATAGATTCAATCAACTGTGGGCTGAATTATACAGATATCAAAAAACGGGAGATCCTAATCATCAATCATTTTCTACTCGTTTAGAAACATGGAAAGTAGCACAGCATACAATTTCTAAATCACCCGTTATTGGTTTTGGTACCGGGGATGTAAGAGATGAAATGGAAAAATCTTTTGGGGAAACCGGCTCTAAACTGTTACCCGAATTAAGGTTGAATCCACATCAGCAATATCTCACTATTGCCATTGCAACTGGAGTTTTAGGACTGATCATTTTTGTGCTCATTGTTTTCTTTCCAATGATTAAATTCAGAAGCTTCAATCCTTTGTTTCTGGCTTGTTTGAGTATTACAGCAATTGGAATGCTTGATGAAGATACTTTAGAAACACAGGCAGGAAGTACACAGTTTATTTTTATGTATGCAATCACCTGGTTCTTTCATCAGTTTGAAAAAACAAAAACTAAAGAGATTTCTTAGAAAAACTTATACCCAACGGTTATAGAGAAGGTACCTGCAGTAAACCCTGCACGAGGATCCTGGAAAATTACATTTGAACCATAGAGATTAGCAAATCCCCACTGATAACCAAAATCAGCAGTAAATCGCCAAACATCTACTCCTGCACCTAAAACAATACCTCCATTATAATTAGATCCTCCATTAGTTGTAATAGTCGTATCATTTTGTGGATAGGCAGCATCATGAACCGAAATACTTTTGTAAGCGTTCCATGCAAAAAAACCACCAGCATTTAAACGAATATTCACTAACTTAAAATCAATTATTTTATATCCAAACTTTAATGGAACCTCCAAAGTATTTGTTCTGGCGCTGTAATATCTGTTTGGGTTTTCGCTAAAAGTTCCGTCACTTCCGGTCATTGAAAAATTAATTTCGGGTTGGATATAAAAACGTTTGATATTGATACGTCCAAAAGCACCACCTCTAAACCCTGCATTTGCGGATGAAAAATAGTCAGGCAAACTTGTACTAAGTGTGTTTACATTAACTCCTGCATGAATCCCAAAACTAAAAATTTTTGCTTTTTGAGAAAACAATTGAGTTGAAACTGCTACTAAGATTAGAATGAATATTTTTTTCATGATTGGGGATAATAAGTAATAACTGCAAAGGTCACAAAAAATTATATACAATTGCTATGCCAGTGTTAATATTGTGAAATCAGTTAGAATGACTTTTGATAGAAGCTAAAGCCCAGAGTTACTGAGAATCCACTATATCTTAAACTTGCACGGGGATCCTGATAAATAATATTGCTCCCCAATAAATTGGAAAGTCCCCATTGATAGCGCATTTCAAGATTGAATCGCCATATATCAAGTCCTAAACCTAAAACGATGCCTCCATTAAAATTAGATCCTCTGGAGCTGGTAACTAAAGAATCATTCTGTGGAAAAACATGGTCGTGAACTACAATTGAATTGGAAATATTCCATGCCCAAAAACCACCGAATTGTGTACGAAGATTAACCAGTTTGCTCTTTACTAATCTTAATCCAAAAAGAACAAGGATTTCCAACGTATTGGTTTTTGAAGAATAAAACCTGTTGGGGTCATTGGCAAAAACACCATCTCCACCTGTCATTGAGAAATTAATTTCAGGGGTAATATTTAATATTCCAAGATTGATGCGTGTAAAAACACCTGCACGAGCACCCGGATAAACGTTGGTGGTAAAATCAGGTAGACTTGTGCTTACAATATTAAAATTAGCTCCAGCATGAACACCTAACTGCAAATAGTTTTGTGCAAATACATTTGCGCAACAGAGGATTGATATAAAAAATAATCGTTTGATATATAATTTTTAAATATTAGGATAAAAATACAAATTAAAACGTATCCTGGTGTTTCATTCAGGACAGGTGCCGTCAAGAAGTTGCTGACCTCAAGCGTCAGGACAAAAAAAGCCTCTTCTTTACGGAAGAGGCTTTCAAATTATTTTGAAGAGTTTAATTACTCAGCAACTACATTGAAATCGAATTCAATTTTAACTTCTTTATGAAGTTGAGCAGTAGCTTTGTAAGTACCAATGGTTTTAATACCATCGTCTTGAATATGAAGAGTTTTTCTTTCTACATTGTAACCTGCTTTCTTTAAAGAATCAGCCAAAACTACGGTATTAATAGAACCGAAAATTTTTCCTGACTCACCTACTTTAGCAGAAACTTCGATAGTAGCTCCCTGAATTTTTTCAGCAAGGCTCTTAGCTTCAGTTAACATTTTCTCAGCTTTATGAGATTGTTGCTTCAGATTTTCTTTTAGCATTTTCAAATTGCTTTCGCTAGCAACCTGAGCAGCTCCATTAGGAATTAAAAAATTACGGGCATATCCATCACGAACATTTACCACATCGTTTTTATATCCTAAGTTATCTACGTCTTGTTTTAAAATGACTTGCATAATTTCCTACTTTAACATATCTCCAACATACGGCAATAGCGCCAATTGACGGGCACGCTTGATAGCTTGAGCCACTTTTCTTTGGTATTTCCATGAAGTACCGGTAATTCGACGAGGCAATACTTTACCTTGCTCGTTCACCAATTTCAAAAGGTAATCAGCATCTTTATAATCGATGTATTTGATACCTGATTTTTTGAAACGGCAGTATTTTGTTCTTTTCACTTCAATTGGAGGAGGGGTTAAATACCTAATCTCTGAAGTGTTTTCTTCTTTAGCATTCAAATTTGTTGCTGTAACTTCTGTGCTCATAGTTAAATAGATTAAGCGATTTGTTGTTTAGTTGCCCTTTTTGCTCTTCTTCTCTCACTCCAACTGATGGCATCTTTTTCCAATTTAACTGTAAGGAACCGCAGAATTCTTTCATCGCGGCGAAAGGTAAGTTCAAGTTTATCGATGAAAGTTCCATCGGCTTTAAACTCGAACAAGTGGTAGAAACCTGTAGACTTCTTTTTGATAGGATAGGCTAATTTTTTTAACCCCCAAGTCTCTTCATGGACCACTTCACACTTCGCTTCTTTTAAAAGCTCTTTGTAACGATCCACGGCTTCCTTCAGCTGCTCATCACTTAACACCGGAGTGAGGATGAACACTGTTTCATACTGATTAATCATTCGTTTGTTTGTATTTAATTATTAAATTAAAAGGGTGCGAATATACACTTAATAAGCCGAAAGACCAAGTTAACTGACCCTTTTATAGCAAAAACCTCCGTTTTGGCCCCCTCACAAGCTCCCTAAATAATTAGCAAAGCCTCACTCCTATTGGGATGGCTTCATTTATGCAGGGTATACCTTTAAATTTCTTTGTTTTAGCATTAACTTATTGTTAGTTACGCCCTTTTTTTTATTTACTTTGCCCAGCTAAATCTAGAATTAATACAATCAATACCGATTACTATTATGAAGGTAGGTATCCCATCCGAAATATTTCCTGAAGAACTTAGGGTCGCAGCCACCCCAAAAACAGTAAAGCGCTTGCAAAAACAAGGCTTTGATGTATGGATTCAACGGGGTGCCGGAACAAAAGCAAATTACTCTGATAAAGATTTTGAAGAAGCAGGTGCTAAATTAATTGGTACTGCTGCCGAAATATATGGTCAGTGTGACATTGTTTTAAAAGTAAAAGAACCAGCACTTACCGAGGTAAGCATGATGCGTGAAGGGCTTGTGTTGCTAAGTTATCTTTGGCCTGCACAAAATCCTGAACTACTTAAAAAACTAGCCGATCAAAAAGTAAATGCCATTGCAATGGATGCGATTCCTCGTATCTCCAGAGCTCAAAAAATGGATGTACTTTCTTCTATGGCAAACATAGCCGGATACAGAGCAGTTATTGAAGGTTCTTATCATTTCGGTAGATTTTTAAATGGACAAATTACTGCTGCAGGGAAAGTAGAACCTGCAAAAATTTTAGTTATAGGTGCCGGAGTTGCTGGGCTAGCTGCCATTGGAGCTGCCAATTCGCTCGGTGCAATTGTTAGAGCATTCGATACACGTAAAGAAGTTGCAGAACAAATAGAATCGATGGGTGCATCTTTTCTTACGGTAGAAATTGATGAAGATGGTGCCACCTCTTCTGGATATTCAAAAGAAATGAGTCCGGCTTTTATTGAAGCTGAGATGAAATTATTTACTGAGCAAGCAAAAGAAGTAGATATTATTATTACTACTGCTTTAATTCCGGGTAGACCTGCTCCCAAATTAATTATGGATTACCATGTTGCAGCAATGAAACCAGGTTCGGTTATTGTTGACCTTGCAGCAGCAACGGGTGGTAATTGTGTTCTTACAAAACCAGGTGAAGTTTATACTACAGACAATGGCGTTACAATCGTTGGTAAATTAAATCAATTACCTGCACAGGCTTCTCAACTTTATGGAAATAACCTTTGTCATCTTTTAGATGATATGGGTAAAGCCGAAAAGTGGAAAATTGACATGGAAGATGCAGTTGTATCACGTGCAATGGTTACACATAATGGAAAAATCAATTGGCCACCACAACCACTACCCGTAAGTCCACAAAAATCAAAAGTAGATCCGGCAAAAACGGCTGTTGATGCAAAAGAGGCTGAGGCAAAAAGTGTAAAAAAACAAGCTACCGGAATGGTTGTAAAGCTTTTTATAATTGCAGCATTTTTAGGAATTCTTGGTCAGTTTGCACCGTCAGATTTTATGCAACATTTCACCGTATTTGTATTGGCAGTATTTGTTGGATGGCAGTTAATCTGGAATGTATCACATTCATTACATACTCCATTAATGGCTATTACCAATGCCATCAGCGGGATTATTGTAGTTGGTGGATTGGTACAAATAGGAATGTTGGCCGATCCAATGGAAAATTTACCGATAACCATTCTGGCATCAGTAGCCATTTTGGTGGCAAGCATCAATATAGTTGGAGGATTTGTGGTAACACATCGTATGTTGAAAATGTTCAAAAAGTAAAAGAAAATGATTTCAGAGAAAATTCAAATTGCAACTTATTTATTCGCCAGTATTCTATTTATATATAGTTTAGGAAGTCTTTCTTCACAGGAGTCGGCTAAACGGGGAGTATTTTATGGAATTATAGGAATGTTCCTAGCGATTCTTGCAACCATTTTAGGACCTCAAATGCAAGGTGGATATGTTTACATTATTTCTGCCATTGCAGTCGCTTCGCTTATTGGAATTATTCTGGCGCGTAAAGTAGAAATGACCTCCATGCCACAGTTAGTAGCCATCCTTCATAGTTTTGTAGGTTTAGCTGCAGTATTGGTTGGGTTTGGTTCATATCTTGATCCGGGAGAAAAAATTATTGGAGATCCTGAAGCTGATGTAAAACATATCATCCACTTAGTAGAAGTTTTTCTAGGAATATTTATTGGTGCAATCACATTTACAGGATCAATCGTTGCATGGGGTAAACTGGAAGGAAAAATTAGAAGTAAACCATTATTGTATCCGGGCCGACATATAGTAAATATGCTTTTATTGGCTACCTGTATCGCATTAGGTATTTTATTTAGTATGCAGGAAGGAACAAACGGTCTTATCTATCTATATATCATGACGGGTATTGCCTGCTTCATAGGTATCATGTTGGTAATGGCGATTGGTGGGGCTGATATGCCTGTGGTAGTTTCAATGTTGAATTCATATTCAGGATGGGCAGCCTCTGCGGCAGGTTTTATGTTAAAAAACGATTTATTGATAGTAACAGGAGCCTTTGTTGGTAGTTCGGGAGCTATACTTTCTATCATTATGTGTAAAGCAATGAACCGATCATTCTTCTCGGTAATTCTTGGAGGATTTGGTGATGCACCTTCGGGAGAAGCAAAAGAAATTGAAGGAGAAGTAACCGCAATGAATCATGAAGAAGTGGCCGGATTATTGAAGGAAGCTAAGTCAATTGTAATTGTTCCTGGTTACGGAATGGCAGTTGCAAAAGCGCAATATCCAATTTACGATATGGTACAAACACTTCGCAAACAAGGTAAAAATGTTCGGTTTGCAATACATCCGGTTGCAGGACGTTTACCCGGGCACATGAATGTGTTGTTGGCCGAAGCAAATGTTCCTTACGATATTGTTTTAGAAATGGACGAGATTAATGAGGATATGCCTTCTACAGATGTTGTAATGGTAATTGGAGCAAATGATGTTGTAAATCCGGGAGCACAGGATGATCCATCAAGTCCGATTTTCGGAATGCCAGTTATTGAGGCATGGAAAGCGGAGCAAGTAATTGTAATGAAGCGTTCGATGAGTGTAGGATATGCGGGTGTAGAAAACCCTTTGTTCTATAAATCGAATACAGATATGTTGTATGGCGATGCAAAAGACAGCGTAGAGAAAATATTGAGTTACATAAAAACATAAATTCCAAATAACAAACCCCAAAATACAAACGTTGGAATTTGGGATTTGTTATTTGGAATTTGCAATAATAAAATTGATTCGGAGCTTTTCCTCCGTTTAATAACAAGCACGGATTGGAGAAGCAATCCTGCCAAATCAAAAAATAGTATGGGAAGACCACCAGTTAAACCAAAAGAATTCCGCAACGGATTTTATATAGAAGTTTGTAACAAGGGAACAAAAAATGGTATTAAAATCGTAAGAGATACCAAAGAAGAAATGCTAGCCGCCGTTAAGGAATACGAAAAAACCAAGGATATAATTATTCTGGGAGAATTTAAAAGTGGCAAATGGCAGAGTGATCCTAAGAAGCACGTACCATCAACTTGAAAATTTAAAGTTGGAGGTTGGAGGTTAAACTTCTTGTCTCCAACTCTCTATTGTAACAAGTCTAGTGGCTATATACTGATCATAGTGTCAATAGCTCGACTAGTTAAAATATCAGTGCCAGCACTTAGATGGATATTCCGGCCAAACAGACCCCACTTCTTCGCACTATACTGACCCCTCATTTTCAACTGCACATTTTGGGTGATCATCGCCTGATTTAACATTCAAAAGCTAAGTTAGTTTTTTAAGTTATCAAAATCAATTTTGTCGTTATTTTTAGGTGCTCTTTTTTTTCTCAAAGACTCTCCTTTCACCTCTATTCGATGTGCATCGTGAACTATTCTGTCCAGGATTGCGTCGGCAATGGTTTGTTCTCCAATAATGTCATGCCATTTGCTCACTGGTACCTGTGAAGTAATGATGATAGAGGATTTTCCATGCCTATCTTCAATGATTTCCATCAATGTTGATCTGCTTTGTGCATCCAAAGGCTGTAAACCAAAATCATCAATGACCAATAAATGCTGTCGTTCTATTCTGGATAACTCTTTTAAATAAGAACCATCTGCCTTCGCTATTTTTAACCGTGCAAATAACTTGGTATTGTGTTGGTATAATACCCTATATCCTAATGAACAAGCTTGATGTCCCAAAGCAGATGCTAAAAAACTCTTTCCAATACCAGTGCTTCCTGTGATTATTATATTTTCATTTTTCTTAATAAAATCACAGTCTGCAAGTCTTAGAACTTGGTTTCTATCTACACGGTTCTCATCAAAATTTATTTCTTCTACACTGGATTTGTACCGGAACTTGGCAGCATGTACCGAACGATCTAATCTACGATTGTAACGTTCATCCCATTCAGAGTCCACCAGATGAGTGGTCATTTCATCAGCCGTGAACTTCTCATTCTTTCCCGACTCCATGGTTAATTGAAAGGCTCTTGCCATTCCTGCAAGTCGCATTTGTTTCATTTTACTCATTGTTTCATTCATATTATTTGTTTTATGTGTTATTGCTTTTTATTGATAATAATCTCCTCCACGGATGTTTTCATGTAATGGCATTTCTTCTACAACCGGATCTTCTTCATACTGGTCCAGATGCCTTTTTAAAATATCTTCTATGATCTTATAGTTATAATAACCGATTTCATGGGCTCTTTTACAAGCTTTGATAAGCCTTGTATGGCCAACTCGCTTTGCAAAAGATAAAATACCCTGACATGATTTATAAGCTTGTTCCGGATGTTGTTTCTTAGCTAACACCTGGCTTATATAGTATTCTACCGAAGCATCTATCGCTTTTGCTTTTTCTAAAAAGAAGGTAGGGCTCCATTCTGTTACATACCGATGTTGGGGTGGCATGTGCTCAGCTTCGGTGGTATAGTTGTGCGGACTTCTTAATCGTTTATGCTCTGCAATAAGTTGATATTTAAAATAGATCGTAACAACAGATCGTGAGTATTGCATATTTAGCTTTTTACCTATTAACTCATAGGGTACACTATAATAATGTTGATCTTCGCTCAGATACACATGGCCGTTTTTCATTACGGTCACCTGTTTTATTTTTCGCATCTGATATTTGCTTTCTGTTAAGGGTTGGAGTTGTGTTTTCTCCATCGCCCATTGATCTGCTCGTGAACATTCTTTGCCTGTGAGTATATTGTTATTCAACTCTTGCAGGTGTATTCTTACTTCTTGATTTAATTCCACTAAAGAAAGTAGTTGACGATCCGGGATTTTAGCGTAAATACTTTGATAGGAGATCTTAACCATGTTCTCCACATGTGCCTTGTCTTTGGGCTTTCGTGATCTTGCCGGTATAACTGCAACTCCATAGTGATCCGCAAAAGCCTTGAAGTTTTCATTCAGTATCGGCTCATATTTGCTTGGCTTAAATACAGCCGATTTAAGATTGTCAGGAACAATGGCCAATGGTACTCCTTCAAAAAAGTGTAAAGCATTCTCACAGACCGTTATAAACTCTTCTATGGTTTGATTGGGAATCGCCTCTACATAGGAGTATTGACTCCAACCTAAAATGGCAACAAATACTTGGCCTTCTTTTATCTCACCAGTATCAATATCCACATACGGTAAAGTTGCTCCAGCGAAGTCGATATACATTTTATCGGCTGCTTTATGTTCAATATGCATCGAGGGGTTTACTTTTTTCTTCCACTGAGCATAATACCCGAAAAAATGAAGTTTCTGCATAAGCTTCGGGGTGCTCCTGTTTAAATTTTCGATACAACATCCCAACCGTGACTCCCCGTTTGCGAAGTTGCTTTTCCATTTCAGGAAAAAAATCATACAACTGTTGTATCCTCCAATTTACCGGAGCAGTTTGAGGGGGATGGAAAAGTTTGTCTAGCTCAAAATCACTTAATTTTAAGATCTCTGATGGTGGGGTTTTCAATTGAAGATATCCATCAACGTACAGTTTTACCGGGTTTTTCGACATCCCAAGGCGAAAACCTATTTTCTTTTTGCCCATGTGCTGCTGCGAATACAGCTTAATTACTTGTCTTACTTTGCTCATACTTATTGGTTTATTAGCCATGAATCATTAAGTTTACTGTATCATTTTTTCGATACAACAACGAAATAATCAAAATGCTAAATCAGTATGATCAACCCAAAAATACAGGGGTCAGTTTGCTCCGATCTTCTGGGGTCAGTTTACCCCGAAGAGGTGGGGTCTATTTCATGCGGGCAAGTGGGGTCACTTTCAGCGGAATTTCCATTCATATGGCAATTGATGAAAAACATATTGATGGTCAATTTTACACCGTATTGTCAAATGCTAAAACAGGAAAAGTTGCTTTATTATGCTCAACCATAAAATCTAATGAGATTAAAATATGTCTTGATAAGTTTGGTAAATTACTAGAGACCGTAAGTTATGTGACCCTTAATTTATCTCAACTTTTGAATTGGTTGTCAATGAAAATTTTGCTAATGCAATACAAATAGCTGATAAATTTCATGTAATAAAAAACGGTCTTGAATATCTTCAGGCGATTAGAATTCGGTTAAAACAAGAAGAATTGAAGAATCAAAGAGAAGAACAAATTATTCATGATAAACAATACAAGGAAAGTAAAGATAAAAACTTGATTGGTCCAAAAATGAAAACATCTAAAGGGTTTAAACCAAAAAGGTTAGCCAATGGGGATACCGCTCCTGAATTACTTTCTAGAAGCCGATATCTATTAGCGATAAGTCAAGGTAATTGGAATGAATACCAAGTAAGAAGAGCAAATACTTTATTTCAAAAATATCCTACACTAAAACAAGCGTATCAATGCATTATAGATTTTAGAGAATGGTACAAGCCTAAAGCTGTGTGTTTTGAACCATTCACAAATGAAAAAGAATTAGGAAACTGGATTGACAAGGCTGAAAGCAATCCAAGCAATGAAAAAAAAACTTTAGAAATCTTATAATAAACCATGAAGAACGCATATTGAATTATCACAAACACGAAAATAAAACAAATGCAATTGCAGAAAGTGTAAACGCTAAAATTAAAGAAGCAATCAGACAAAATAAAGGATCAAGAGATTTAGACTTTTTTCACTTTAGGATTGCAATAATCGTTTAACCCCAGCACCTCAAAATAATTTTAACCCCTTTTGTTTCTAATATTTTTATTTTGTCTATCATTGTGTACGATGTCTTTTTAGATTGTTATTAATAGTTTCTAATTTGTTCCCCAATATAGTTCAAAGCCTTATCGTATGTTTCAATACCGTGTCCGACATTATTAAACACTTTCACTTCTTTCAACATCTTTATCTGTCTTTTTGCATTTTCAATAGACTTTTCAAATGGAAATAGAAGGTCTTTATCCCCTTCAAGTAAAAATGTGTTTACATTCACTTCCTCCAACTGTTTGTTCATATAATATGGCTTTTGTGTATTATCCTTGTAGCGGCTGATAGCAAAAACTTCATATTCAACAAGCATTTTTTCTGAGAGTTTGGATAGTTTATGATTTGGTTTTGAAAAAACAGCTTTGTCAAGAAATTTCAATACGTTCTTTTCTGTTGGTTTTATTATTGGTAGAAGATTAAAATATAGATTTTTAAGGGTCAAAGAAAAAGGCTGTAAGCAACCGGGATTTAATAAAAATGCTGCTTTTATTTTTTCAGGATTTACAATTCCAAGTTTCATACATATTAATCCGCCAAAAGAAGCACCAAGTATAAATGTTTTTTCAATATTCAATTTTTCTAAAACTTCATTTGCCCAATAGCCATAGTCCAAAGATTTAATGTCTGGCGTTTGACCATCACTTAAATTTGGAAGTCCATTAGTTTCTACCATAAAAATCCGCATTCTATGTTTGAAGTTGTCCAGCCCTTTATCAAAGTCCCATATTAAAGATGTTGTTCTTGCTCCTGGGAATATAACCACTGTATCCAAGTGTTCTTCTTTTGTATAAAGTCCCCAAACGTATGTTTTACCGAGTGAAGTTTCAATTTCATAACGCTCATATTGTCTGTCATTATTTTTTTCTAGTTGTTTTACCCAATTTTGAAAATAATTTAGGTCTTTATTTTCGTCTTTGAAGTACGATTTACATTTTATTTCCATATTTAATTGTTATTGTGATTACCTCAATATAAGAATCATCTATTTCAAATGTTGATAGCCATTATCAGTGTTTTATCCACTCCGCTTAATACATCAGCTTTTAGATTTTTACTGTATATGTGCGGTGCAATTCCAATCCCTTCATAACTTTTGCCGTCTGCTCCTCGGTAATCACCAACACTGATGGTAATAAGCCAGCCATTTGGCAACTGAAAAGGCACTACATCGGAAAATGCACCTGCTGTAGTATCTCCTATATGAATTATATTATCGTTTTGTCGCATGGCAAAAGTAAACGTTTCGGCTGCACTGATTGAGCGTGAAGTAGTCAACAAGATTACTGGTTTCGTATATTGAAAATCTCCTTCTGGTTCCATATACCATTCCACGACATTTTCAAAATCGTTGTGGGCAGGACCATTTCTTTTTTTGGAGGTCATGAAAAGTTTTCTTGATTTGGCAAACCTGCCAGCGATATACTTACTCACTTGATCCCTCCCACCAATATGATCTCTGATATCAAAAATAATTTTATTTGTCGATTCCAAAGCATTCATTGCTTTGTCCATCGCTTTTTTAAAGACAGAAATGTCATCATTGTATGATGATGCATGTATATAACCTATATTGTCAGCTAGTTTCCCATATCCAAAATCCTCACTTTCTTCATTGTATTCGATCAGATAATTATCACGAACTGTTTTAAAAAGAAAGTCTTCTTGCGCCGGGATATGGCCATTGTGGCCACTATTATAATCCGCCAAATTGGAATTGGTTGTGTAAATATTTACATGTTGATCTTTCAAAATGCTTAGAGCAGAAGTAAGCACCTTAAACAAATCTTCATTCGTTTTTGCTGACTTTGCTAACGGAAGATGTGAAGCATAAACAGAATCCCAATTGATATCTTTTACAAGGAACAAGCCATAGTGGCTGTCAAATTTGTCCCACATATTCTGAAATATTTTTTCAGGGGTGTTTTCGATAACCTCTCCAACCATCATCTTCTCGCATGAAGTAAAGGTAATTATAGTAAATAATAAACATAACAAGAGTAAAATAAACTGATTTTTCATTTTTATATCATTAGAAAGTTAAACAAAGAGAAAGCTGATTGCCAAATTGGGTGAGGTGTTGGGGCTTGTTGTAATGTAACCAAGATACTTCGTAAGCAATATCAAAAGCCATTCGTTTGGTGACCCCAAAAGGATATTTTACTGAAAACCTGAAGTTTTGAAAATGATTAATTGTCTCAATTTTATTATTTCTGGTAAAGAAAGTCGCAAAAGCAGATTTATCCGGAATTACCGACGAATTGCTGTAAGGGTTTCTGGTTACCAAAGATACAACTGGAAGAGAGAGTTGGAATATCAAGGGCTTATTATTTTTCATGAGTTAACCTAACCTTACTTTTGCATTTAATGACCCGTAATTAATTAAACCTATTTGCATAAAGCCAGGAGCATATGTTAGGTTTTCTTCAAAACTCCCCCCAACATAAAAAGCAGTTTTTGAGGCACTTCGTTTTTTAACATGATGCAAGTAGCCTAATTCCAGGTTAAATCCCATTTGGGCTATCTCAAGCGTCATGGATTCAGTTGTTTCAACGCCATAAATATCTGCTTCCCTTGCGTAAAAAGTAAGACCAGAACCCGAGGGAGAAAGATTTCCGATAAACACATTCAGATTGGCAGTAAAAATTCCTTTTTTTAAATTCCTTTTGTAATCTAATTGTAGATTTTTCCGAATACCCTGAAACATTTTTGAAGAAGCCTGTAAATCCAATGTTTGGATATAGCCTGCACCTAGGCCTATTTTAAATTGATTTTTTTTATCCAAAACATCATTGCTTTGCTGTGCCATTATTGGGTTGATAAAGGTCAAACCTAAGATGTAAAGCAGAATCAAGTTGTGCCGTTTCCATGACACTGAACCAGCATGTTGGATATAATTTTTGGCTTTTGGCCAACTTAAAGAAGGAGATTTTTCCAAACTTTCATTATTGAAAGCAGAAGCATGGTGCAGAACATCTTTGCCTTTTACTAAATCTATTATTTGCATGTTATGAATTGTTCTGACAAAGGTAGACAGACGAATAATAACACTACTTTACATATGTTAAAAAATGAAGTTGGCTTTATTGTGCCCCGGCTCTGATGCGGCTGAGGCTCACCTGACTGGTGCCGATGTAGGAGGCAATGTATTTGAGTGGGCACCTGTTGAAAATACCGGGATGCCTTTTCTCCACCATTAGATACCGTTCATGTGCAGAGTAAAACCGGAGACTTTCTACATCTTCTTGTCCTCTCAAAATTACCAAGGAAGAGAGTTTTCGGGCAGCTCTTTCCAGATCATGATGCCGTGAACAACAAGCTTCAAAATCATCGTAAGAAAAAGCATAAATTTCAGACTGTTCGATTAACTGAATAGCAATATGGGAGGGCTTACCATTAAAAATGCTTGGTACTGCACCAATAAACTGACCATCAATGGCAAAGTAGAAGGTGACCTCTACGCCATCCCTATTATAGAACGCCCTTGCCAATCCTTTTTGAATATAAAAGAGGGTAGTTGCTCTTTTTCCAAAGTCTAATAACATGGTGTTTTTTTGCGAAGAATGAAAGTGTATTATGGAAGCAAAATCTTCTTTACTCTCTGCTGACAAGGGGTGAATCATCGAAAATGTATCAATGATGGTATGATTATCCATAAAACATGCTTAAATTTAATTTACAATTTGGGCAAACTTTTGAATTTATTTCTTTACTACAGTTTTTACAATCCATTTACTTAGTTTAAAAAATTTGTGAATTTGTTAGTTTAAGGTCTGTTCGGTAAAATTGCCACTAACGTCCTCGCGCTAGGCGTCCGTTGCCAATGAAAGCGGACTGAGAACTTTCGGCAAGATAAAATATTTTCGTGATAATAAATGTTCCGGCAAGTAAATATTTGGCAATGGCGGTTAGCGTGTGTTATAATCAGTTTTTGTCATTCTAAAATTTTTTCAATTGCTTTGTCATTGGCTTTTAGAAAGTCAGAATATGAATTTGATATAAATATATCGGGTTTTAATGAACCTTCCATATTTTTCCAGTTTTCCCAGTATTTAGTAGAATAAGTAACACGCATATTTAGATTTGGTAATTCGAAACTTTTAATCTCTCCAAAGTGATTTATATTCCCTCCGGTAGGCTCTCCTACAAATGTTGCATTTGTTGTCCTCTTTAACTCAATCGCGTTCATTAACGATGAGGACATAACTTTTTGTCCTATCAAAACAAAAAAACTATTTTTATTATTCAAATCACTTTTTTTAATAGCTTTTATGAATGGATTTAGTATGGCCGAATTACCGCCACCATTAAATCTCAAGTCTAAAATTAATTTTCCAGGTCTTTTTTCATTAATGACCTCAAATAGTCTTTCGTTAAACGCTGCAAAAGATTCATTTTCGCTTTCAGCACAACTCCTATAATTGAAATAAAGTATTTTATTGTCTTCATTATATTGAAACCAGTAATTGCTTAAATTACTATATGCTAAAATCTGCTTGTAAGGCTCTGCGTATTTCCAATTTGTAATAACCTCTTTTTTAATTCCACTCACTGTGGTAATTACTGTGTCACCTTGTGGCGATAAGAGTCTAAATTTTACTTCTTGAATATTTTTAATGATTCCAAGTCCTTGTAGAATGGAAGTATTGTTAAAATAAAATGCTTCAAAGTATTTAGA
>Ga0163151_10002288_pt1 | contig 30077 bp, 22 predicted proteins | sample OliLakLV19MP5IB2_FD_145596 | JGI IMG/M metagenome (GOLD analysis project Ga0163151, IMG submission 145596) | Freshwater microbial mat bacterial communities from Lake Vanda, McMurdo Dry Valleys, Antarctica - Oligotrophic Lake LV.19.MP5.IB-2 | ecosystem: Environmental > Aquatic > Freshwater >...
AATTAAAAAAGCCCCCACTTGGCTCAATGAGAGACCACGAGAGTGTTTGGGTTGGATGACGGCTAGTTTATGTGCCAAGCAGCAGGAGGAGTTATTAAGATTTAGTTAAGTTTTGGCTGTGTTTGGGGGTGGGGATACACCATGTGCTTGGATTTACACTATGTATCACAACTATTATAAAGTCAATTTTTATTTCTTGGAGCCGCCACCAAATGCACTGCTACCAAGCCCTCCTTAAAAACCTCTAATTTATATCCAAACCCTTTATTTATAGGCACTTTTAGTGTACAGTAAGGCATAATTATTTATGAGTGCCCCTGCCCAAAATCATCTATTGCCGTACGCCAGGAGAGATGATTTTCATGTAGGTAGAGCGACTGAATTTACTGGTAAAAAACGTTTATTCTACCGTTGCTTAGAGATCTTACCTGGTCTAGCTTCTTGGACTACTTTGATTGGGGTAGTACTTCTGTCTATTTACGCTCCCTTTGTGGCGGCGTATTTTGTTATTGCTTTTGCTTTATTTTGGGTGCTTAAGACAGCTTTTCTTTCTTATCACTTACGTTACAACTGGAAACGTTTACGACACCACATGTCACTCGATTGGAGTCAGATGATCAGTCGTTTTGAGTATCAGCACCTTTACCACGTTGTGATCTTACCTTTTTACAAAGAACCGGCTTCTGTGATTGAGCATAGTTTAGAAGCTTTGCTAAAAGTAAATTATGATCCAAAGAAAATTATTATTGTCTTAGCTGGTGAAGGACGGGCAGGTAGCCACGGCGTAGAAGTTGGTGAAGCAATGAGGCAGCGTTTTGGGTCACACTTCGGCTTTTTCTTACATACGCTTCATCCATCAGATACCCCTGGGGAGATGCCAGGCAAAGGTTCAAATGCAGCTTACGCAGCTGAGAAAGTGAGAACGGAAGTTTTGGATCCAAAAGGTCTGTCTTACGACAAAACTCTAGTGTCTATTTTCGATATTGATACGGTATTGTACCCGGATTATTTTAATTGTTTAGTCTGGCATTTTTTGACGGCGGAGAATCCTCTCAAAAGCTCTTTTCAGCCGGTACCAATTTTTAATAACAATATCTGGGAGGCACCAGCAGTGGCAAGAGTCGTGGCTATGAGTAGTACTTTTTGGGAAATGGTCCAGCAAGAACGTCCGGAGCGAATGGCTACTTTCTCATCACACTCGGTTAGCTTCCAGGCACTCTATGAAGTTGGCTACTGGCAGACGAATATGGTCAGCGAAGATTCGCGGATTTTTTGGAATTTATTAATTGCCAACAATGGCCAGTATAATGTTATTCCACTATCTTATCCGGTATCGATGGACGCTAATGCAGCACCGACTCTATGGAAGACGATAGGACAAATCTATAAGCAGCACCGTCGCTGGACTTATGGCGTCGAGAATCTTTGTTATATCCTCTATCACTTTACCCAAAACACTACTATTCCACTTAAAAAACGCATTATTGTTTCACTCCAACAAGCTGAAGGTTACTGGTCACTAGTGACAAATCCAATCATGCTTTTTATTCTCGGCTGGGCACCCATCTTCCTTGGTGGTCAAGAATTTCACCAAACCGTACTGTCGTATAATCTACCAATTGTCGTGAGAGACTTGTTGATTTTGGCTATGTTTGGTTTAGTGATTTCCTCGGTCATTTCACTGAGTTTGATACCACCTCGACCACAAACAGCTAGTCGTTTTCGATATTTGGTGATGGCCGTACAGTGGATTATGGTACCAGCAACAATGATTATCTTTAGTGCAATTCCTGGTCTTGATGCCCAGACTAGACTAATGTTCGGCCGCTACATGGGTTTCTGGGTAACTCCCAAGTCAAGGTAAAATAGTTTGTATGAAACCTGTAATTCAACCTCTAGCTAAATGGCAACGCACACTTATTTTCTCCGTACTCTTACTGGCTTTTTTGGTGAGTCTACCAGTCTTCATGTTTTACGCTACTGGTTACCGGTATGATTTTTTTTCTGACAAGCCCACTATTACTGCGACGGGTGGTTTGTATATTTCGGCTGAGGCACCAGACAGTCTAATTTATATTGATGAAGAATTAGTTAATAACGCTCGAGTGTTTCGACAAGCTTCTTATATTCAAGGTTTGACTCCCACAGTTCACCGAATTCATGTTCAGTCAGTCGGTCTACACACGTGGGTAAAGGAATTGCTAGTTTTGCCACATATTGTGACTGAAGCGGAAGCATTTAATCTCCCTTTGCGTCCACAGATTAGACCTGTGACTGAATTTTCTTCGGTCCGCGGCGACACCATCATTTTAGCGACTAGTAGTGCTGAAACAGTTTTTGCCAAAGCTTCAAGTTCAACACCCTTGATCATGGCTACCACTACTGCCACTAGTTCATTCCTAATCAACTCTGAATTCTCCGTGTTGGAGATTTTGTTTGCTGAACAAGAACAACTTGAGAGGTTAAAAGCGTCCAGTCAAAATGATAAACCGTTTTCTTTTGCTACTACTACAGCAACATCTTCACGGCTAGAGCTTGCTACTACAACTAAGCAAAGAGGGGCTTTGACTTTATACCAAAGAGGGGATGACGTTTTTGCAGCCGTTCTACCTTCAACCAGTAAACCACCACACTATTTCTGTGCCCCAAGCACTTTACCAGAATATTTGACTTTGCTTGGAAACGCATCTAGCGAAGCTGATAATTTAATTACTGAAACTGATTTGATTGAAGACGATCGGTCAACTGTTTTGGAAACGTGTCGACTCGAAATTCGAATCGATCGAAAATGGCAAACAGTCATTGCTTTCGATTTTGTTCCGGAAAACCCAAACTTAGTTTTGCTACACTTAACCGATGGTATATATGTGGTGGAAATTGATGATCGGTCTTGGCAAAATGTCCAAAACTTATACCCTGGTACTGAACTCAAAATGTTAGTCTATGGCGGGAATATCTTTGTAAAAGAAAACGACTTTATGTTTGAAGTATTGATGGAAATTCCGACTGAATAAGGTTGTGTTAAAATATTTTTTATGTCTAATGCTCAAGGCCATAAGCACCTAATGTCACAAATGATTGCAGAAATCAATAGTATTTTTTCAGAAATTGGTTTTGTGTTTGCGGAAGGCCCGGAGCGTGAAAAAATTAGCTTCAATTTTGACGCACTCAATGTCCCTAACGATCATCCGTCTCGCGATATGCAGGATACGTTTTATCTGGAGAATGACCCTGAGATGGTCATGCGTACTCATACATCACCAGTACAGATTAGATATATGAAGGAAAATAACTTGCCGATAAAAATGATTTGTCCAGGTAAGGTGTTTCGCAATGAGGCAACTGATGCCACACACGAAGCGCAGTTTTTCCAGCTCGAAGGTTTGATGGTAGGCAAGGGGGTATCAATGGGGCAGCTAAAAGGTACTATCGAATATTTCTTCTCCAAATTCTTTAACGGGGAAGTGGAAGTTAGGTTTAGACCAAGTTTTTTCCCTTTTGTAGAACCAGGCGTAGAAGTCGATATGATGATTAAGAAGAATGAATACAATAAACTCTCAGGACGCTGGATTGAGATCATGGGAGCTGGTATGGTGCATCCAAATGTACTTCAGGCGGCTGGAATTGATGCTGGGGTTTATCAAGGATTTGCTTTTGGAATGGGTATTGACCGCTTGGCGGTTTTGAAATATGGAGTCGATGATATTCGACTGATGTACAACGGGGATCTGCGTTTTGTTAATCAATTTTAGCCCATTAGAGATAAATATGAAATATTCATACAATTGGCTGCAGACTTATTTTAAGGAGACTCTACCATCACCCGAAATTTTAGCTGACAAAATTACTTTCCACTCTTCAGAGATTGAAGAGCTAATACCCTTAGACTCAGATACTATTTTAGATATTAAAATTCTGCCGGACAAGTCAGCTTGGCTGATGTCACATAGAGGCATGGCTCGTGAAGTGGCCAATATATTGCAGTTACCAATGCAGAATGATCCTTTAGTTGCTGAACCAAATTTAGTAAAATCAGACCAGATTCAGATTGAATTGAACTCAAAAAATTGTGATTTTTATAGTAGCTCTTTACTCGAAGGGGTAAAGGTAGGTCCGTCACCAGCATGGCTCAAAAACCAGCTCGAAGTAATAGGTCAGCGTTCAATCAATAATATTGTCGACGCTACTAACTACATTATGTTTGGCTTAGGGCAGCCACTACATGCTTTTGATGCCGATAAGTTGGGAAATGAAAATGGTGTCTATAAAATCACCGTGCGCCAAGCGGTGCTCGGAGAAGAAATCATTGTCCTGACTGGAGAAACTTACAAGCTCAATCAAAATGACGCCGTGGTCGTGGATCAGGTTTCTGGTAATTTAATCGGTATCGCTGGAGTGAAAGGTGGGCAAGTAGCTGCTGTCGATGTCAACACCAAAAATATCTTGCTCGAGTCGGCTCACTTTGATCGGGTGGCAGTGCGTAAAACCGCCAAAAGACTAAAGCTCCAAACGGATGCTGCTAAAAGATTTGAAAACGGTATTAGTCGACAGACATCAGCTATAGCTATGAGGGAGTTGGTACAAAAAGTCATTGATTTAGCTGGAGGTAAGGTTTTGGTCCAGAGTTTTGCTGGTGAGTTTAGCGAATCAAGAAAAACCGTAACTTGTTCAATAGAAAAATTAAACTCAGTTCTAGGTCTTAATTTAGCGGAGGCTGAAGTGGAGAAAATACTACAAAGCTTTGGTGCCGTGACAAGTACAGTAACTGGTGGAGAAATCAAACTCACGCCAAGTTTTGAAAGAGATGACCTCGTCTTGGCTGAAGATCTGATTGAAGATATTGGTCGAATCTATGGTTTCCATCATATTAAGTCAGTTGTTCCAGAAAAAGATACGGTCCATAAATTTAACCAAAGATTTTTCTATGCTGAAAAAATTAGACAAGCTCTCATTGGTTTAGGTTTTTCTGAAGTCTACACCAGCTCGTTTAGAAACCAGGATAAGGTTAAGCTGGAAAACGCCCTAGCTTCAGATAAGCAATTTTTACGCAGTACCCTAACCCAAAACCTGATAGAAGCTAGACAGTTAAATATTCCACATCGTGAGCTCCTCGGGCTTTCAGCCGTTAAGGTTTTTGAAATTGGTAACGTCTTTAATATTAAAGATGAAGAATTTAGAGTGGCACTAGGGGTGCAGTCTGGCACGGCTTATAAAGCCAAGGTGGATGAACCGATATTACTTGCCGCACTTCAGGCAGTGGAGACAACTTTAGAAAAAGAGCCGGAGCTCTTATATAACCAAGAGGGAATAGTAGAATTTTCTCTAGATAAATTGATTACTAGTCTGAAAGCTGTTGAAGCTTATGAAACTTTAGTATTTCATGAACCAAAACAATACCGAACTTTTTCTTTGTTTCCAGCTATCAGCCGTGACATTGCAATGTGGGTTCCCGAAGACACCGAGGTGCAAACAATTTTAGATTTATTGCAAGAAAATTCTGGTTCTACCGGTGTTCTGGTTAGTCATCTTGATACCTTTACCAAAGAGGGAAAAACTTCCCACGCTTTTAGATTAGTCTTCCAAGCTTTCGACCGAACACTTCGAGATGATGAGGTAGAAGTGGTAATGGAACAGATTTACCAGCAAGTCGCTACAGCGGGCTTTGAGGTGCGATAAACTGCTATTTTCTGGGGTTATTTGATTAAGACAACCAGGCTATATTCTGTTATAATAGAACGATATTTTAATGTTAACACAACTTCAGCATGTCAGATAAAAAAGGTACCTACGATGCTTCTTCAATTTCCGTCTTAGAAGGACTGGAACCAGTTCGAAAACGACCAGGAATGTATATTGGGACCACCGGTCCTGATGGCCTTCATCACCTAATCTGGGAAGTCTTCGACAACTCACGCGACGAAGCGATGGGTGGTTTTGCTGATCAGGTAGAAGTGGTGCTTTTACCAGGTGGCTATATTCGTGTCGTGGACAATGGTCGTGGTATCCCGGTTGATATTCATAAACAAACAGGCGTTTCAGCTCTTGAGACTATTCTGACAGTGCTTCATGCTGGTGGTAAATTCGGTGGAGAAGGTTCTGGATATAAAGTGTCTGGGGGTCTTCATGGCGTGGGTGTGTCGGTTATGAATGCTCTTTCGACTCATGTTATAGTCGAGGTGCATCGTGACGGGGCGTCTTATATACAGGAGTACGGTATTGGTGTTCCAAAGTATAAGGTGAAGAAAATGGGTCCGTCAAAACTACATGGTACAGCTATAACCTTCCAAGCAGATGCATCTATTTTCCCTGAGACAGCTTATGACTATAAGAAAATTGTTAATAACCTTCGCCAACAGGCCTACTTGGTAAAAGCGATGCGACTGTCTGTGATTGACGCTAGATTAGTAGCTGGAGAGGAAGCGGCTGTACACGCTTCATCAGACAAAGCTGTAAAAAAGCTTCTTGATGGTATTCGCGGTAAACAATACTTGTCTGATGAACACTACGAGGTCCCGCAACAACATTTCTACTTCGAAGGAGGACTACGTTCTTTGGTCTCCTTTAATAACCAGTATCAAAAACCAGTACATAAAAATATCTTTTATGTGGAGAAAACTGATATTGATTCTAAAGTAATGTCAGTAGAAGTAGCGTTGCAATACGTTGACGATATTTCAGCACGTATTTCCGCTTTTGCTAACAATATCTATAACCCAGAGCATGGAACTCATATTACTGGCTTTAAGACGGCCTTGACCCGAACCTTAAATAATTATGCTCGGAAGAATAATTTCTTCTCAGTGAAAGACAAAGATACTGGTTTTACTGGTGATGATGTTTTGGAGGGGATTACAGTAGTGGTGTCAGTAAAAATGCCGGACATTCAATTTGAAGGACAAACTAAGGCCAAGTTGGGTTCAGTTGAGGCACGAGGAGCTGTGGAATCAGTTTTTGGTGAAGCCTTCTCAGCTTATTTGGAAGAGAACCCAGATGATGCTAAGGCAATTATCAACAAAGTAGTGATTGCGGTCAAGGCGAGAAAGGCAGCTAAAGCAGCGAAGGATAGTGTGCTGCGGAAAGGTGCACTTGAAGGTATGTCGCTCCCAGGAAAGTTGGCAGACTGTCAGAGTAAGCGTGCTGAAGACTCAGAGTTGTTTATTGTGGAAGGGGACTCTGCTGGCGGTTCGGCTAAGATGGGGCGGGATCGAAAAACACAAGCAATTTTGGCTTTGCGGGGAAAGATTCTCAACGTGGAGCGAGCCAGAATTGATAAGATGCTTGCTTCAGAGCAAATTAAGAATGTGGTGATAGCTCTTGGTACTGCCATTGGCGATGTCTTTGATATTTCTCGTCTGCGCTACCATAAAGTGATTATTGCGACTGATGCTGACGTCGATGGGGCCCATATTCGAACCTTACTGCTGACACTCTTTTACCGCTACTTTAAACCACTAGTTGAAGGTGGTTTTATTTACATTGCGCAACCCCCACTTTATAAAATACAAAGAGGGAAAGAAATAAAATACGCTTTTACTGATCAAGAAAAGTTCTCTGTTTTGGAAGGTATGGGCATTGATGTTTCAGCTCAAGAAGAAGTCACTGAAGAAACAGATGAAGAGGCTCCAGAAGTCGCTGAGACTGCCAAGAAGGTGAGTAAGGTTCGGATTCAGCGCTACAAGGGACTTGGTGAGATGAATGCTGATGAACTAGGTGAGACAACTATGAATCCAGAATTCCGTATTCTGAAGCAGGTAACGATTGACGACGCTGTTATGGCGGATAAGGTATTTGATATCTTAATGGGCACTGATGTTTCTAGTCGTAAGTCATTTATTCAATCTAACGCCAAAATGGCTAATTTGGATCTTTAAAGAGTCGATAGAAATTGCAGCTCGCTACAGCCATATTCTCCCATGGAGGTCTAATCTGGCTAAGCGCCTGCATAAATTCACAATAGTCGACGCTTTGCGTCTCGTTTGCTCATTTAAAAAGGCGCCAACCATGTTGGCGCCTTTTTATTTTTTGGGTGCATTATTTTACAGTAGCTGACCAGTTGAAACTATTGTTGCGACTATTAGTGTCATTGTTTGTTAGCACTTCAACCGAGAAAGTTTTGGTTCCGCGATCGCTGATAGCTTCGAAGGCTATCGTGATGACTGCTCTTTCATTAGGCTTAAGTGGTATTTGTCTGGTCGACTCGTAGTTCGTACCGTCAGGTAATTTAGTTTTGAATGTCCAATCGCCAGAGGTTTTAGTACCTATATTTTTGATGGAAAATTGGATGGCGCCTGCAATATTACTTGTCAGGGTACCGGTGTTAACGAAACGGCCACTGTTATCAGTACGACCAACACCAAGGTAAGTCACTGCTAAGTCTGTGTAACCATTAGGGTTAGACACAGGTAGAATATAACTGTACTGATATTGGTAAGTTGGAGATCCGATTGTTGGCTTAGTAGTCGTCGCTCTAGTAGTGATTTCTGGTACGGGTACTGTTTCTGGAGTTTCAATTTCTGGTGTTATCGGGGCAAGACGTGGATTGAGAACTTGTAGGCTTTCCTTCACTATCATTGATGAGTTGAGCTCATTCTTTTTAAAGTAAGAGATTGTATAGTGAAAATTTGTTTCGAATTGTTTTTCTGAGTTAATCACTAGACTAACACTAGAAACATTTCCTAGATCATAGGTCTTCTCACAATCAGTACTCGTAAACTGACTGACTGTCGTCTGTAGATTTACTGACACTCCATCCGCACATTCGTAACTAAAGGTATAGGTGCCAGTATTTAGGGGACTCCAGTTGATTACGGTAGCAGTTCCAGAAGTTGCTGGGTGCGAAAGGGTTTCAATATCTAATAAAGTAGGCCCTGACTCATCCGGGTCGTAATTATAGACACTGTCGGCTAAAGAGGCGAGAGAAGTAATAGCGTTAGGAAATACTTTGACAATTTGCACAGCCAACCAAGCAATTAAAATAATAACTATTAATAAACCAAAAACGGCTAAAGTCTTGATCACCCCCTCCTTTTTCTCAGGCGTTACATTTTTCTCGGGTGTTACGTTATTCATGATGCGAACGCTACCACAACCAGAAAAAATGTCAATCTTTTTAGGTAATGAGTAACCGCGCTAACTGCCTACATTGACTTTTCTATAAAACGTGCTACCATAGCAAAATTATGAAAGTTAACTCATGGTCTGAATTAACCGATGTCATCTTGTTACGAAAGATTTCTTTTTTGTTGATTTTTTTTACAGTCTTCTTGTTTAGCTACGCCTTATTGGCATGGTTGGACTTTTTGCCTGAATTAGTCGAACAACCAGCAGAAACAGAAGTAGCTGAGATCATTGCTGTCGAAGTGGCGCCAGCCCCGGTTGTCCTTGAGGAACCGATTACTAAGCAGGAACCTACAAATCCGGTGTATCCTACCAATATTTATATCGCCGCCTTGGGTCGAAATATACCCGTACTTAACCCCACTTCTCGTAATATTACAGATTTAGACGCGGCTTTGTTAAAGGGAGCTGTTCGCCATCCCGATTCAGCTACTCTAGAGAGAACCGGAACGGTTTTTTTACTAGGACACTCAAGTTATTTGCCAGTAGTCCGAAACAAGGCTTTTCAGGCTTTTAATGATATTCAGAAGCTAAAGTGGGGTGATTTGATCGAAGTCACTACCGCTGAGGGTATGTATATCTATCGGGTCGACAAGGTCTATCGGGCCAAGGCTCAAGATGTGACTGTGCCGATTGCTGGACAGGAAAAACGCTTATTTTTAGCGACTTGCAACAGTTTTGGTAGTACTGACGACCGCTATATCGTCGAGGCAGAATTGCTTGAAACCAAGCTTTATTAGCAAAAAAATCTTGCCAAGGGCTTGACAAAATTAGAATTTCGATATATTATAAATTAATATATCGTTCTCTAAAGTAAAGTAGTTCTCTGACTCTAATTTAAATTTCACGAACTGGTCATCATTAAGATGGACAGTAAATAATCGTATTTTTAATTACTCTTGCGTACGTTGGTGTAGGTGGGAGTATAAAAATTATGAATTATAAAATCTTATTTATGCAATTTACTTCTTATCTTAAACGATTCGCACCAGTACTTGGTGTTCTTGTTGTACTCGTAGCTGTGTTTAACTTTGGATCATACGACCCATACAATGAGTTGAGTACTATTTCTCCAGATGCTGTTATGGCTGCCGGTGGTTTTGTCTTGACTGACACTAAGTCTGGAACTGAATGTGGTTCTGACTGTGGTGGCGGTACAATCATTACCTGTAATGTGTCATCCAGTGTCAACACAGTTGTGCCTGGTGGAAGTATCAATATTTCTTGGCAAACTTCAGGCGCTTCTATAGTTACCCTAAACAATCAAGCCGTTGGTCCGTCTGGTTCTCATACATTCACGAACATCCAAAACAACACCACCTACACCTTGTTGGCTACTAGTGTCGACGGCAGTGTTAACTGTCGCTCTACAGTAACTGTAGTATGTTTGATTCCACCTGCATGTGTATTAGACGCTTCAGAAACTTTAGTTGAACCAGGAGGAAGATCAATTCTAACTTGGACATCTACTAACGCTAACCCAAACAGTGCTTCATTCAACCAAGGTATTGGCAATGTCCCAACTAGTGGTTTTCGACAAGTTTTTCCCACGGTAACTACTACTTATGTTCTGACAGTTACTGGAGCAAATAATCAGACTGCTAATTGTTCAGTTACTATTACCGTAACAACAGTAACCCCAACAGCTCCAACTTGTGATTCCTTCACCGCTTCACCAGTTTCAGGTGCTCCAGGATCACAACGAACTCTAACTTGGACTACCTCAAACGCTAACACTGCTTCAATCAGTCAGGGTGTTGGTCCAGTGTCAGTTAACGGTAGTACATTTGTTAACCCAACCGTAAACACCCTTTACACCCTAACTATTGTCGGAGCTAACAACCAAACTGCGAACTGTTCGGTAGCCGTTACAGTCACAGCAGTTGTACCAACAGCTCCAACTTGTGATTCCTTCACCGCTTCACCAGTTTCAGGTGCTCCAGGATCACAACGAACTCTAACTTGGACTACCTCAAACGCTAACACTGCTTCAATCAGTCAGGGTGTTGGTCCAGTGTCAGTTAACGGTAGTACATTTGTTAACCCAACCGTAAACACCCTTTACACCCTAACTATTGTCGGAGCTAACAACCAAACTGCGAACTGTTCGGTAGCCGTTACAGTCACAGCAGTTGTACCAACAGCTCCAACTTGTGATTCCTTCACCGCTTCACCAGTTTCAGGTGCTCCAGGATCACAACGAACTCTAACTTGGACTACCTCAAACGCTAACACTGCTTCAATCAGTCAGGGTGTTGGTCCAGTGTCAGTTAACGGTAGTACATTTGTTAATCCATCAGTAACGACGACTTATACTTTATTAGTGAGTGGTGATAACAATCAAACAACAAACTGTTCAGTTACTGTTATTGTCACAGCAGCACCACTAGCCCCAGTTTGTTTATCTTTCACTGCAACACCAATTTCAGGTGCTCCAGGATCACAACGAACTCTAACTTGGACTACCTCAAACGCTAACACTGCTTCAATCAGTCAGGGTGTTGGTCCAGTGTCAGTTAACGGTAGTACATCTGTTAATCCATCAGTAACGACGACTTATACTTTATTCCTAGTTGGAGCTAACAACGAAACCTCTAATTGTAATGTGACTGTTACAGTCGTGGTTCCGACGCAGCTTACTTGTGAAAACAACGTAACCTTCACTGCCAATCCAAATTCAATTCGTCGAGGAGACTCTTCAACTTTGACTTGGAATACAACTGGAGTAACTTCACTACGATTCGACAATGGTATTACTGCTACAGGCTTAAGTGGATCTGTGACCGTAGAGCCAAGTAACTCAACAACCTATAACTTAATCGCTACTTCTGGTAATAACACGATCAACTGTCCAGTCACAGTGTCAGTTAGTACAGGTGGTGGCGGTGGTGGCGGAGGTTCACCAACTCCACGCTGTGAGCTATCAGTTTCAAAGAATCGAATTACTCTTGGTCAGAGCGTAGAACTAACTTGGGAAAGTAGTAATGCCACTGGCTTAACTCTTGAAGATCGAACTGCTCGAAAAACATTAGTTGATACTGATGGTTTGAGTGTTCGAGACCGGGAGCGTCTACTGGATGATAATCTAACAGTTTCGCCAAAACGAGATACTACATATCTCTTAACCGTTACCCGCGGCTCTAAAGAAAGAACTTGTACAGTTGATGTTCGAGTAGGTGACAATGTGGTGGTAACGCAAGTTAGAGATCAGCAGCCACTAGTTTCTGGTATTGCTCTAACACAAGTGCCATATACTGGATTTGAAGCTGGGCCCATCTTAACTGTCTTATTCTACCTACTACTAATGGCTTGGGCGTTATATATCGCTTACATCCTAGTAATCAAAAGAGACACGCTCGGAGGACTAAAGTTAGCAAGTGTAAATCATAATGATAGTGAACCGATTTTCCATTACGAATATGTTAGTCCTAAAATCTTGGTCTCGCAAAACACAGCAATAGAAACGCCACTGTCGTTTATGCCAGCTAATCTACCAGTCGCTCCTGTAGTGGTTGGGTACGCTAGCTTAGCGACACAGACTGAAGGAGAAGAAAAGAATATCCGTAATATGGATGAAGACGAAATGACGACACTTGAGAACTATGCCCACGCGCGCAAGATTCTTATTTCCAGTGATGCTGTCCGTCACTTTGTCGCGACCACAAATTCTGTTGCAGAAAGAACTGAAGCACTTGATCAAGTAATCAAGGCTGCTAAAGAAAAGTTTCCTGCAGAAGATGGTTGGGTAGTCTTAAATGAAAAACGCATGCAAGACCTCTGTGTCATCTGTTCTGTCAACCAAGCAGCCGCTAAACCAGAAGCTGCTTATATTCCATCTGTAGTGCCAACTGGTGCTGGCTCACTAGCAGAAGCAATTGTGACTGGCAATGTGATAGCTGCTTATGAAATGATTGGTCACCGACCAATGTTTGCTCTAGCTGACGCTGCCGCAGACCTAGACGCTGTCTACCGACTACGTCGTGGAGGAAAGGGAAGTGTTTCTGAACTATTAATGAAAGAAACTACTTCACTAACAGATGAGCAAATTCTAGCGGTTATCGCAGCTTTAACTGGAGCACTCGATGGTGTTTACACTGACGAGGCTTCTGCGGTAAAAATGTCAATCATGAAAGCAATTAAAGTGGTTGCCTAATAAAAACTTTGAACTAAACAAAAAGCCCTGCGCCTTAAGGCGCAGGGCTTTTTGTTTTAACTTTAGATTTTCTTAGTTTCAATTTCTACTAGTAAATGATTTCCAAATTCATTTAGAGTTGTTTGTTTGGATGATCCATCTCTTGATTCTACGGTAATATTTTTAGCCTCAACTTCTTTGTCACCAACCACAATGAAGTAGGGAAGCCGATCTACCTTAGCTCCACGAATCTTTTTGCCCATGCCATCATCTCCGTCATCAAAACTCACTCGAATACCAATGGCTTTTAATCCTTCATAGATTGTCTTGGCGTAATCAGAGTGTGTTTCTGCTACTGGAATGACTCGGACTTGCTCAGGTGCTAGCCAGAGAGGGAAGTTGCCACCGTAGTGTTCAATCAATATACCTAAGAAGCGATCTGGTGAACCAATGAGGGCGCGGTGAATCATGACAATTCTTTCTTTTTCGCCCTTTTCATTGGTACATGTTAGGTCAAATCTTTCTGGTAGAGTTCGGTCAACTTGCACTGTAGAAATTTGCCACTCACGACCTAGAGCATCGACGGCCATAATGTCTAGTTTTGGTCCATAGAAAGCTGCTTCACCAGTGACTGGCTTAAAATTAACTCCAGCTTCTTCGACAATATCGAGGAGTTCTTTTTCAGAGCGCTCCCAAGTCTGATCGTCACCGAGGTATTCTTCTTTATTTTCTGGGTCACGTAGCGACAGTCTAATCCAGTAATCAACGCTGTAAGTTTTGAGTGCTTGTTTGATAGTGCCAAGAACAGCTACTATCTCATCATGGACTTGAGCTTCGCGACAGAAAATATGTCCATCATCTTGTGCAAAGGCTCGCAGGCGAGTGAGGCCGGATAATTCTCCTGGTCTTTCATCACGGTACAGGTTGGCAAAGTCGCTGTAGCGAATTGGTAAGTCACGATAACTTCTTGGCCGTGAGTCATAAATTTGCGTATGTTGTGGGCAGTTCATTGGCTTCATGAACATTTCATCTTCAACGTATTGTGATTTCACTGACAACATATCGTCTTTATATAGGTCGTAGTGCCCCGAACATTTAAACAGTTCCGCCTTGTTGATATTTGGAGTATGAACCTCACCAAAACCAAGTTTGGTATTTAGTTCACGTGAATAGTTGATGATGGCGTTTCGAACGATGTTGCCTTTAGGAGTCCAGAGCGGCATACCGCTGCCGACCAAATCAGAGAAAGTAAACAAGTCCAGCTCTTTACCAAGCTTTCGGTGGTCACGCTTTTTAGCCTCTTCAATTTGTCGCTGGTAGGTTTCTAGTTCTTCTTTAGTGTCAAAAGCTAGGCCGTAGATGCGAGTGAGCATGGGATTTTTTTCACTGCCACGCCAATAGGCGCCCGCGATTTTATCGAGCTTGAAGCTATCAGGAGCAATTTCTTTTTGCGGGTTCTCACTATGTCCACCGCGACAGAGGTCTGTAAATTCGCTTTTACCTTCGCCGCAAGTGTATAAAGTTATTGCCTCACTCCTAGCGGCAATTTCCTCAATGATTTCTAATTTGAATTGATTCCCTGCAAAAATGGTCCGTGCTTCTTCTGGCGTTACACCAAGATGTTTCCAGGTAGTCCAGGTATTCAGCAATTTTTTCATCGCTTTTTGAATATCTTTCAGACTCTCTTCGTTAAGGGTGGTTCCACTAGAAAAGTCAACGTCGTAATAGAAGCCAGTATCGATTGCTGGTCCTAAGGTGAGTTTGGCGTGTGGGTAGGCGTCGCTAATAGCCTTGGCCATTAAGTGGGCTAGGGTATGCCTTTTTTGTTCTAAATTTTGTGACATATAGTGTGAAGATTCTCAAAATGAGAGAATTGCTTTGTTGCGGAGCCTCAACGTCTCAGTCATCGTACTAGTCGTACGCCTCCTTCGCCGTTTTCTCCGCGCCGTGCACTTCAGCTCATTTTGCAAATCTTCTGGTGATAGTTTCTGATAATTAATTAAAAATAAAACGTCCGAGCAAAAAAATAACCAAAGTTACATTTTTGCTCGGACGTATCTCAAAGTGAGACCGCGGTTCCACCGGGCTTCTGCCATTTCTAGCAGCGCTTGATTTTCAGATTAGGGAATTTAGGTTTCCGCAAACCTTTCGGTTAACCGAAAGGTTTCTGGTGTTTGGTAGACACCACAATTTCTGAATGTTTACCTATCGTAAGTCTTTAATCACTTTTGGTCAAATGCTAATTTATTCCGGATTGGTTGTCACTGTCCCAGATTCTCTTTTTCGGAAAGTAATTTGGCTTTATCAATCAAAATACTAGGGTCGTCATTACGAATAGATAGTTTGCCTTTGATGGCAACACAGTTACCAACTAAAAGAACGTCTTTAAGTGCAAGGTAGGTCTCAGGGAAGGCCACCATCTCGATATCACTCGTGGTGTCAGACAAAACCACAAAAGCCATGCGGCCACCCTTTTTAGTCAGTAGTTCTTTGACACTACTGACCATTCCGGCAGTCACCAGCTCGCCTTTAAGACGTACGATAGCTATCTCTTCTTTATCAGTCACCGCTTTTTTAATTTCAGTAATACTGGGGCGTTTGGCCATTTCGGCAGCAAATTCATCCAGTGGGTGTCCAGAGACGTAGACACCGAGGAGCTCTTTTTCCCAAATTAGTTTTTGAATTTTGGTCGCGGGTTCCGCTGGATTTAGATTAAGAGTATTGACGACACTGTCATCTGGGCTAAAAAGTGATTCTTGAGCTGATTCTTTTTCGGCTACTTGTTCTTTGTTAAAAGTCAGTAGAGTTTCGATATTGGCAAACATTACTCCCCGTTCTCCAAAGCTGTCTAAGGCACCAGTCATAATGAGGGCGTCGAGTGATTTTTTGTTGAGGTTGCGATTGTTAACTCGAGAGAGAAATTCAGCTAGGGAAATGAAGGGCCCGTTTTTTTTGCGTTCAGTAATAATAGCTTCAGCGATGCCGGCACCGAAATTTTTAATTGTCGTTAGTCCAAAACGGATAGTTTTTTTACCAGGAACTACTGAAAAATCCGCAAATGATTCATTGATATCAGGAGGCAAAACTTCAATATTCATGCGCTCACATTCCCGAATAATTTCAGAAATTTTTTCGGTATCACCGGAGTCGGCTGTGAGCACGGCTGACATATACTCCACCGAGAAGTTGGCCTTCATGTAAGCAGTTTGGTAGGCTACTCGCCCATAACTGGCAGCGTGCGCTTTGTTGAAACCGTAAGCGGCAAAAGGTTCAATCAGGCTCCAGAGTTTGTTTGCTAAAGCGGAAGTTAATTTTCCGTATTCGACGAAGCCGTTTAAAAGTTTATCTTTTTCCGCCGCCATCACTTCGGGAATTTTCTTACCCATCGCTTTTCTGAGCATATCAGCCTCAAGCCAGCTGTAGCCAGCGAGCTCGCGCGCGATAGTCATAACGTCATCCTGGTAAGTGATGACTCCATAAGACATATCCAAAATTGGCTTGAGTCTAGGGTCAAGATAGGAAATTAAATTAGCGTCATGTTTACGCTCAATATATTGTGGAATAGATTCCATGGGTCCAGGACGGTACAATGCTACCATCGCATTGATGTCGTGAATGGTGCTCGGCTTTAGTTGCTTTAGGAAAGCAGTCATTCCAGTACCATTAAGCTGAAAGAGTCCCATGGTCTCGCCATGCGCTAAGATGGCGAATGTCTTACCGTCATCAAGAGGAATGTTTTCAATATCAACCTCAACCTGCCTGATTTTTTTTACCCTCAAAACAGCGTCAGCCAGAATGGCTAAGTTTTTGATACCGAGGAAGTCAAATTTAAGTAAGCCAACACCATCCTCGCCGACACTCTTCATTTCATATTGTGTAATAAACTTACCAGTTTTTGGATCAGCTTGGATTGGGACAAATTGATTAAGGGGTTCTGGGGAAATCACAACACCAGCCGCATGAACACCGAGATGACGTACTCGACCTTCTATTTGTTTTGCTAAATCAATAACCTCTCTGGCCTCACTGTCTTTTTTGTATAGATCCGCTAGGTCAGGTTCTATCTCAAGCGCCTTCTTGATGGTCATGGGGAAGCCTTGGCTACCAATCGGGATGAGTTTTGCAATCCGGTCTCCAACCGAGTAAGGGTGTCCAAGGGCACGCGCCACATCGCGTACTGCCGCTCTAGCCATCATGGTTCCAAAAGTACCAATCTGCGCTACTTTATCAGCGCCATATTTTTCTTTAGCATATTCAATAATCTCATCGCGACGATTATCAGCAAAGTCCATGTCAATATCCGGCGCTGAAGGCCGTTCGGGATTGAGAAAGCGTTCAAAGGGAAGTTTGTATTCGATCGGGTCCACGTTGGTAATCCCGAGGACATAAGTTGTCAATGAGCCTGCAACCGAACCACGAATGGTAGTCAAAATTCCTCTGACTCGGGCTTCACGTAGCAAATCACCTACCACCAGGAAGTACTTGGCGTAACCTTTGTTCTTAATAACTTCCAATTCATAATCAAGACGTTCTTTGATAACAGGATTGTTAATATCAAGATTACGCCACTTCACTCCTTCGTAAGCAGTAGCGTGAAGTTCATCGTCAGGATTTTTTCCACTAGCAATCTGGTAATCAGGAAAATACCAATGGGTACCAATTTCAATCTCCACATTACACTCCTTGGCAATTTTGACGGTATTGGCCAAAGCCTCAGGAGTGTCTTTGAAGTACTCGGTTGCTTGGGCTTGGGTGATAAAAGAAAAATCTTCCTCACTGCCATGGTCGTTGCTTAAGTCGATCACTCCACCGTTTTGGATTTTGATTAAGGTTTCTCTGGCTACACGATCTTCCGGTTTGAGGTAATAGACATCATGAGCAGCTACTAGAGGAGTGTTTGTCTCTCGTGCTAATTCGATAATCTTGTTTTGATTATTTTGGTGATCGAGAATTTCAGGATGGTGGGTAATTTCTAGATAACAATTTTCGGGAAAGATTTTTTTATACCAGTCGAGTTTTTTTAGGGCATACTCTTGGTCATCGTCTTTGAGGGCGCGGGCTACTTCGCCCGCAAAAGAGGGAATAATACAGACTAAGTCTTTTGCGTATTTTTCGATGAGTTCATCATCAAGACGCGGTTTGTAGTAAAAGCCTTCGAGGTTAGATAGCGTTACTAGCTTGATGAGGTTTTGGTAGCCGGCAAAAGTTTTAGCAAGCAGTACCAGCCGCGCGCGCGGCTTGTCTATCTGGGCGTCTTTGTCATGTCGGGTTCGAGGTGCTAGGTGGGCATCTAGACCGATGATGGGCTTAATACCTTCTTTGGTACACGCCTTGTAAAAATCAATAGCTCCATACAATGCGCCGTTGTCAGTGATGGCTAGTGCAGTTTGTCCATCAGCTTTAGCAGCATAAGCCAGCTCTTTTGGCGTTGGGAGAGCATTGAGAAGTGAGTAATGCGAATGAACATGGAGGTGTATAAAGATTGGTGGCGTTTTCTCGCTTTCAGACATAGTTGTGCCATTGTATCATCCGTTCATAACTCTGGCTAAAATTTCGCTACTGCGGCATTTAGTCACTCTTTGTAACCTTAAAATTTCTAAGTATGTTCCAATCTAGAGGAGACTAGTTCTTCGTTTAACACCATAAATTGGTCTACATATCATGTATGATATGTATAGTTGGGGAGATAATCTTGATCTAGATAATTTTTATTTGCTACAGGCAACAGTTTCTTAGATTAGGGCATACTAAAATTCTGTGAAATCACTTAAATATATTATTGGTATCGATGAAGCGGGACGCGGGCCGCTGGCCGGACCTGTGTCTGTCGGGGTCGTCTTACTCAAAGTAAATTTTGATACACAGACTTTAGTGGGAGTGAACGATAGTAAGAAATTGTCTGTTATTAAAAGGGAAGCGGTTTTTCTAAAAGCTACGCAACTGAAAAAAGCTAAAGCGTTGGATTATGAAGTGACATTGGTTTCAGCAAAGGAGATTGATAAAAAAGGGATTGTGCCCGCTATCAAGAAAGCACTCGAAAGCGGGCTCAATAAATTGATAAAAAGACATTCTCTAAAACCGGGCTTGGTCATGATCAAACTCGATGGGGGACTAAAAGCCCCGGCAGAGTTTTTTCATCAAGAGACAATCATCAAAGGTGATCTCAAGGAATACTCCATCGGACTAGCGTCTATTTTAGCCAAAGTCACTCGCGACCGCTATATGGAAAAAATTGCTAAAAAGGAAGCCTTTTCTAGCTACCAGTTTGCGAAGCATAAAGGCTATGGCACCATTCTTCATCGTCAAATGATCAAGGTAAACGGCTTGTCACCCGAGCATCGAGCTAGTTTTTGTAGGAATATTGGTAAATTTCTCAATCAGAGTGTCAATTGAGGTACTAAGGAGGAAGGGAGTTAAAGTCACACTTTGGCTTGTCTACATATCATACATAATACGCCGGACATATCATACATGATATGTCCGGCGTATTTTAAGTTTCTGATTTCATGGCTAAGGCGATAGGCTCTTTCGCGCAGTTGCTTTTTTATAAGGATTTGTTATAGTTCTGCCACTATGGTAATTCGAATGCGACATACGCGGTCTCATACCGCCAACCGACGCTCACACCACGCTCTAAAAGAGCCGACGGTAGCTGTCTGCAAAAACTGCGGTGGTAGCCACCGTCCACATCACATGTGTCTAAATTGTGGTTTTTATAATGGCCGAATGGTTATTGACTTGCTAACTAAGAAAAAAGCTCGAGATGCGAGAATATCAGCTAAGAAAGCAACCATCCGCGGTGAAGAAAACGAAAAAACAGCAGCATCAACTCCTGAAGCAGCTCCAAAGAAATAGTCATATCAAAGCCCCTTTCGGGGGCTTTGTGGATTTAGAGGTTTACGCTCTAAATCGTGTGTTATAGTAAATGCAGTAGAAGTTAAGTACATTTTTTTATGGCCAATCGGCACCTTTCACGCAGTATAGTTCTTCAAGCACTCTTTGAGTGGGATTTAAATGCCGTTGATAAAAAAGACGCTATTTCAATTTTAGACAGAAATATAGAGGAGTTCGCCCAGAATAAAACCGACCGACCATTCATGGAGAAGCTTTTAAATGGTATTTTGCGTAAGCAACCAGAACTTGATTTGGTGATTACCAAAGCGGCACCTGAGTGGCCAATAGACCGCATCTCTCCTGTGGACCGTAATATTTTGCGTCTCGGGCTATTTGAACTGTTGTTTTCCGAACGTTCGGAGGTACCGGCTAAGGTAGCTATCAATGAAGCGATTGAACTGGCCAAGCAATTTGGTGGCGATAACAGTAGTCGTTTTGTTAACGGTGTACTGGGTGCTGTCTATAAAGAGATTGGTGAGCCTGGAAAAGCAGAGGTGAGCAAGCATCGTAAAAAAGATGTTCCGTTTGACCAGATGCCGATTGAGCGTCTTTCTGGCGCTGTCGTCTACGCTGAGGCCGATGGCCTAATGTACTTTGCTTTAGTGCATGATATTTTTGGCCACTGGACGTTGTCAAAAAGCAAGGTAGCAGAAAATGAGACTGTCGAACAGGGAGCGGTCCGTGCCCTAAAGGAAGAGATTGGTTTACCAGTCGAAATTGAGGCAGAGCTCGGAAACAACGAATATATCGCCACTCAGCCGGAAAAAGGTAAGGTGCGTAAGCAGGTGCACTACTTCTTGGCTAAAGCGCCGTACCAGGATTTAATTCTGGCTAAGAAGGGTGGCCTGGATGACGCTAAGTGGTTTAGAGTAGCTGATATTTTGGATCTTAATTTTTATGAGGACATCCTCCCGATAGTGACTAAGGCGATTACGATGTTGGTTGGCAGAAGGAGTAAATAATGCTAATCTCAGCAGATAAAGTGACTATATCTACACCTATGGTTGAACGAAATATAGAAGCCGAACTAATAAAATTACAAGATATTCTTGGGGTTAAATTTAATGACGTCCGTGTTTTATTGTCAGCGATTACTCATCGTTCATACCTAAATGAGCATCGAGAAGCTGATTGGGAGCATAATGAACGCTTAGAGTTTTTGGGCGATGCTGTCTTAGAGCTTGCCGTCACTACTTTTTTGTTTGCTAAATTTCCTGAGAAGCCGGAAGGGGAGCTGACCGCGATTCGAGCCGCCATCGTCAACACCAATTCACTGGCTATCGCTTCAGAACAACTAGGCGTCAATCAGTATCTCTTGATGTCTAAAGGTGAGTCTAAAGACGAGGGTCGAGCTCGACAGTATATTTTGGCTAATGTTTTTGAAGCCTGTATTGGAGCGATATATATTGATCAAGGTTATGATGGTGCTCGTGAATTTATTGCTGGGCGCCTCTTTGCTAATACTGATGAAATTGTCAGAAAGCGGTTGTGGCAAGATGCCAAAAGTCGTTTTCAGGAACTAGCTCAAGAAAGAGCGTCAATTACACCTACTTATGAGACTCTCTCACAGGATGGTCCAGATCATGACCGGGTGTTTACTGTCGGAGTTTTTTTACGTCACGAGAAGATTGGTGAAGGCAAAGGACGTTCCAAGCAAGAAGCTGAGCAGCAAGCGGCGCAAGCGGCAGTGGCCAACAAAGAGTGGGACGTTTAGTCTATATTAATCAATTAACTACTCTTCATTTAAACCCTCAAGTTGTTTTTAAAACCCAGACCTACCCCAACCTTTTTAAAAACAACTTAAGAGTTTTGTTGTAAGTAATGTCCGTAGGTTAGTCGGGGAGAAAGTGTGAAGTAAGACGAAGAAAAAGAAAAATTCCCAGCTGGGAATTTTTCTTTTTCTTCCCATGTCTCATGTCCTTTTTAAGAAAGTCGCGTGTTATACTTTCAACAATGAAGTGCATTCGGCCTCTTAATACCTTGCGTGGACTAACCTTGATCGAGGTGATGGTCGTTATTGGTATTATTGGTATTTTGGCAGCGGTGATTGCGGTGAATGCGGTGGAATCTGGAAAAATTTCCCGTGACGCCAAGCGACAGGCTGATTTGCGAATGCTCCAGAGTGCCGTTGAGCTCTATAAAAATAAGAACGGGCGGTATCCAGAGGCTTGTAATGGAGCTGAATGGTCAGGGCAGTCTAATTCTAACTATAGTTGTCTTGGAGGTAGCTCACAGTACATTATTGACTTAGCGCCAGAATTTATTCCGGTATTGCCTTATGACAACAAACTCAACGGCACGAATTCTGGTTATGTTTACCGAACTAATGCTGAAGGGTCGGTTTATAAAATCATGGCCATGCGCACGGTAGAGTCAGAGTTGGTAACTTACAATCACAAATTTAAGAGTTGTCATATTATTCCTCTGTCCAACGGAGAACGACATATCGGTCAAAATATTGATATTGGAGGGTGGTGTAACTGGGCTACTCAAATAGCTAATGAACCAGATGGTAATGAAGGTAGTTATGCCACTATACCGCATTGTTTAAGAGCGGCCGATAACGACAACCAGACTAATAGATTTGATACTTCCTACGGTGTGTGGGGCGGTTTTGCTGCAGAAGCGACTGGTCTAGAAAAGTTTATGATGGTAAGAAACACTACCAAGGTAATATGTAAATAAAATATGAAATTTTTTCTAAACAAACAAAAAGGTTTTACTCTCATCGAACTGTTGGTGGTGGTGGGAATTATCGCCATTCTGTCATCGATTTTGTACGCTAACTTTAACGAAGCGCGCATGATTGCTCGAGATAAGGCGCGCATGACGTCCCTCAAGGAAATGCAGTTGGCCTTAGAGCTATATAAGGCTCAGTATGGAGTATACCCAGATGCCTGTAGTCCTGCAAACACAATAAACTTTGTCGGACCAGGAGACACAACTGCCTCTGACTTTGATAAGTGCGCAAACTACATCCCTGCGTTAGTGCCGGAATTCATCGGCGCCTTACCGCTAGACCCTGTTTTTGAAAACGAAACCAACCGCGGCTACTACTATCGCTCTAATGGCACTAGCTACAAGCTTATGAATTATGGTTCAGTAGAAGTGAATTTAGTCGCTGATTTCGGTCATGAATTTGCTCGTTGTCCAGAAAGTGCTAGTCCAGACTGTATCCTTGATGGCGGAGGTAGTCTTTTTCCTACCACATATGCCGTTTATAGTGCTGGGGCTGAGCTCTGGTAATGTCTAAGTAAGTCATGTATCTCAAAGAGCTAACCATCGCCGGATTCAAGTCATTTGCCAAAAAAGGTGAGCTGGAATTCTCAGCACCCATTACCGCTATTGTCGGTCCGAATGGTTCTGGAAAAAGTAATGTGGCTGAATCTTTTCGCTTTGTGCTCGGCGAGCAGTCGGTCAAGTCGATGCGAGGCAAGCGGGGTGAGGACTTAATTTGGGGCGGGTCAACTCAGGTCGCTCGTGGTAATCGAGCAGCTGTGTCTATTTTGCTCGATAACACCAATCGAGTTTTTCCGCTTGATTTTTCTGAAATAAAAATTGAACGTGTAGTCCATCGTGACGGCCAAAACGAATATATTTTAAATGGCTCAACTGTCCGACTGAAGGACATCCAAGAACTTTTGGCTTCGGCCAATATTGGTTCAACTGGACACCATATTATTTCCCAAGGGGAAGCTGACCGGATTTTGACCGCTAATGCCAAAGAGCGACGCGAAATGATTGAAGACGCCTTAGGTCTAAAGATCTATCAGTACAAGCGCCTAGAGGCCGAAAGAAAGCTGACTAAGACTACCGAGAACGTAGCTCAGGTAGAGTCACTGCGTCGTGAAGTAGCGCCACATCTTAAGTATCTTGAAAAACAGGTGCAAAAAATCGAAAAGTCTCTGGCTCTACAAGCCCAACTTAAGACTGTTTATGCGGAGTATTTACGTCGTGAAGATATATACATTGCCTCACATCATGACCGACTCATAGCCGAGCGACATGACCCAGAGATGGTTCTTAAGAAAATCCATCACGATTTGGCTGTTGCCAAAAAAACGCTACAAGCATCAGAGGAAGAAAATGATTCTAAACCTTTGATCGATGCTCAGGAAGCCGTCCAAATTGCTCTAGCTGAAAGACAGGCAGCTGAACGTGAATTAAGTAAGTGTGAAGGCCAAATTGCGCTTCTGGAGCGACGTCTGGCGGAGATCGAGAGAAGGCGGGCGACGCCAGCGGGTAAGACTATCCCATACTCAGAAATGACGGCCTTGGTTGGCGATATTGAACAGCAGGTTAGTAAGGCGCTACAAAAGAAAGAAGTGTCTTTTCTTGAACGGGCTCTGTCAGATATTGTCCATCGCTTAAAACTGTTTGTTGAGCGTGCGACTGAGAAGACTGATGACAGTTCTGATTTTGACCAAAAAGAATTAGAACGACTGCTGTCAGAAATGGCTAAACTTAGTAAGCGAGTGATTGCTACGAAAGAAGCTGAAGAGCAGTCCAGAGAAACTTACGCAGCGATTGAGCAAAAACGGGTGCAAGAGGCGACGGATGGTCGTGAGGCGGAGCGAGCAGTCTTTCGTCTGGTTGGCGAGCAGCGTGATTTAGAAGCTAAGCTGGAAAGGATTGATCGAGAGCTGGCAATCCTCGATCGTGACCGAAACGAATTTAAGCGTGAGCTGCAAGAAGCAGTGGCGCTTTTGGGACGAGCGGCGTCTGATTATTTTAATTACATAATTAAGAATGAAGCGGGGAATGAAGTTAGTCAGGACATGGTTGTGTCTGAAGATCGAGACGCTCAAAGAACTCGACGCCATGAACTGGAGAAATTAAAAATTCGCCTTGAGGAACTAGGAATTGGTGCCACTGATGATGTGATTAAGGAGTATAAGGAAGCTAAGGACAGAGACACTTTTTTGGCTCATGAGATTGCTGATTTGGAAACATCAATTGCCCAATTACGAGAACTAATTACTGAACTCGAAGGTAAGCTTGAGGAACAATTTGTGGTCGGAATTGAGAAAATCTCAATTGAGTTTAATCGCTTCTTTGCACTGATGTTTGGCGGCGGCGAAGCCGAATTGGTGACAGTGACCACAAAAGCTAGGGTTAGTGATGAAGAACTTGAGATTGAAGGTGAAACTGAGGATAAGCAAAAAGAAGATGGGATTGAGCTGTCGGTGAAGTTGCCAAACAAACGGGTGAAGGGCCTGGAGATGCTTTCTGGTGGTGAACGTGCCCTGACTTCCATTGCACTCATCTTTGCGATGTCTCAGGTCAATCCGCCACCGTTCATTATTCTAGATGAGACCGATGCCGCTTTAGATGAAGCCAATAGTCGTCGTTATGGAGATATGATTGAAGCCTTAGCTAAGAAATCACAACTCATCTTGATTACCCATAATCGCGAGACGATGAGCCGTGCTGGTGTGCTCTACGGCGTAACTATGGGCGGAGACGGTATCTCTAAGTTACTTTCAGTGAAGTTTGATGAAGCACTGGCTGTCGCTAAATAGACATAAGGATCCGCAGGCGACTATATTTTATTTATGCAGCCACAAGAATGATTTCGACCCCGCAGGGAGAAATTAGACTGTGTGAGCTGCAAAATAAAAACAGCCGGGATTTTCCTTTAGGAAAATCCCGGCTGTTTTTCTCTCTCAACATTACGTCGTAATCAACTCAAAATCCAACTGCCGCGCTTCTTTGTCCGCCTTGATGAGTTTGACTGTGACTCGGTCGCCGAGTTGGTAGATCTTTCCTGTCTTCTGGCCCTTAATTCGGTATTTGCTGGCTTCGTGTTCAAAGTAGTCACTCTTAATAGTAGCTAATCGAACCATGCCGTCAGCCAAACAGCTTTCTTCTTGGACATAAATACCCCAATCAGTGACACCTGAGATAACGCCGGTGAAGGTTTCGCCAATTTTGTTCATCAGGTATTCCACCTGTTTAAATTTTATTGAATCTCGTTCAGCGGTCACGGCTTCCATTTCGCGTTGTGACGACTTAACGGACATTTGTTCGTACTTGGCGACTTCCTTTGGACCAATCATTTCACCGTTCAAGTGTTTGCGAAGCATACGGTGTGCCATAAGGTCTGGGTAACGCCGAATAGGTGACGTGAAGTGAGTGTAAAATTTAAATGCTAATCCAAAGTGACCAATGTTCTTAGTCGAATAAACGGCTTTGGCCATCGTGCGAATACTGGCAGTTTTGATGAGATTTTCTTCTGGCTTACCCGCCACCTCTTTCAAGAGTTTATTAATAGCAGTTGCTTTAACAACACCTTTATGGGTTTCAAATTCGTAACCAATCGCCCTAAGGAACATCGCTAATTCTTCGACTTTGTCAGGATTGGGGACATCGTGAATCCGATACACAAAAGCTAAGTCTTTGTTTTTGTCTTTGGAAAGATTATAGATAAATGTAGCAACTTCTCGGTTGGCCAAGAGCATGAAGTCTTCGATCATGAGCATAGTCTCAACGCGCTCTTTTTTGTACGCGTTGATCGGCGCACCACGTTCGTCTAGTTCAAACTTCACTTCAGAAGAATCAAACGCAATGGCCCCGGCCTGGTAGCGCTTTTGTCTGAGTTTGCGACCAAGAGCCATCATAGTGTTTAAATCGTCAAGGTGAGGTCCTGACTGCTTGTCTAGCACCTCCTGAGCTTCTTCATAACTGAAACGCTTATCAGAGTGAATAATTGTTTGGCCGTACCAGGCATTAACAATCTCAGCTTCAGTATTTAATTCAAAAATAGCTGAGAAAGCTAAACGATCTTCATTAGGCCTTAGTGAACAAAGGTCATTACTAAGTATCTCTGGTAACATCGGAATCACTCGGTCCACTAAGTAGACAGATGTTGCTCTTTCTTTGGCTTCTTCGTCAATCCCGTCATTGTCCCGTACATAGTGTGAGACGTCAGCAATATGAATTCCAACCTCAATGTTACCGGAAGGTAGTTTTTGGCACGATAAAGCATCGTCAAAATCCTTAGCGTCGACTGGGTCGATAGTCATTGTCATAACATTTCTAATATCACGACGCTTAGGATCTTTTAGAGCTTCAGCAAAAATTTGTTCTTTAGTAGCAAATAATTCTTGAGCCGCTTGTTGAACTGATTCGGGGAAGGATTTAGAAAAACCACCACTGCGGATGATAGCTTGCATCTCAGTTTCATGATCACCAGCATGTCCAAGAGTCTCGGTAATTTTAGTGATGGGATCAAGTAGTGATTGGGTCCAGGAAGTAATCTCAACAACCACCTTCATACCTAAGTCATTACTGGTTGCTGTCGGTACTAAGGGTCTGATGTGAATCCTACCATTATCAGGCATGAAGAAAAACACTGGTTTGCCGTCCACCTTCTTTTCTTTAACCACTCCGATTAGCTCTCGATAGGCAGGTTTAACGACCTTTAGTACCGTACCTTCCTGACGTTTTCCGGGTACTTTTTTCTTTAATTCTACTTCAACAATATCGCCATCGAGGGCAAATCCTAGACTCTCTCGCTCAATAACAATATCTTCACTTAAATCAGGGTGGTTTACAAAACCAGTCCCTTTGCCGCGAATCATGATTACTCCTTCGTGAGTATTGAGTTTATCCATATGGGGGCAGTATAGCATTAGATGCTTAATTTGCTAGCTAGTCTAAGACTAATTTCTAATTAGATTCCATAGTACAGCTATTGACCAAATTTATTCCATCTGCTACTCTAGCCCCACTTATGTTAATGATGCGTTTACAACGAGTCGGTCGTAAAAATGACCCTTCTTACCGCCTAGTAGTCGTCGACAAACGAACTGGTCCTAAGAGTAATAAAAATATCGATCACTTGGGTTCATATAATCCTAAGCTTGGTCAGGTTAATATTGAAGCTGAAAAAGCGAAACACTGGTTATCTAAGGGTGTTCAGCCATCAGACACAGTTCATAACTTACTAATTACACACAAGATTATTGAAGGCAAGAAGCGAAATTCTCTTTCACGCAAATCTCCAATTATCGATGAAGCTAAGGTGAAGGCAGCAGCTGAGGCTAAGGCCAAAGCGGAAGCTGACGCCAAGGCGGCTGAAGAAGCTGCTGCTACAGCTAAGACTGAAGCCGAAGCTCCGGCTGCTGAGGAAGTTGTCCTGGAAGCAGAGCCTGCTACTGAAGAAGAAGTCAAAGAAGAAGCGGCTGCCTAAATTTTTCAATTCAAAAATCAACACAAAACCGGGTGCTTGATGGATGTTACATAATACCCCATGCGTTAGTATGGGGTATTATGTAATTATTAAATACCTCCCGAGAGAGGGAATCATTATCCAGCAAAAACGCCTGGTTCCCTCCGCGAAAAGCCTGTGGGATAGCGTGGCGGACTTTTTTACACCCGGTTTTATGTTGACGGTTAAGTTTTACTCTCGTATCATTACTCGCAGCAGCGTCTTAGGGCGAATGCTTACCAGAATACTAAAATATTGATGTATGGATACCCACGAAGATAAGCAGTTTCTAGAGAGTTTAGTAAAGGCCTTAGTTGATCATCCTGAGACTGTTAACATTAGACGTACCGTTGATGAAATGGGAGTTCTTTTGACGCTCGATGTTCACGCAGACGATATGGGAAAAATTATTGGTCGTTCAGGCAATACCGCCAAAGCGATTCGAACATTACTCCGGGTAGTGGGAATGAAGCACGATGCTCGAGTCAATTTAAAGATTAATGAACCAGAAGGAGGGCGAGCAATGAGCAGTGAAATGAGTGAAGCGATGCGGGAGGATAATCCTTCGACGGCGCCTAAGTCACTCGACCAGGCCATCGAAGATTTGAAAATCTAAATTGACGAATTTCTTCTTTAGGCAGCGGTAAATCTTTCCTCACTGTACCCTTGTACAGCTAGATAAAATTTCCTTACCTGCCTTGAACTGGACCTAAATTTTAACGACTGTAAGGAGTATAAAATTGGAAATACTCTTGTGGAGCACTCAGTCTTAAACTTTAGGAGGAGGTGGAAAAAGCCCGATGCTACGCACCGGGCTTTTTCTATGCTAGGATTTTATAAACATGCATTTTCATATTATTTCAATCTTTCCGGAAATCTGTCAGACCTACCTCGAGTCAGGGGTTCTTGGTCGAGCTCAGAAGAAAGAGAAAGGATCAGGAGCTAAAGTGACAGGTCAGAAGATTAAAGTGTCATACTACAATCCCAGAGATTATTCTTCAGATACCAAGAAGCGGATAGATGATCGTCCTTATGGTGGTGGTCCTGGTATGGTTATGCGTGCTGAGCCAATTCTTAAAGCTTGGCAAAAGGCTGTAGGACGCAAAAAGAATCATGGCAAAATCAAGACTTTTATCATGTCACCTCGGGGAGAAGTTTTCAATCAGGCTAAGGCCAAGAGCTACGCTGCCAAATATGAGCATATAGTTTTGATTTGTGGTCGCTACGAAGGCATCGACGATCGAGTCAGGCAAATACTAAAAGCGGAAGAGATATCAGTGGGTGAGTATGTCCTGACTGGTGGGGAATTACCAGCTCTGACTATTATTGACGCCGTTGCTAGAAATATTCCCGGGGTTCTAGGTACTTTTGAATCATTGGAAGACGAACGCGATACCAATGGTCAGTCTTTTACCAGACCAGAAGTTTTAAAATATAAGAGTAAGGAATATTCAGTACCTGCAGTTTTAGTAAACGGTGACCATAAAGCCATTGACGCGTGGAGGTCAGGGAAGAGTAGGTAAATTTTGTTACCATAACTAGGCGATATCTCCACCTTACTTGACTATTTGCTAATTTTGTAATATAAAACTCAAGTGCATAGTACTTGTATCCCCACCCCCAAACACAGCCAAAACTTAACTAAATCTTAATAACTCCTCCTGCTGCTTGGCACATAAACTAGCCGTCATCCAACCCAAACACTCTCGTGGTCTCTCATTG
>Ga0163151_10002295_pt1 | contig 30046 bp, 22 predicted proteins | sample OliLakLV19MP5IB2_FD_145596 | JGI IMG/M metagenome (GOLD analysis project Ga0163151, IMG submission 145596) | Freshwater microbial mat bacterial communities from Lake Vanda, McMurdo Dry Valleys, Antarctica - Oligotrophic Lake LV.19.MP5.IB-2 | ecosystem: Environmental > Aquatic > Freshwater >...
GAATGGTAATACCGAACTACATCCCGAAAGCCCCGCTTAATCCCGATAATTATCGGGATGCGGGGGGATTAGTCCCTTTCTTTTGGACTATTATATATTGAGTTTCGGTATAAAATATTATGAAAAAACATTTTTGAATACAATTATAAACAGACCAATGACTGTAAAAGCCGAACTTCTGGAACAAATTAATGCCATAAATGGAAAGGATATTTTTCTTCAACAGGTTTATGAGTTGGTAATGCTTAGTAATAATAGTGAGGCCACACATACAACTTCAGTAGAATTCAAAGGAAGTTTGGATGCGGCTAGAAAGCAGATAGATGAAGGCCAACATACAACTGTAGAGGAATTTAAAGAGAAATATAGTAAATGGTGCTAACCATCTGCCGTATGGCTCTAAATCCTAAATCCAGAATCCCAAATCCCTTTACTGCACTACCCACCTCACCACATAATTCCCTTTTTCGGTAGCTACATTTACTATATATATTCCAGCAGAAGGTGGAGTTAAAATAGCTGAGTTATTTGCTGTATTTTTTTGTACAATATTGCTATGTTCTTTTCCAGTTATATCATATACTTTTATGATAGTGTTTTCATTACTGTTATATTCTAATATGGAATAAAAACCGGTCGGGTTGGGGTAGAGTTTTATTTCGGAAGTATGATATTGTTTTAATCCAGTCGTGACCGATAAAGTTTGTGCTGTTGAATCAATACAGCCATTTGTAGAGTTTACAATTAGTTTTGTTGTATAAGGACCATTAGTAGTGTAGGTGTGGTTGGGAATCATTTGCGTGGCACTATCGCCATCACCAAAGTGCCAGAAGTAGGTGGGGTAATTTTTCACAATAGGGGTGAAGGTATAACTATTAAGAATGTTTGATATTTGAAATTCGGCAGTGGGTTCAGCTTTTATAAACATACTGTCGGAAAAGTTGTATCCCGAATTGTCATTAATATTTATATAAATTGTAGTGTCATTGGTAAATAAAAAGCTTATAGAATCATTGTAGGATGTTTGTCCACACCAAGTATAATATATGGGCGGCCATCCATTTTTCACAGAGGCTTTAAAGGAAGTTATATTTCCTTTGCAAGCACTGTCCCATGACCATGATGCCATTGGGAGTGAATCCACATCCACAGAATCTATATAGACATTCTTGCATTGTTGCGGTGTAGTTATTTCTAATTTCACAATAAACTTCCCGGCTGTTTTGTAAAGGTGATAAGGAGTCAATTGCATAGAAGAATCACCATCGCCAAAGTGCCAATCGTAATTTATATAATTCTGGACTAATGGAATAAAGTTATATAAATTTTTATTTTTGATCGACTGAAAGTGAGCAATAGGATTTGCACGAATATATAAACTATCAGAATAATAGAATCCCAAGCTATCCGTGATATCTATAAGAATTAAGGTATCATTTGTCAATAAAAAGCTAATTGAATCTATATTTTTAGTTTGTCCATTCCAGGCAATTTTAAAGGGCTTTTGTCCATTTAAAATCATCGCACGAATTGTAGTAATATTCCCTCGGCAAACACTGTCCCATTGCAGCTTAACGCTAGGTAATGAATCAACTATAACTAAATCACTATAAGTAGCAGCACATCCTTTTGCGGAGGTTACAATTAACTTGGGTTTATATTTTCCTTCAGTGCGATAAATATGTGAAGGTTTAATTTGAGTGGAACTATCACCGTCGCCAAAATACCATTTGTAGGTAGTGTAATAGCTATTTCCCGGTTCAAAAGTATAAATATATTTATTTTGATTTATGTTATAATTTGCCTGCGATTCCGCTTTTATTATAATACTATCCTTCAGATTGCAACCTAAACTCCTTGCTTCACATCTTATTACAGTATCATGTAACAAAAGGAAAGTGCCTGTATTCATTGTTGACGATAATCCGTACCATGTATAAATAAAACTAGTTTTTGGATGATTAATAATTGACTTCATAGTGCTATAATTATTTTTGCAAGCACTGTCCCACAGGAGCGTTTGAGAAGTGGGTACTGTATCAATAAAGACTGAATCGATGGCTTCGTTAATGCATCCTAAATATTCTGATTTAAGTTTATATATATTATATCCTGAAGTGTTAAATTGTATTACCGATGATTTGTTCTTATTATTTAGATCGGTAGAATCTCCAGAAGGAAAAGGATAGAACCATTGATACTGTTCGTTATTGTTGTATATATTGGAGCCCGCAATTGGTAGAGCTTTCAGCTCGGCTTTTCTACATCCTACATCTGTCGCTGTAAAGCTAATTTTGGGATATATATTGTTAACTAATATATAAAATGTTTTTGTACTGAAAGTTGGCAGTGGGCAACCATTGTCGCGTGCATCAATGGTAAATGAATAAGGGGTGGTACTTATATTGCTCGTGTCTGTTTGCCAACACATACTCCATTCGTCGTGTTTACCCACCGTTTTTTTACTAAATTGTGCATTGGGTATATTATTCGAGATAGTAATTGATACATCATCATTAATGTTTGTATCCGTAACGGTCATATTATCATAACAGATTTTTTCGCCAGCACACACAGACCTATTAGAATTTCCATTAATTATAGGAGTCATATTCCCGTTTATCTTTATGAAAAAATACAGTGGTAAATCTCTTCTGGAGAGTCCAATATTGACCATGCTTTTGCTGGATGAATCATATCGCCATTCTCTCATTAGTATAGCCACCTGTGCCGATTGCTGCTGAGTGGGTTTGAATTTGAGGGTAGCAGAAATTGAATCAAACATAAAACCTTTATATGAGGATGTATCAAAGTATTTCATGTTTGGAAATCCATCGTAATAGAAAGGAAACTTATAAGTATAATTGCTTTGATAATTGCATGCCTTGGTAGCCAATCGAAGAGCCGTGTCTAATTCATAAGATATCGAATCGTAATCTTTGAAGTCCGTAGCTCCAATATTAATACTTAGTTTAGTCCCTACATTATATAAAAATGTAGGCAATGCGTTTGGATTTGGAGATGAGTTTTTGATACACCTATCCATGTCCATATATGAATACAAATCTTGAGCACTACAGCAGGTACTGATACCTTGGGTCCTAGCACCCTGACTAAAGGACAACCTAAATTTGCAACAGCTACTCGACCAAAAAGATGGAAATTTGAAGGTGTCTTGAAACGTTACTTTCTCAATACCATAATTAAAAGTACACTTGGCATTAGCTCCATTAGGAAACCCATTTACATTGCATTTCCCTTGTTTGCATTTAGTACAAGATGTTTTACAAACCCCAGTCACATCGGTGCAATTAAATTGTGGTAAACCGATGGCTTTACTTAATCCGCATCCCGAAAGGTCTTTTATATTTAAAGTTATAGGGGATGCTTTGGAATTACTACAATCTTTATAAAGATCAATTGTAATTACATATTTGTCTGTTGAGATGTAGGTATATCTCATGTCAGCACCTAGCACATGATAGGCTTTGGACTCGCCAATGCCCCAAAATGATAAAACCAATAATAAAACTTGTAAATATTTCACCAAATAGCTTTTTTCTCTAAGACCTCAAATTGAGGAAAAGGGTTGCATGGGGGAAAAGGAATTAGAAATATTAGGGAAGCCATAAGTAGGCAATACAGTCATTTAAACAGCCGTATGCCCCTTATTCCTTCTCCTCCGTATTTTTCACTTCCGCCGTATCCCATTCCCACACCAAATAAGAATCAGAATACTCGAGCAATCGCTTATGGGTTTTGAATATACCAGAAGATGATTTCGAAAGTAACAGCAAACGGTTTTTAGCAGGAGCGATAATAAATTTGTAGGGTACCGAATCTAATTTTTCTATGGTACGAATTCCAAATTTTTCTCTAGCATATTTTATTAACTCTTTATCGTATGACTCATATTGATCTTCGGGTTTCGACAGCAGTAAAAGTTGTGTAATATTCTGCCGATTGTTATTGCTCGATTTGAAATATGTTTTCATCGAATACAACCACTCATTATAATATATAGTAGGTTCGGCTGCTATAAGAATTGGCGTGTTTTTGTCGCTATTTTCTTTAATATAGTCCAACATTTGGTTCGATTTAATTCCTTCGCACGCATATAAATAGGTGCGGTAGAACGCTACACCAACTTGACTTGTAGCCAAAAATATACTAACAATAATTGCATACTTATAATATTTCTGCCCATGTTCTAGCAAATACATAAGCCCAAAGCACACCGCCAATGCCGGGCCTAGGGTAGAAGGTATCAGATAACGCTCCGTCATGGTCGATTTCATATATATAACAAATTGCGGCCCCAGCAACAATATATTAAATATGATAATAAACCCAAAATCGGAAAAGAATTTCTTGAACAATATTTTTAGTTTTGTGTTACTTTGGTTTTTGACCCAGAATAATAACATCAATCCCAAAGAAATGGCAAAACCATTGGTGAGCAAAAACAACCACACTGCAGATTTGACAATGTTTATGATGTATTTGAAAGAGAAGCCGTCATATCCGGCATAACCAATAGTTTGATTGCCCACCAAAAATTTGATGCAGCACAATCCAATCAAAACTAATAAAATATTGACGCTGCAAAAAAGTTTATTGTTTTTTATTATTTCCCAATTTAAATGCTGATTTTTCATATACAGCATCCAAACGGTAAAAGCAGGAATGGCTATCAAAAACGTTTCTTTGAACATCGCTCCCGAAATAATAAAAATGAAGTATAATTTATATTTCAGAATTTTAGAGAACATTGATTTCGCATCCCAGGTATATATATAACAAGCAGCCAATATACAGGTTAAACCCTCTGTTTCGCCCAAGCCAAGCCTATACCATAAGGCTACTTGCATGCCCATCATGCTCATAAATGAAAATAATAGAGAGAGTAACCTATTACCCTTAAATGTTTTTAATCCCAATAAAAATAATAAGGATGCTGCGAGCATCGCATGCAGTAAATCATAATAGTAATAGTTATTAAAAGTATCGCCCCAAAGATAGATTTTGGTGATATAAGTAATATAATAAAAAAAGCGGAATCGAATTTCTAAATCGTTGCTTATCCATTTTTTCATGGTGGGCCAATATCCATCGGCTTTTAAATCGTCTGATATCTGATATATGGCATGGTCGTCGGTAAAATGGAATCCACTTTGGAACGCCCCACTCAGTTTTAAAAATAAAAACCAAAATAGACAGAGTCCAATAAGTGTATATATAACCTTCGATTTATATTTCATTAGCAAACATTCATTCCGCAAGCAATTCTCACCATGTTCACTTATTCACTGAGCCTTTATAGGTTTTCAAATATTCGTTGGCTCTCGTTATGTGAGGTTGCTTACACTCGTAAAACCTATAAAAAGCCAAACCTTTACTCACACCAAAACAGGAACATTTACAGTCGTCATAAAAATACTTCAATACCTCTTCTACTTCACTGGCTTTGTTCACATGTTCGTGGTTCATTAGTATATGATAGGGAAGTTTGTGTTTCAGCCAAAATTCGATACCTGTGGTAAGTGTATAGCCAAGTTTCCAAAGTATCGTTCCTTCATTGGGGATTGAAATTCGCAAACTACCTCCTTCGTTCATCATAAGGCAGCTTTTAGCCACCACCTTAGGTAAATCTGTTACATGCTCGAAAGTGGCAATAGCAGTAATTCGGTCGTATTGTGGTTTTAATTCTATTTCGTCGATATCGTTATAAATATTGCGAACCTTGGCCAGCAAAGGATTTCCTTCAAACAAACTTTTAAAGGGTTCAATAATATCGTAAGGTGCCGTGTCTTCATATTGCAGTTGGTTGAGTGTCCCCGCACCTATTTCTAAGGTAGCTTTATCGTTTTTACCTTGTAAGTCGGCAGCCGCTTTTTTGTGTAACCATTCCTCCATTTTGTTCGATACTGAAGTGGCGGCAGTAGCACCATCGCGGTTTTTCTTATAGTGGTCGGCATAAATTTTTTGGTAGGCTTCGGGCAGCACCGAGCGTTGTTTTGGGAAATTTTCGAACATAGTTTTGGTTAAAAAAGGTTTCAAAAATACAGGAAAATAAATATAAGAATGCAGTGTATTTCATATCAGGCAAAAGTTTCCTATTTTTGACCCGTGAAAAAATATATACTCCCACTATTGCTTCTGGTATTAATCAACGACCTTGCTGCACAAAAAAAAGATGCTTTTGTTATATATGATAGCAAAGGCAAAAAAGTGTCTTACGCCACCATGCTCAAGTCAATGTCGGAGGCCGATGTGGCCTTGTTTGGCGAACAACATAATTGTGCCATCGCTCATTGGCTGCAGTTGGAAACTCTCAAAGATTTATATCGTAAACGTAAGCTTACTTTGGGGGCAGAAATGATTGAAGCCGATAACCAATCCGCTTTAGATTTATTCGTAAGCGGTAAAATTAACCAAAAAGCTTTTGATACCTTGGCAAGGCTATGGCCCAATTATAAAACTGATTACGCCCCGCTTGTCAATTTTGCCAAAGACAGTCATTTGGTCTTTGTGGCCACCAATATCCCCCGTAAATATGCCAATCTGGTTTTCAAACGTGGTTTTCAAACACTTGACAGTTTAACGGCTCTCGAGAAAACATGGATGGCACCTTTGCCCATGGCGTACGATTCTACTTTGCCAGGTTATCTTAAAATTATAGAAATGATGGGCGGACATGGGGGCTCAAATATGCCCAAGGCTCAAGCCACTAAAGATGCTACCATGGCTTATTTCACTTTAAAAAATTATATACCCGGCAATCTATTTGTTCATTTCAATGGTGCGTTTCACAGCGATAATTTTGAAGGGATATTATGGTACTTGAAAAAAGATAGACCCAATTTAAAATATATTACAATCAGTACCGTAACTCAAGAAAACATATATAAACTACTGGATGAAAACAAAGCTAAAGCCGATTTTATTATTTGTGTGGATGAAGATATGACAACAACTTATTAGTATAAAGTATAAAGTATAAAGTAGCTAGCCCGCCGCGGCGGGAAGTAGCAAGTATAAGGTATAAAGTAGGGAGTTTAGGATTGGGATCTTTTGTACTTAATACCAATTCTTAAACTAAAACAGTTCTCTGCCTGTGGCCGATTTAGTTTTTAGAATGGTAATGCCGAACTACATCCCGAAAGCCCCGCTTAATCCCGATAATTATCGGGATGCGGGGGAATTAGTCCCTTTCTTTTGGACTATTATATATTGAGTTTCGGTATAACACCTCACACTAAGCAAATAAAGTACTAATGTCCGGAATTCTCGGCTTCTTTTTTCTTTGGAATTATATATTCAAATTCTCGGCGGTAGAACAAACCAACACCATTCGTCATCACATTCTGGCTTAACACGGGGTTACTGGTATTTCGGTTAAATATATTCACCCTAAAGTTTCCATCTTTGGTTATTAAATATTGTGCCGAGGCATACCCCAATTGGGTATTGTCAAAATTATAGTTGGCTTCTACTATAAAATCTCCAAACTTATTGGTAGTTATAGTTTTCATGAAACCAAAAATAGTTGCTCTCGCTTGTGTAGGATTAGCCGATTGATAGTTGATGGTTACTTCCCAACCCGGAAAAACTTGTGAGAGCCAATTACTGGCTTGTGCTGAAAGTAAATCATTGATACTGCCATTCACTCCGCCCGATGTGATAGCTCCAACAGTAACAGTACCCGACGATGAACCCTGCCTTGGTAAAAAACTTTTTACAAATAGCAAACTGAATACCTGTCGGTTCAGTTCTTCAGGGTCGCTTTCTATTTGTTTGAGGGCAGTAATTAAAAAGGTATTATTATCACTATTTTGGTTAGCGATATCAGGGAATTCGAGACCAAATTTTATTTCAGGTTGTAATAATAATCCACGCAAATACATAATAGTATTTACGGTCACAAGTTGGCTGCCACCCCCCGACGAGTTAAGCAATGGGGCAGGGCTTGCTTTTATTTGGTTATAGGCAACCATATTCATCTGTGCTTTAAAAGGATCGCCATCCCATAGCAATGTTCCACCGCTTTTTATCTTAAATAATTTATTATATATATTGAGAGCTGTAAACAAATATTCTCCTTTCTCTATAGTATATAAACCATACATTTTAAATTCACCTCTGCTATCTATCTCCAGTTTTAAATTACCATATCCTTCGCCTTTTATTATATCATTTATTGCTTTGTCAAATATAAGCTGCACCTCGGCATCGCGGGTAACTTCCATATTAAAGTTCATCACAAAACCACTTTCGTCTTTGGTTTTTTTTGCTGTGGTTTTTTTCTTTATTTTAGCAGTATCTTTTGAAGTGAATTGTATAAAATCGCTCACATCCGAACCCTTATCATAATTGATGGGAATATATATATTTGTTCCTTTCTCGCTTCGGGCATTTATATCCATTTGTATATGGTCAACGGGGCCTGTAAATCGGGCACTGCCGCTAGCGAATGCCACGCCGTAGAACAATGCATTGTCCTTCTCGTTAGTGTTTAGGCACATAATATTCCTGCATTTGTTTAAGGCAAAATTGAGCTCATAACGATCGTAGTTTTTATGATATATCTTCCCCTCTAATACAGCAGTACCTTTGGCCAACGGACGATTTTCGAACACTGCGACAGTTCCCAAATCAATATAGTTTTTCTCAAGTTTTACCACATGGTTATATATAATATATCTTGTTTTAAGATAATCAATAGTGAGGGCTGCTTCTTCTATGGCCACTATGCCTGTAATAATTGTTTCTTTAAGTGTTCCATTTACTTTAAGTTTGGCAGTAGCTTTTCCCTTGAGGTTGCTTCCAAGGAATTTTGCATAGGATTCAAAACGGGACAAGTCTACATCTGGCAAATTCAAATCCAAATCAAGTACATTGTTTTTTGATAGGTTCACCGTGCCTTTTATTTCCAAATCTTTCATATAACCAGCCAATACTTTTATATTGGGATATAATAGATTTTTGCCTTGGTCGTACTTGGTTTTAAAATCCATGTCGCCTATGGTATCTGTACCCAAAACAAATTGGAATACATTTAAATTGGCAGTTATGATTGGGTTGTCCATTAACTTATTTATATATATTAATCCCGATGCCTGCCCATGCATTCCGCCTTGAACCGTTTTTACAAACCCATTAATGATATCCAGATTAAAATAATGGCAACGAATATTTAATCCACTCTCGTAGCTATTACTAATTTCTCCATCTAGAGAAACATAAGTTTCGCCTTGTAAAATATTAAATTCAGGTACTATATATTTGCCATGCAGATAATAAAACCTGCTATCATTTCGTATTTTAAATTGCTCTTCGTAAGCCCACACGCCTGAGCTATCAAAATATACCAATATAGTATCGTGGCCAAGCCGAATATTACCTTTTAAATCGAAACCATAATTATTAAGATCCTTATCGCAATCCATTTTAAAGACAATACTTCCATTATTCATGGTAGCCTCCAGGTTTGTAATATCAAAATTAATTGAATCATTCAAATTCATCTTGCGTATACTTCCCTTAATATTTATAAAATCCTCTCTTTGAGGTTTGTTAGTGGTAAAGTTAATACCCTTAAAAGAAACATTGTCCCAAGCAAATTCTGAACAAATAATACTGAGTTTCAAATTTTCATCAGCTTTATTATAATCACCTTCTACATCCCCTATTCCAATTTTCATACGTGAAAATAGTAAATCTGTAATAGGTTTTGTATTTTTGATATTGAGTTTAAAGTTAAAATTATGGTCGAAAGCTATAGGCTGACTGGTAGCATAATCAGGAAAGTAGTGGTTGAAGAAGTTATTCATTGCCACTGGCAAAGTACCCAAATTGTACTGGCCTCCAAGGTCTAAATCAAGTATTTCCGATTTGATGGATAAAGAGCTATTTCTATCATTGCTGCTTGTATGAAATGCGATGCTGTTTGTTTGAAATAGTTTCTTGTTTCTATAGATAGCTAAATTTTTTAGTATAATACCTCCTTCAATGTTTTTAGCAGAATTGCCTGTAATATCCAACGATAAATTTGTTGTAATAGTAGAAGGGACTGTATCGAAATGCAAAGGTTGCAAATTTGCATTTTTAATTATTGATTCAAAGCTAAAATGGGGCAGCTTGCCACCAAAATCTATTATGCCCGCCAGGTTCAACTCTACATTGGGATCGGCAACGGCTATATTCCCATTAAATGATTTATGACCAAACTTTCCATTGGCTGTAATATTACTATAAGTATATGATTTGTACTCAACAGTATTAATTAAAGCATCAATTTTAGTATCAAGGTCGCTAATGGTAAACCCGCTACCATCAATACTTGCACTACAGGTAATAAATCCCACGGTGGGGCTTATATTATAAAATTTCCCTACATCAAATTTGTCCAAACTAAACTCACCTATATACGATGGTTTTATATTGCTGTCCTCAGGGAATTTCATATTCAAATTACAAGTGCCTATACCAAGTTCGGTTTTTATATTACCACTCAAAGTAAAATCAGAGATATATCCCTTAAAGTTCCCAACGAAATCCATACTCCCCATTTTGGCTATTTGAGCAGGAAGGGCAGGAAGGTGCATGATTTTTTCAAGCTCGTCTTTTTGTGTAGCGGCTTGGCTTATATCAAAACTCATGTGGGTTTTTTCCACATCGGGCAATCCTATAAAATATATATTCCCTTTTATTACAGTTTTGGCTCCATAATTAATTTGCGTATTCATAATTCTTAAATTGCTTACAGGCCCTTTAATATTTCCACTAAAAAGATAATTTTCGGTAATGCCTTTCATTATTTCATTGAAGTACGCCAAATCTTGGCCGCCTACCTTCGATGTTAGTATATGTCCATCAATCTTAACAGAATCTACAAAATCTTCCAGATCTTCGTAATCATTATAGGAAAGTTTTAATTTATTACCCACCTTGCTATAAGGTGTGGTAAGAGAAAAATTATCAAACAGCATTCCCTTATCGCTCACTGCCAACGAGCTTTCGACATTGGTAACACGCCAACCACACTTTTCTATAAAATTAAAATCAGATATTTTGCAGTTAATAGAATCATCAATAAGTTTGATCTTGTTAATTTTGGCATTCAGGTATCGAAATTCCATATAGTTCAAATCAAGTTGCCGTGTATCGGGTTTCTTTCGTTTATCGCTCCAGCTTAACAAACTGTTTATTAACTCCACATCCTTGATATTGATTATAAATGGTGGTTTTTTAGGACCATCGGGTACATGTTTCTTCGAGAAATATTTGCGTATAAAATCTAGGTTATTCCCCTTCACACCGGGGTGAACCATAAAATTCAATCGTGCTTCGTCCAACACTATTTTATGTATTACAATATTTCTGGTAATTACTGTATTTAAATCGATATAGGTTGTTAGTTTTTTAATGCGACAAAGGCTATCCTGTTGCTGGTCGTTGAGGGAAACACCATAAAAATCGAACTTATAAAAAGTGAAGGCTACACTGTCAATATGCAAGGTGGTTTTAAGCTCCTCACTATAATACTTCTCTATTTTATGGATGAAATAATTCTGAAATGACTTGCTGTTGAGCAATACAAATAAATTGGTGGCCAGAAAAAAAATGGCCGATACCACAAATACCGATATTTTTGTAAACTTTTTACGCAAACTATGTTGCAAAGTTAATGGTTATAAAATTAATGCCTGATATTAACATTCTTGCTATTGAATCGAGCTGCGACGATACGGGTGCAGCGGTTATTGCTAATGGCAATATTCTTGCCAACGTGGTAGCTACCCAAACCATTCATGAAAAATGGGGTGGGGTAGTGCCCGAGCTGGCTTCGCGTGCACACATGCAACATATTGTGCCTGTTGTACACGAAGCATTAAAAATAGCAGGAATCAAAAAAAACGATTTAAGTGCCATTGCTTTTACCGCAGGTCCTGGACTAATAGGCTCACTGCTAGTGGGTGCAACCTTTGCCAAAAGTTTTGCCTTGGCATTGGGTATTCCACTTATTAGTGTGAACCATTTGAATGCACATGTAATGGCTTTGCTCATAGATGAACCCAAACCTTCGTTCCCGTTTTTATGCTTATTGGTTTCGGGCGGTCATACACAGTTGATGGTAGTGAAAGCACCGCTTCAATTTGAAGTTATTGGCCAAACCACTGACGATGCAGCAGGAGAAGCTTTCGATAAAACAGCAAAAATTTTAGGCCTTGCTTATCCAGGAGGACCGTTGCTCGATAAACTTGCCCAGCAAGGAGATCATACGATTCACAAATTCCCAAAACCACAAATTCCCGAGCTCGATTTTAGTTTCAGCGGTTTTAAAACATCGGTACTATACTATATAGAAAAGCAAAAAAAAATGAACCCTCATTTTGTAACCGAAAACTTAAACGATTTGTGTGCCGCCATACAATACACCCTTGTAGAAACCTTAGCACATAAAGTATTGAAAGCTATCGCACAAACAGGCATTACACAGGTAGCCATAGCTGGCGGCGTAGCAGCCAATAGTGGTTTAAGAAAAAAACTACAAGACTTATCGCAACAAAAAGGATTTAGTTTATATATTCCCGCCTTCCAGTACTGCACCGATAATGCTGCTATGATAGCCATTACAGCACATTACCAATATCTCGATTCCGATTTTGCTGAGCAAAGTTTGGCTCCATATCCAAGGGCATTATAATATCATTTGCGGGATATATATTTACACAACAATGTGTGAATAATGTAACTTATTTCTAAACTTATGTAATACTTTTCGATAGGAAGCTATTCACCTTTGCTATCGTAATAATTCCATTTAAAAACATACAATCCAATTAATTCCTTAGGATTATTAAAGGAATCAAAAACAAAAAAATAATTCATACTCATAATTTTTTAAACCAAACCTAACATGGCACTCTTAAAAGTAATCGAACTATTAGCCGAATCAAAAAAAAGCTGGGAAGATGCAGCTCAAAATGCAGTTACCGAAGCATCAAAATCTATCCATAACATCCGCTCGGTGTATGTCCAAGATTTAAGTGCAGAAGTAGATAAAAAAGGGAAGATTATCCACTGGCGTTTAAATTGCAAAATAAGTTTCGAGAAAGATGAAAAATAACTTTACACTCTAATATTGGCGGGTATTCTCACCTCCAACAATTTTAGTGCAAACAAATCCGAAAATGTTCGGGAATTGTATTATAAAGCCATATAGACTAAGGTGGTGGAGTAGATGCAAATTAAAAATGTTTGCTAAGGTTTGGTTATCTTCGCCATGATTTTACATCTTTTATGCCCTTATTCGTTTTAAAGCAATACCTTTACCACGCTAATGTGTTTTTCAGCTAGTGCAAGTTTTGGAGCAGGTGTTGTTCTTTCTGTAATAGGAGTCGCCTCCATAAAAAAAGTGCGAAGTCCGTCGCAAAATGCTTTTGCAAGTATCCCATTAATTTTTGCTCTTCAACAAATTACAGAGGGCTTTGTATGGCTTTCATTTACTCACGCCTCATTTGCTTTTGTACAAGAGGCTTCAACATATATTTTCTTATTTTTCGCTCAAATAATATGGCCGATATGGGTTCCCTATTCCATATTAATACTCAAAAAGAAAGAGAAACGACAAAAAATAGAAAAACTATTAGTTGGGGTTGGGGGAGTAGTATCGCTCTATCTTGCTTATTGTTTATGGTGTTACCCTGTGGAGGCAAAAGCAATAGGTTATCATATATCATACAGTCAACACTACCCATCGCAATTTAGCCTTTATGGCGGGGTACTCTATATTATTGCCACAATTGTTCCGCCTTTTTTTTCCAATATCAAAAGAATGTGGGCATTGGGTACCGCAATTTTAATTTCTTATATCATAACAGCAATATTTTATGAAGCTTATATTATTTCCGTTTGGTGTTTTTTTGCCTCGGTTATAAGTATTGCCGTATATGCCGTTATGCATCGAATTAAAACCTCGGATGAATTCACGAAAAAAGGGAAATACAAGCATCAAATTATCGCACCTATTATTTGACCACTTTTATACATTGACATAACCGCAATTGCGACATTTCATCACAAAACCATATCGTGCCCCAAAAACTACTTATATATCTTTTTATCCTTTCCTTTTGCAAATGCGGAACAGAACCTGTTTCAGATAAAAAGGCTATTGTCACAAAAGAAAAATCCGATCTGGAAATTCCAGAACTTGAGATAAATTACCACCTCATACCGATAGACTCAAATTCTATTGCGTGGCTTAGTTCCATAAAATCGGACGACAGTTTGAAGCTTATATATTATTTGAACAGAATTGATAAACGATATTTATTGACTCAGGATAGTGTGCTGCTGCCCGATACATTTATAAATGATATACTGCAGTATGCTCCTTTCCCACAAAGTGTGACGGCACTTACAGACATTCATAAAATTATTTTTTTCTCATACCTTGCCCAGTCATTTGCTGTATATGAGCAGGGCAAACTTATCCGCTGGGGGCCTGTGAGCATGGGCAAGTTTGATTCCCGAACCCCTTTGGGTTTATTTAATACCAATTGGCGATCGAAACGGGCCATAAGCACAGTGAACAAAGATTGGATTATGAACTGGTTTTATAACTTGGAAAATATTGGTGGGGCATCTATGCATGAATATGATTTGCCAGGCTTTCCAGCATCGCATGCCTGCGTACGTTTACTGCAAACAGATGCTTTTTGGTTTTATAACTGGGCCGATAGTTGGATACCTATTGATAGCACTAAAATTGCCGCACAAGGCACCCCGGTTATTATATATGGTAGTTACCCCTTCGGCAAACGTAGACCTTGGAGAGCATTGGCTGAAGGCAATAGGTCTACTATTATAACTGAGAAAGGTATTACCCAAGAAGTGCAAAATTTTCTACCGTTAATTCTAAAGCAAAAATTGGAGCGAGATTCTGTTATACTGAAAAAGGCGGTACAATAAATTACCCCAAGCTTATACTTGATTTAAAACTTAATGCCTTCAGATATGTTTATTTACCGAACAACAAAATATTGAATCCTTTCTTTTGGGTATATTATATTTTGGATAATATCATTTTTCATTTATAATTTGTAACATGCAAGGCAAAAAAATTAAACTAAGCACTATCGATACACGTGCCCCAGAAAAGTTTCATAAAGAGGAAATAAAAAAGGAACTTCAGAAACTCAAATTCAAACTCGAAGAGTTGCAAAACCTATTGTATGCTGAAAACAAGCACGCATTGCTTATTATATTACAAGGCATGGACGCATCGGGAAAGGATGGTGCGGTGAAAAACGTATTTGCCTCAGTAAATCCAATGGGCTGCCGTGTTACTTCTTTTAAGCAACCTACTGCTCTCGAAATGAAACATGATTTTTTATGGCGAATACACCAGCAGGTTCCCGAGAAAGGAATGATTGCCATTTTCAATCGCTCTCATTATGAAGATGTTTTGGTGCAGCTTGTCCATAATGATGTGGAAGATAAAGTTGTAAAAAAGCGATATGAACACATCAATAATTTTGAAAAATTACTGATAGAAAATTCCACTACCGTGCTTAAATTTTATATGCACATATCAAAAGAAGAACAACTGCTAAGGCTGGAGGAAAGAATAAACGACAAAACTAAAATGTGGAAGTATGATGAGCATGATATTAAAGAACGCATGCACTGGAAAGAATATATGAAAGCTTATGAAAATGCTTTTGAACATTGTTCGATTCACGCTCCTTGGCACATATTGCCGTCTGACCAAAATTGGTATAAGGAATATTTGTTAGCAAAAAAGATAGTTGAAACTTTAGAAGGATTTAAAATGAAATATCCTGGATTGGAACGGCAAGAATAGAATTCTCTTTGTTAAAGAATAATTGATAGGACTCCAATAAAATTTAAAATTAGGTACTTGAATACTATCGAAGCTCTTTTTTTTTGCAAATATGTGTTTTGCAAATGGGGAGACCTTGATATTTAATGAAGTGCTTGCGTTTTATTGCTTACTAATGGAGTTTCGCTATAACCTACTCCTCGGTTACTTTAACCACATTCGCCTTGATAGTTAAATTAATCATAGGCTGCCTAGGGTCGTTGAGCATTACTTGCACATTTTTGCTTTGTAAACCAGTTTTGTTGGTGGGGTTATATATAACAGCCACATTGCCTGTTTCACCCGGTTTAATTACGGTCTTTTCCAGTTTAGGAACTGTGCAACCACAGTCGGCCTTTGCTTTGTGTATGATGAGGTCTGTTTTGCCCATATTTTTTATTACAAAATTGGTCGACACATGCTCATTGTCCTTAATGGTGCCAAAGTCGTGGGTGGTGCTCGCAATAAAAGCATTAGGTGCTTTGGCCATAAATTTTTTGCTCGTATCGGGGAAAAATTCTTCCACATTGGCCGATACAAAAATCCCAACTTGTTTTAGGTCAGGATCAGTAGTATTCATCTTAGCCTCAGCGAAAATAAATCCATAATCGTTGATTGTTTTTCCATCGAGCGTAGCAAGTAATTCAATGGTTTCGCCAGGTAATATCTCCATTTTTGATGGGGTGAATTTTATATAAGATGGGCTTTCAAACCCAAGTAGTTTGATAGGTTCCGTACCTTCATTATATATTTTAGTGGCCGTTGTTTTTGCTTTGTTGGTCTTCACTTTGTCCATCGCAAAGTGGTTCGTGGTCATCCTCAAATGTCCAAATTTATTGGGATACCAGTCTGTGGGGCCTTGTGGTCGAGGAATTACACTGCCCGAAATATCCAATAAATGGTAGTAGGGGACAGTATTCGCTTTTACAGTGATTGATTTGTTAAATTCCCCTTTTTTCATAGTGGGGTCGAATGTAGCCTTTACAAAACCCTTTTCGTTAGGTTTAATAACTCCTTTACTATATTCAGCAATGGTGCAACCGCACGAAGTCTTAACTTCATCTATTTTAACTGGGACTTTACCCACATTCAAAAAATAAAAAATCCCGTCTACCTTGCCGTCCACTTCATTGATGTTGCCAAAAAGATACTCCGATTTTTCCCAAAGAATTCTGCCTAGTGTATCAGCGGGCACTTGGGCTTGTGCTATCTTTACCCAAGCTGAAAATGCAAAAACTATTATAATGTATTTTTTCATATCTATTTTATACAGACGCAATAATCGAACTAAAAGTTGTACAATAGTAAGTGGCTGCAATATATTTACTATACTGGTCTGAAAGCCAGTTTGTTTTTTTATGTTGGATTCTTTGGTTATTCAAAAGTAAAATTATTAAATATAGGTTTTGCTTTAGGGTATTATCTTCGCAGCCTAATTTTTTTTATACATTCAATATGCAAATAGGCGACAAACTTCCTGACTTTAATTTGCTGTGTGCTGATGGGAATTGGTATACCCAATTTTCATTTGCCGATAAATATGCACTGGCTATTGTTTTTACCTGCAACTCCTGCAATATTTCAAAAGCTTATGGACAAAGACTTATTGATATTTTTCATCAATTTGAAGAAGACAATTTGGGCATTTTAGGTATCAATAGCAACGATGCTGAAAAAAGTCCGGAAGATGGTTATGACGAGATGGTAACTATTAGTAGCAAACTTCATTTACCTGAACTTCATTTCCGTTACCTGCACGACCCGACGCAGGATGTGGCCAAAAGATTTGGAGCCAAAGTGAACCCAGAGGTATTCTTGTTCAACTCAAAAAGAGAGTTGGTATATAAAGGAGCAATTGATGATTGTTGGGACAATGAAGCAATGGTTACACAAATCTGGCTTGAAGATGCGATAGATTATGCATTGGACGGTGTTGAAGTCGATTACCCTGAGATAGATCCTATTGGCTGTCCTATCATTTGGAAATAACATAAATTATAAAAGCCCGCCCAATCGGTGTTTAAAACACTCGATTTATATATCATCAAAAAATACTTCGGCACATTAACACTTATGTTGTTATTGCTGTCGGGCATCATCACGGTGTTTGATGTGTCGCAAAAGATTGACGATTTTATTAAAAATGATGCTTCAGTATACGCAATTTTATTTGAGTATTATGCTAATTTTTTACCTTTCATGCTCAATTTATTATTGCCATTATTTGTTTTTATAGCAGTAATATTTTTCACAGGCCGCATGGCTGGGCAAACAGAAATTGTGGCCATCATGGGCAGCGGGGTATCGGTCAATCGCCTTTTAAGACCTTATATGATTTGTGCCCTTGTCATCACACTTTTATCGGCATATCTATACAATGAAATAATACCCGGTAACCAAATAAAACGGTGGAAATTTGAATACGAATATATCATACCCAATCGTGCCAATGTGAGCCGTAATCTGCACAGGCAGGTTCAACCAGGGGTATTCATCACCATGCAAAGCTTTCTCTATACCGATTCTACCGGCTACATGTTCAGTGCCGACAAATTTGAAGGGAAATCTTTGAAAACAAGGTTAACAGCTAATAGGATTAGCTGGAACAAAAATACGAAGAAGTGGAAACTGGAAGGTTATACAATCAGAACCTTGGGCAAGGAGGGCGATAAGCTGGAAACAGGAATTTTTTTAGATAGCACTTTCAATTTTAACCCACGCGATTTTATACAAGATGAACATTGGGTGGAACAACTGAACTATGCAAGGCTGAATGATTTTATTGCTAAAGAAAAATCGCGAGGGGCCGAAGATATAGAATGGTATGAGTTGGAAAAATACCAACGCTTTTCCATTCCCTTTTCCACATTTATACTTACTATTATAGGATTTGTGGTTTCATACAAAAAAAGTAGGGGAGGGATGGGTCTCAAAATACTCATAGGCATTACCCTCAGTTTTTCTTATATCATATTAATGCGTTTCGCAGGGGAGTTTGCTAAAAAGAATGTTATTCCAGTGCTTTTGGCTGTGTGGATTCCGAACATTATATATTCTATTATAGCATTCATCATGTATGTGCGTGCTATTGCAAAGTAGTTTTCATTTTCAGATCATTTCTACCCTCAGCGATATCCGCAAAAGTTTCATTATGTCTTGAAAACTGTCACCATTTTTTATATAAGAGTGGTTTTATCTGCCAAAATTTCCTGTTTTGCTGATGGCAAAATAGTTGTAAAACGTCCTGCAAATAAAAATATATAACAAACAAAAAACATGGGAAAAATAATAGGAATAGACCTCGGCACCACCAATTCTTGCGTATCAGTAATGGAAGGCAATGAACCAGTGGTTATTGCAAACAGCGAAGGTAAACGCACCACGCCATCAATTGTGGCATTTTTAAAAGACGGAGAACGTAAAATTGGTGATCCTGCCAAACGTCAATCAATTACAAATCCAAGAAACACCATATACTCTATTAAAAGGTTTATGGGTAATACGTTCGATCAGGTTACCAAAGAAGTAGGTCGTGTGCCTTATGAAGTTGTGAATGGCGATAACAATACACCTCGAGTTAAAATAGATGAACGTCTTTATTCACCTCAAGAAATAAGTGCTATGATTCTTCAAAAAATGAAGAAAACTGCTGAAGATTTTTTAGGTACTGAAGTTAAAGAAGCAGTTATTACCGTACCCGCTTATTTTAACGATGCCCAACGCCAAGCAACCAAAGAAGCTGGTGAGATAGCAGGTCTTATAGTAAAACGTATCATTAACGAACCAACTGCCGCAGCTCTGGCCTATGGACTCGACAAGCGTAACAAAGACATGAAAATTGCAGTATTCGATTGTGGTGGAGGAACCCACGACGTGTCAGTACTTGAACTTGGTGATGGTGTGTTCGAAGTTAAATCAACCGATGGAGATACTCACTTAGGTGGCGATGATTTCGATCATAAAATAATTGATTGGTTGGTTCAGGAATTTAAAGATGAAAACAGTGGACTCGATTTGAGCAAAGACCCGATGGCTTTGCAACGCTTGAAAGAAGCTGCCGAAAAAGCAAAAATTGAACTATCAAGTAGCCCGTCTACTGAAATAAACCTTCCTTATATAATGCCAGTTGATGGTATCCCCAAGCATTTGGTTCGCACGCTTAGCCGTGCAAAATTTGAACAATTAGTAGATGATTTGGTGCAACGCACAATCGAGCCTTGTAAATCCGCATTAAAAAATGCAGGCTATACCACTAGCGATATTGATGAAGTTATTTTGGTTGGAGGTTCAACGCGTATTCCTGCGGTGCAAGCAGCAGTCGAAAAATTCTTTGGCAAAGCCCCCAGTAAAGGTGTAAACCCCGATGAAGTGGTTGCAATTGGTGCAGCTATTCAAGGAGGTGTGCTTACAGGCGAAGTAAAAGATGTATTATTGTTAGATGTAACTCCATTATCACTTGGTATCGAAACAATGGGAGGGGTGTTCACCCGTTTAATTGAGTCGAATACTACCATTCCATCCAAAAAATCTGAAACATTTAGTACCGCAAGCGATAGCCAGCCTTCAGTAGAAATACATGTGCTACAGGGCGAACGCCCAATGTCGCGTGACAATAGAACGATTGGCCGTTTCCATTTGGACGGAATACCTCCCGCACCCCGCGGAGTGCCTCAAGTAGAAGTTACTTTTGATATAGATGCAAATGGAATACTCAGCGTCTCAGCAAAAGACAAAGGAACAGGCAAGGAACAAAAAATTAGAATTGAAGCATCTAGTGGATTAAGCGATGCCGAAATCAAACGTATGAAAGATGAAGCTGCTGCCAATGCCGATGCTGATAATAAAGCCAAAGAAGAAATTGAGAAGCTTAATGCTGCCGATGCATTGGTATTCTCAACCGAAAAACAAATAAAGGAATATGGCGACAAAATTCCTGAAGACAAAAAGAAAGCAATTCAAGATGCTTGCGATAAGCTTAAAACAGCCCATGCCGAGAAGGACTTTGCTGCAATCGAAATTGCATCAACCGAATTAAATGAAGCATGGAACGCAGCCTCGCAGGATTTATATGCCGCAACCCAAAATCAACAAACACCACCTACCGAAGAAGCCAATACCAATAGTAATAGCAATTCGGATAAAAATGCAGAGGTGACTGATGTGGATTTTGAAGAAGTTAAATAAATAGCGAAAATACTTTCCAAAAAGTAGCCGTAACTTAACAAGTTGCGGCTTTTTTTATTGAATGGCTTTGACTTTCATCAATATTACATTGTAAGAAAAGTTAGCTCTCAAGCATCTCTTTCCTAGGTTGTCCAATTATTAATATAGTTTTCAAATACTTATGTACATTAATGGCGTTTGCTTAATTTGTAAGGTATGTTTAAATATTGTATGAGCAGTATGTTTTACTTTCCGAATTTTGACCTACAGATTAAAACATACAAAAAATGAAATCACTATTACAAATCATTCTCATCTCTCTACTATTTACATTACCTGCTTCTTCTAACGCTGCAGAAAAGCCTGCAAACCAAGACAAACTAGGCTTTATGAAAGCACTTCCTTTTGACAAAATTCAAGAGTACGCCAAAATTGACAGAAAACCTATTCTGCTCTATTTCCATTCCAAAACCTGTATTACCAGCAGACAATTCACCAGGGAAGTTATTTCTACATCTACCGTAAAAGGTACCATAAGAAAACACTTTGTGAGTATGAATGCCGATGTATCTAGTAAGGAGGGGAAAAACACCGCTCAGAAATTTAATGTTTACACGCTGCCTGCCGTGGTACTGATTAGTGCCGACGGTGAATTAGAATATGTGTGCGAACTTAAAATGGATACTGGTGTTTTCAATGGATTGATTAGCAGCTTTTTTTCTGCTTGCAATATCTATAATTCCATTAACGATTTAAAACAAACAAATGGAATCACTTTTAATGAAGCTGCCAATAGGATAGGGGCTTCGTATGCTAAGAGGGATTTTAAGAACAATACTTTTGCCTCAGCAGATTTGATGGCACATCAACGCACCTTAGATTTACCTGAACTTTCAGAAGCTAACGAAGGTTATATGAAAGAATGGGAAAACCAAAAAATTGCACTTGAAGGTGATAAAAACAAAAACTCAAAGGTTGCAAAATCAAATAATTAAAATTTTAACAAACTAATTCATCCCTCTCACACTCCCACAAAAAGGGACTTACTTTTAACTAAGTGGGTCCTTTTCTTTTTTGGAGCGGCAAAGCCCTTTATTTCTGGGTGTTTATAGCGTATCTCCCTAGAGCAGTATACACTTAAATGATTTAAGGATAGGATATCGTGGATTAATTGGGACAACACAATCCAGCTAGGTATAAATTAGATATCAACAGGAAATCCTTCAAATTCTCATAAAAAAATACGTTTAAAATAATACAAATCAATATTTTAATGGCCAAATAGAAAGCATTGCTTCATGACTTTTCTGCGGCTGTGCATTAACAAATGTTAAGTAACAAGCAGTCGTAATTTACATTTGTAAACCGCCTCATTAACAAATGTTATATGGTAATTATGTGTTTATTAATCAATTAGATATGAGTGAAAATGAATTTGCTGCAAGGATTAACTCCTTAATTGAGAAATTGAATCACAACAAGAAGTCATTTGGTGAATCAATAGATGTTTCTCAACCTGTAATTACACACCTGTGCAATGGAAGAAATAATCCGTCATTAGACATCTTGCAAAAAATAATACTAAATTACCCAATGGTAAATCCTGAATGGTTAATTACCGGGAACGGTGAAATAATGAAAAACAACAATGAAATTAATCCTTACGAACAAATAAAAGAAACGCTCGAAAATATTGATAGCCTAATTGTTGAAAGCAACCAATCCATGCACAAGGCAATTAAATTAATTAGACAATTAAAATCAATCCCTTAGCTTATCAAGCATATTGTTAAGCAATTTAGCTTCAGCATTTGTTATTTTTTCTGAAACATTAATTTGTAGTTCAACCAAAGGATCCAAAGAAAGTAAAAAATCTAATCCTTTTTGGGTGATGAGCAATTGCTGCATCCTCCTATTTTCGGGGTTCTCTGTTCTTGTAACGTATTTTTTAGCTGCAAGCTTATCTACCAACCTGGTAATATTAGAAGCTTTATCAATCATTCTATCAAGAACTATTCCTACAGAAGCTGAATTTGGATATTGACCCCTAAGTATGCGAAGCACATTGTACTGTTGCGATGTAATGCCATGTCCCTTGAAAAACCTTTGGTGAATACGTTCAACCCAACTAGAAGTATAAAGTAGATTAACCATAAGTTTATGGTGTTCGCTATTGAATTTTTTTTGTTTGATGGCTTCTTCTATGGTGATCATAATCCAATATTAAGTGGTCAAAAGTAGATTAAAAACATGAGTATAAAAAAATCAAATAAAAAATAGATTGGGTTAAATATTTAATCGCATAAAACGAATAAGTGTGGAAAAAAATGCAAATCGGATGCAAATTAAAAGGGTTCAAATCTTTTAATGATTCAAACCCTTTCTGCTCTAGTGGTCTTGAAGGGAGTCGAACCCCTAACCTTCTGATTCGTAGTCAGATGCTCTATCCAGTTGAGCTACAAAACCGTTTATCAAGGTGCAAAAATAACAGAAAATAACGGAAATGTGCAATAAGATGAACAAATTCTTTTAGATTTGCTGTAGTGTATCGAATGAAGTTAAAAGCGTTGCTATGGTTAGGTCTTGTCTTAGTGGTATTTATACCTAGTAAAGCTTTTTGTCAAAAATTTATATTAAGTGGTACTATCACAGATATAATTACTGGTAAACCTATACCCGGCGTGCTGCTAACATCTGATGAGATTAGGTGTTTCTCTAATCAATATGGTGGATATATGTTTTTTATTGGCTATGGAGAACATAATGTCAATATCCAATCAGCAGGGTACAGAGATTATAACATTCGCATAAAAACATATAATGACGAGGTTTTTAATATCGCATTATTGAGAACACCCGATTTGGCAGCACTGCGTAAGACAAGCCAGATATTACAAAATGATTCTATGGGTACCAATTCAGGAAAATATATTATAGACAATAAAAAACTGAATCGTTTACCGGTATTATTTGGCGAATCGGATTTGCTCAAGAACTTGCAATTTGCCCCGGGAGTATATAAGAACAGAAGCGGCGTGGTTTATACTTCAATTAGAGGATGCAATACCAACCAAACCAATTTTTTTGTGGATGGTGTTCCAATATATAATATTCAACATGCCTCGGGTTATATGTCTGTATTTGCAGAGGGTGATTTTAGCCACACTGAATTAGTAAAAAGCGGTTTAGGTGCCAATTTAGGCGGAAGATCGGGAGGGGCGGTTTTGTTTACACCTAATGAAGGCGATACAAAGAAAATATCTGGCGGTTACCAGCTTAGCCTGCCTGTATTTTCGCTTAATTTGAATGGCCCAATAGGTAAACGGCTTACTTATAGTGTTAGTTATCGTAGAACATATATTGATTGGTTGTTTAAGCCTTTTAGTAATGATAGCAGCAAAATCGCTTATCATTTTTATGACCTTAATGTGAGATTGAAATTTATTCTTAATAAGAAGAACAATCTCTACTTTCAAATAATAAACAATATAGATGCATTATTTATATATAGGAAAGAAACCGAAGCCAAAGGGAATGGCAAAACTAACGAAGTAAAAATAAATGAAAACATTAAATATGGTGGCTATACAAGTTGGCTCAAATGGGAAAGGACAAAAGCTAAAGGATACAGCACGCTTTGCTTTGCCGTTAATAATATAAATTCGCTTTTTGCGATCAAGGTAGATGAAAATTTAATTGCTGGGGCATTTGTTACCCCTATTTCCAAAAGTAATTGGGACAATTCGCGGGGGTTCAATTCTATTGGTGTAATGTATGATGAATATATTGTGAGACCAAAAGGTAATGTACTTTTTGGTGGGAACTTTTGGTTGGAAAATTATGAAACAGGTAGCCAGAAAAAATTTCAGACTTCGGGTGCCACCATATTATATGATACTACTTATAGGTTTGAACCCAAGGTAAGACAATATACAGGAGCCTTATATGGTAGCCTCAATAAACATTGGGACAATGGGCACAAGTCTGTTACTATTGGTGCTAGGCTTAGCATGGCTTTAGTTGGAGGCAAATTTTTTATAGTGCCCGAGCCCCGTATTTCTTATTATCAGTTACTCAGTAAGAATTGGCATTTTAAAATGTCGTATGACAGGACGGGGCAAATGAAAAATTATTTACAACCTACATATATTGGTATCGTTCGCACCGACCAATGGCTGCCAGTTTCATCGGTTAATGGGCCACAAGTTAATGACCAACTCAGCGTTCAATTGATAAAGACTATTAGTAGAAAATGGTCTTTTGAAGGTAATGCATATTATATTTATATGGAACGGGTAAGCCTGCCTAATCCTGGTGCAAAACAAACCAACTATTTTTCAAATTCAGTTGATTTTAATTGGCACAATCAATTGGTACAAGGCTCAGGCAAAAGCTATGGAACAGAATTAATATTGCATAAAAATGCTGGATTAAGTAAAGGATGGATAAGTTGGTGCCAAACCTGGAGTTACCGAAAGATTGAAAACTATAACGGTGGCAACTTCTTCCGATACAACCTCGACAGGAAAAGCGACCTCACCTTGGCGATGACCCATCAATGGCAAAGAAGGATTATATGGGGTACAACTCTAGTACTCTCTGGTGGATTCCCCATATCTATCCCAATTTCTAAATTCTCATTACCCCAAGGAACACAGAATTATCCAAACTGGCAAGGCCAACAAGTATTGTTATATGGTGGAAAAAACAATTCTACCTTTGGTTTATTTAAACGAATAGATTTTAATATGAACCTGATTGGCAAGCATCCCGATGGCAGAAAGCACCAGGTGTTCACAATTACACTATATAATTTGCTTTCTAGCTTTAATCCCGAAGTATTGAATTACACCTACGACAAGCAAACCAAACAATATAAATTAATAGCGAATTGGTCTTTTCCTTTAATTCCCGCTATAGGCTATCAATACCGATTTTAGAAAATGAAAACTGATATAAAAATACCCATATTATTTTCCATCATCATTTGTTTGATGCATAGTTGCCAGCGAGAGATCAATCTTACTTCCCAATTTGAAGAGCAGAAACAGGTTGTGAATTGTCTTTTTGAAAATGGCAAAAACTTTTATGTATATACCTCGCTTACTGGCACACCGACTGATACAAATTTATTGGGCACCAATGCTAATTCGGTGGTAATACTTTATGAAAATAACTTGCAAAAAGAAATACTCCCTTATTCATCCAACAGTGCCGTATACCAAAGTAATACGGTAGCCAAGATCGGTAATACCTACAAGCTAGAGGTTCGCGACACACGATATCAGCCTAGCGATAAACACTATATGGTAACAGCCTCCACAACGCTACCTGACAGTATTGGTTTAATAAATCCGTACTTCAAAGATTCGGTGATGCAAGATGCATTTGGCAATTGGATGGGTAAAATACACTTTGAAGTAGCAGACAAAAATGGTATGGTAAACCCCGAATTGGTAATTGAGTATTATGATCCACAGAAGTCAGATTATTCACCCATAAGCAATTTTATACCTGACAATAATTGGAAAAAACATGCAAGTGCAAGTATTTCATCAGGAACCTATACCATTAACAACAGCGACTGGAATGGGGCGACTGTTGCTTTCGATTTGTTTGTAAGCAGTATCGACTATAATGCATCGGGGCTAACGCAGTTCAGGTTAAGCTTATCGAACCTAAGCACTGACTGGCGAAACTATCAAACTTCATTGGCAGCTTATTTAAAAGCAAGCGGTTCCGATGACCAACTGAAAGTGCATTCTAATATCCTAGGTGAGGGTTATGGTATATTTGCAGGCAAGTCGATAAGTAGGGTGGTGGTTAAATAATTAATATAATTTCACTAAAATTCTTTATTTAATCTTCTCCTAATTTGCAATTGAATAAACTCGCCTACATTTGTGCTATAATACTGATATTAAGTAATACTAATTAATAACTAAGATTTTACCATGTTTAAAAAATTTCTAAATACTGAATTAAACCCATTTCGCATAAGCATGGGGCTTCTTATTTTAAGGCTGAGCGTAGCTATTCTGATGATACCCCATGGCTATAATAAAATGGCCCACTTTGCCGAGAAGCAGGCCAAGTTCATGAGTTTTATGGGGCTAAGTAGTGAGATTTCCCTTGCGTTAACAATAGGTGCAGAGCTATTTTGTTCCCTACTTTTAGCTGCGGGTATTCTCACACGTTTTACTTTAATACCACTTATAGTTGCCATGATGGTGGCTGTTTTTGTGTCGCACCAGGGCGAAATATTTGGTGATGGACAAGAAGCTTTTTTATATATGATAACCTACGTGGTGCTATTTATTGCAGGGCCAGGCAAGTTTAGTATGGATACCTTGTTGTTTAAACAAAACAAGAGCCTCTATAAATAATTAACTGTATTATTATTAAACTCAGGTATATTGAAAGTTATAATAATACTTTTTGCTTTCTTTTATCCAAGTGCTTCGACAGCCCAAGCGAAAGATAGCCTATATGCCGAAATAACTTTTGACCGAACGCAGATTGATACAGGTAAGATAAATCAATTAGCTCCTTGCGTTTTTCAATATAGGTTTAAAAATACAGGTAATATTCCGTTAAGCATAAACTATGTTCACAGTTCATGCAACTGCATCGAACCTACATGGTCAAAAGAAAAAATAGTACCCGGCGGTTATGGCTTCGTTTCTTGTATTTATGACACAAAATCAAAAAGTGGCAATTTTAGCAAAACGGTATTGGTATACAGTAACCACCGCAAAGGAAGGCAGGTGGCCGTGCAATTAGTAATGAAGGGTTATGTAGCGAAGTAGTAATCTTTAAATTACGAAAGCAAACTAAATTTTACAAACTTTTAGCAGCTACATGAGCATGTCAAAATGCATGTAGTTGATTGGCTGGTTTACCATCCCTATTTCTATAATAGTTCTCCGCCTGTGGCGGATTAGTTTTTAGAATGGTAATGCCGAGCTACAATATGCTTAGCCCCCCTTTTTTTGGACTATTATATATGGAGTTTCGGTATTACCTAAAAATACATGTGAATCATGTAACTATTCCCTGCAATTATATAACGCTATAAGTAAATATAAAAATCAACTTTGTGTACTTATTAATTGAAGAAACCAATATGAATATATACATGGCATTATTAAAGAAAATAGGCAGCCTGTTTTTATTTTTATTGATGGCTTCATTTAGTTACGGAACGCTATATACAGCAACTTCTTCGGGCAAGTATAGCAGCAATGGCACATGGTCGAGCGGGGTAGCTCCGCCCTATACAGTTTTGCTCGACCAGATAGTTATACAATCAGGTATTACCGTAAACTTGGACAGCGACCTTGTTATTAGTGGTAGCCCATCGGAACTGAGTATTTCTGGCACACTCAATACCACCAACAATTCATCGCTTTTACTTGATATTGGCACGGTAAAAGGTGCAGGAATTATTGAACTTAATTTGGTTAATATAGATACAAATTTCGTGTTTCTATTTACTGGTTCGCTAAAAGTAAATGCTTTGTATTCTTCGGCAGGTTTTCAAACTTCAGCTAAGTTTATGGTGAAAGTGGTATTGTATTTAATCTTTGATACTATATCGTTAACATCGGGTGGCGATTTGGATGTAGGGAACAATGCTACTATTATAGTGTCGGGTGGTTCTCTTTCAATAAGTTCCGGCGGCTCGGTTAATCTCTCTGGCAAATACAATGTTGCCTATACCAATAGAAGTTTGGTTACAGGTGCCGAGCTAATTGGCACGGGACTTAACAATATTACTATGGATGTAACTTCTACCAATTCGCTAACACTTTCTTCTGATCTGCGAGTGACAGGAACACTATCGCTAATTAGTGGCATCTTAATGCTTGCAGGTAAAGATTTGATTATTAATGGCGGGGTAGCCGACACTGGTAGCGGAAAAATTTCTTCAACTGCATTTTCCAATATTATAATAAACACAAGTGGCGGGGATTGTGGAGCGATTCGTTTCAATGGCAATTCGGCCGCAGTAAATAAACTTGTTGTTAATATAGATTCTGGTTATGAGGCAAACATTGAAGGAGGGATTACCATCACTGATGAACTACAATTGAATAGTGGCATATTGAATTTCAATCATGCTGACCTTGTATTGAATGGAGGTATAACAGGTGTTGGGTATTTGAGCGGTGATAACAGTTCAAACCTTACCATTGCAACCAACGCTATTGCACTCACAAAACTTAAATTTGCAAGCGGTGGAAATTCGATAAACGATTTTACTATGTCGGTGGGCATGGGCAATTCAGTATTATTATCGGTTTCCGATTTAATAGTGAATGGGACTCTCTCGCTCAAAAACGGAGCCTTCGATTTAAATGGACACGATTTAACCATCAATGGCAACATTACCGAATCGGGCGTTGGGACAATTTCATCTTCTTCTTTTTCCAATGTCATAGTTTCTTGCCCTACATCGCCCACGGGCAGTATAGATTTCACTTCTACTGCTGACACGGTAGGTAATTTTACGGTGGATATTGGTAATGGTGGAATAACTACACTTAATTCTAACTTATATATACACACATCGCTCAACTTCAAAAAAGGTAAACTGGACATGGGGTCTAATGCATTAATTATAGATAAAAGTGCTATCATAAAAGGCAGTGGAGTTTCATCCTATATCATTACTTCCATAAAAGGTTATATTGAAATGAACTTAGTAGCAAATGGTAATTATACAAGTTTCCCATTGGGCACTATAACTGCCTTCGCCCCTGTGTCTATCCGATTAAATTCAGGAGCAACAAACGGGCAAGTGCAGGCAGGTATTTTTAGCCATGTAATGAAACTTGGAACTACTGGCGATAACCTTTCCACCAGCAAACCTTTGGTAGATGCCACCTGGCACGTGAAGTCAAGCATCGCTAATATCAATATAGATTTGAAAGTAAACTGGCCGGCAGTGCTTGAAGTAAATGAGTTTAACCGCAGTGAGTCCTATAT
>Ga0163151_10002297_pt1 | contig 30032 bp, 25 predicted proteins | sample OliLakLV19MP5IB2_FD_145596 | JGI IMG/M metagenome (GOLD analysis project Ga0163151, IMG submission 145596) | Freshwater microbial mat bacterial communities from Lake Vanda, McMurdo Dry Valleys, Antarctica - Oligotrophic Lake LV.19.MP5.IB-2 | ecosystem: Environmental > Aquatic > Freshwater >...
GCTTTCAAAACCTACATTAAATTAAATGGAAACAATAATTTTTTTCTGTTGGTGGCACTGGCTTTCGCTAACACCCTCCAAACATTAATACTTTGTTGGCTTATGGCTGCGAAAAGGGATATTGGAGACATCCGATGAGGCCCGTTGACAGCCCTGGAAAAATTCTTTCTTTGGAAAATTTATTGTTTTTATTATTGTTTAGTAAAGCTAACACTCCTTACTAAGAATAACGCCCAAAACAATACGTATAAGAGCGCGGGCCACCCAAATTCAAATTCCAGTTTTTCAAAACGAAATGCAATGATTTTGATACCGGTTTTTATAGAAGACTTTCCTTGGAATAGAGGGTTGTCCCCAACTTTTAATATTGACCCTATTATTATTTTGTTTTCGTTTTTTTAGTTTTTGCTTTTGGGGCTTCCGTTTCCACAGCTTCCTCTTTTACAATTTCTTCCGTTTCCACAACTGCTTCTGTTACAGGTTCTTCCGTTTTTACTTTTTCTTCCTCTGCTTTTTCCTTCTTTTTTTCTTCCAGTTCAGTTAGAAAAACGCCTTTTTCCTCCAGAATTGCAAACCATTTTACAAATTTTTTGATATCACTTAAATGCACTTTTTCCTTGTCGTAGGTTGGCAATATTTGCTCAAAATATGCTTTAAGGGTTTCGTTGTCTGCTTTTGCATCTGCAGGTGGAATGGTATCCTTTTTTTCGTAAGCCATCAGCATCACATCCAAAAGATCGATTGTGTCGTCCTCCGCATAAATGGAAATATTCTCCAGTGGCGAAAACAAATGTTCTCTGTTAGAGATGAACTTGGTCCAACCCTCGGTAAGCGATGTCACAATAACGCCGGATGGCTTCTGTGACTCCATTTTATACAATCCGGGTTTTCCGGTAATAGAAGTAATTTCTGAAAAACGCATAATTCAATTTTGCGCAAAATTAACGAAACGATTTCATGTTTTATTTGTTTCGTGTAAAAGGGTTTGTTTTCTCTCCTTATATTTGAGAAATTATAGCAAAATACCGTTTTATTATTTGTTTTTATGGATTTTAAATTAACCAGCAAATTTATACCCACAGGCGACCAACCGGAGGCAATCAGGCAGCTTGTGGATGGGATCAACAACGGAGAACAGGCGCAGGTGTTGTTGGGCGTTACAGGCAGTGGAAAAACCTTCACAATAGCGAATGTGATACAGCAAGTGCAAAAACCAACTCTCATACTTTCTCATAATAAAACCCTCGTTGCGCAATTATACGGGGAATTCAAACAGTTTTTTCCTGATAATGCGGTGGAATATTTTGTGAGTTACTACGATTATTATCAACCGGAAGCATATATTTCTTCCTCTGATACCTATATTGAAAAAGATCTTTCTATAAATGCGGAGGTGGAAAAACTGCGTTTAAAAACATCCTCCAGTTTGCAAAGTGGCAGACGCGATGTGATTGTTGTTGCTACCGTAAGTTGTATTTATGGTATGGGAAATCCGGCTGAATTTAAAGAAAGTATTATCAAACTTAATGTTGGTGATAAAATATCGCGAAGTGTTTTGTTGCATCATTTAGTGGATGCATTATACAGCAGAGCAGGAGTGGAGTTTAAACGCGGAAATTTTAGAGTGAATGGCGATATTGTAGATATTTTTCCCGCTTACGCCGATTTTGGATATCGCATTTCTTTTTTTGGGGATGAGATTGAAGAAATAGAAGTATTTAATCCCGATACCGGAAAAAAAACGGAAAGTCAAAAAAACATTGCCATCTTCCCTGCGAATTTATATATAGCACCCCGTGATATTTTACCTTCCGTTATTCATGAAATTCATGCCGAATTAGATGCGCAAGTTCGCTATTTTGAAAGCATCGGAAAGTATATTGACGCCAAACGTTTAGCCGAACGTGTGAATTTCGATATTGAAATGATAAAAGAACTGGGTTATTGCAGCGGGATTGAAAATTATTCGCGGTTTTTTGACAGAAGAAAACAAGGTCAACGACCTTTTTGTCTTATCGATTATTTTCCGGAAGATTTTTTAATGGTTATTGATGAAAGTCATGCATCCGTTCCGCAGGTTGGAGCAATGTATGGAGGCGACAGAGCGAGAAAAGTAAATCTTGTGGAATATGGTTTTCGTTTACCAAGTGCAATGGATAACCGACCGCAGAATTTTGATGAATTTATGAGTTTATTAAACCAAACTATTTATGTGAGTGCAACTCCTGCTGATTTTGAATTAAATCAAAGTGGTGGGGTAATTGTGGAACAAGTAGTGAGGCCAACCGGATTATTGGATCCGCCAATTGAAGTGCGACCTTCATTAAATCAGATAGATGATCTTTTACATGAAATAGATTTGCGCATCCAACAAAATGAACGTGTTTTAGTTACAACACTCACAAAAAGAATGGCAGAAGAATTGTCGAAGTATTTATTTAAAATGAACGTAAAATGCCGGTACATTCACAGTGAAGTGGAAACTTTAGAACGGGTAGAAATTTTGCGTGATCTGCGTTTGGGAAAAATTGATGTAATTGTTGGAGTTAATTTATTGAGAGAGGGATTGGATTTACCCGAAGTTTCTTTAGTTGCTATTTTGGATGCAGATAAAGAGGGCTTTTTGCGCAATACCCGATCATTAACTCAAACCTCCGGAAGAGCTGCCCGAAATTCAAACGGAAGAGTAATTATGTATGCTGATAAAATTACCGATAGCATGCAGCGCACCATCGACGAAACAAATCGTCGTCGCGCAAAACAAATTACCTATAATTCGATACACAATATCACACCAACAACTATTATAAAATCCACAGAAGAAATATTTAAAAAATCTAATATCGTTAATCTCAAAAGCGGAGATCCTCAACCTTATTTCGAACCACAGGATATTGCTTCACTCGTAGCAGATCCTGTAGTACAATTAATGAGCAAAACCCAACTCGAAAAAGCAATTACAGATACTAAAAAGAAAATGGTACAAGCAGCTAAAAACATGGAGTTTTTAGAGGCCGCGCGATTGCGAGATGAAATGTATTCACTGCAGAAAATTTTGGATGATAGGGTGGTTTAAGTAAAATTGTATTCCAAGAGTGGCTAATTTAATACCTGCTTTTTAATACCAGTGCTTTTTATATTTTTAAGATAACAGTTTTCCCATTTGGAAATGCCAAATAATTATCCTACATTTAACTTCTCAAAACACTAAACCCCTGACCTTTGGCCCCACAGCCAGCCCTCTCCGGTTGATGTTTTACGCCGTGGTTGGTGTTTTTCACCAACCACCTAAAACCCACAACTATGAAAAATAAAAATTTTTTACTTCCATCAAAAAAAAGTACATCGTACAAAAATTTGTAACAAATTTTTGTTATTTTGTTAATCACTGCATTTACTATGAGTAAAGTATTGGGGAAGGATAAGGAGTTAAGTAGGATTATTTCTAAGGATACTTTATTCTTATTACCGGATAGTGTGTTTGGGGATACTACAATCTACGCTTTTGGAGATACTGTATCAACCCTAATTGATGGTTTGGATACCACCTATATTCTTTCAGAGGAGGGTTCAGAAAACATGTTCGTTTTCGACCTTTCTGCAATATACCTGAAACCAGGCGGCAGTTCAAAAAGAGTTAATCAAGAATTATATGGATTAAATGTTTCCAACATGTTTGAACATACAAGTTTTGGGGATAATGACATGTATGAGTTTACCGAAGATACATGGCAATTAATAAGCGATTTAAGACCACAGGTTTTGCGTTTCCCGGACGGCTCGGGTGGTAAGTTTGCCAGAATGCTTGGTTCAGAAAACAAAAACCCCGATGATGATGATTATGGTTCGTGGAATGGAGGCTATGGATTTAATTTAACGGAAATAATACCCTATTATGATATAACAGAAGGAGATTTAGACATTCCGGGTTGGACAGCTGAAGATGTTGTGGTTTTGGATTTAGCAAATCCCTTATCTTCAGATTGGGATTGGATTGACGATCAACACGTTGATGATTTTATTAAATTAGTAGAGGAGTATACTAATGTATTCAGCATTTTTCCAAATCCAGCTAATACCAGCTTCAAGTTGAAAAGCAATGTTGGAATTGAATTTGAGGAAGAAATGAAAATTGAAATATTTGATATTCTGGGAAATATTGTCAGCACAACAAATGCATTAAATTACGAATCGGTTGATATAAGCCGTTTACCTGTGGGAGTTTATATGGTATTAATTACCAACAACAAAAACGAAACAGAAACTAAAAAATTAGTTAAACAGAAATAAGGATGAGAAATTCTAATTTTAGTTTAAAACAATATTCCACCTTTGCGCTTTCCTTTATACTCATAAAAAATGCAAACGCAGAGGTGGAATACACCGATATTGAACCCGATTTTAGTATCGATAGTAATTTTGAAAGCGAGGGTATTGACATGGATAATGATGGTAACTTTGATTTTGCTTTTATTAATTTTTCAATTACAATTGATAGCATTATTTATTCGTTAAGACAACATATTTTTGCTGGTGCATACGGTACTTCGGCAAATGAGGTAGCTGGTTTTTACAATATTTATTATTTTCCGTATGCATTGAACTCAGGCAATCTGATTAACAGTAGTTTAAGTTTCCAAAATTATGGATTTCAAAAAATGGCTTGGAAAATATTTATATCATTTGACACCGCATCAGGTGGAATTTGGTCTGGAACAGGCTCTGGCGGTGAATGGTTTCCTGAAGTATTAGATCATTATTTAGGAGTGCACTTCCTGGATGCAGAATCAAAATACCATTACGGTTGGATACGCTGCGATGTTAAAGATGAAGGAAGAACATTAGTAATTAAAGATTATGCCTACGAAAAGTTTATTGATCGTGAGATTATTGCAGGAGACACTATTGGCTATCATCCTTTTGAACATGATACAATTGTATTGAACCCGGGCACAGGAATTGAAAATGTATTAACCGTTGCTCAGGTTTACAGTTTTGAGCAGAGTATTTATATTCAGTTAGCGATAATAATTCCAAAGGCACAAGTAATCGTTTACGATCTTGTGGGAAAAGAAATATACACTGCCGAACTTAATAACCTATCAACAGTAATTCCTATAAATGCACTAAAAGGAATTTACCTTGTGGAAATAACTGCGGACGAAAGCAGATTCACAAAAAAGGTATATTTGAATTAAAATATTAAATTAAGCATCATTTTTTTTCCTAAAAAGAAGTACAACATATTTAGGTTTATTTATAGTAAATCCCGGATAATTTGGTGTGGAAATCCTTATTCCAATAGCAACACTTTATTGGTTTCTAATTTCTCTTTCCTACCTTTGTTGCAAAATAACACAATTCCATGTCAGATATCAATCAATTAAAACGTATCGCCACGCAAGTGCGCAGAGATATAGTACGCCAGGTTCACGGTTGTCAGAGTGGCCATCCCGGTGGTTCATTGGGCTGTGCCGATTATTTTGTTGCACTGTATTTTGAGGTAATGCAACACAATACCGATTTCAAAATGGATGGAATTGGTGAAGATGTATTTTATTTGAGTAATGGTCATATTTCGCCCGTTTGGTATAGTGTTCTTGCCCGTGCCGGCTATTTTCCAATTGAAGAATTAAAAACTTTCCGCAAATTGGATAGCCGTTTACAGGGACACCCTACAACAGCAGAACATTTACCCGGAATTCGCATTGCAAGTGGGTCGTTAGGACAAGGATTATCCGTAGCAATTGGAACCGCGCTCGCAAAAAAATTAAACGGCGACGATCGTTTGGTTTACACACTTCATGGTGATGGAGAAATGGATGAAGGCCAGATATGGGAAGCTGCAATGTTTGCCGCACACCACAAAGTGGATAATATCATTTCTGCAATAGATTACAATGGTCAGCAAATTGACGGACCTACCGAAAAGGTAATGAGTTTGGGTAACCTCAAAGCCAAATGGGAAGCATTTGGTTGGGATGTGATCGAACTTAAGGAGGGAAATGACATGGAAAAGATCCTGAATACGCTGAAAACAGCGCAACAACATACCGGAAAAGGCAAACCTGTTATGATTCTCTTACATACTGCAATGGGAAGTGGAGTCGATTTTATGGAAAACGACCATCAATGGCACGGAGTTGCGCCTAATAATGATCAACTTGAAAAAGCTTTAGGGCAGCTTGAAGAAACTTTGGGGGATTATTAGGAAGGGGAATGGTGAGTGGTGAATGGTGAGTAACTCCACGTTTGCAGGAACGTTATTCTTTTTGCAAAAACATGAACCTTTCCTGATAAGTTAACCTTTACTCACGATTCAAAGTTCACGATTCACGAAAAGTGGTGAATTTGCTCACAACCCAACCCCGAACCCTTTACCCAGAACTCAGAACCCAAAACTTGTTCCGACTATTTCGTAACTTTCAACGTTAAAAAAATAAATCGTGAAAAAGGACCAAGCCGCCAAATTATCTAACTACTCCATTTTTTCATCTGCATTTTTGTTGTTAAGTAATGCGGCTAATGCACAGATAATTTATACCGATGTTGATCCGGATGAAACTGCATTTACCGATGAAGTGCAAATAGATATGGATAATGATGGTGATGTGGATTTTAAATTGATTTTTATTGCGGAAACATTTACCTCGTTTTCTACCTCAGAATTAAAATTGCGTATCAATCCGCTTGGTGACAATAATGTTGCATTTAGTACACAAATTGTTCCTGTCACCTATTCCGGATTGCCATGGGCAACATACACGGGTGGAGCTACACAAGTAGTATTTACTGTTGCACCGTTAATAAATTCAGGAAATGTAATTGATGCCGAATTAAATTTTTCACCTGATCTTGCAAATTTATATCAGCGGTTGAATTTTAATATTTATAGCAGTTACGATCATCAGGCAATTGCCGGTGGTGATTGGGAAGGCGCCGTTGATAAATTTGCAGCATTTCAATTTTATTTTGATGGAGATTTGTTTTATGGTTGGATGCGATTAAGTGTGGATATACTCAGTGGAATAACTTTACATGATTACGCTTATGAATCAATTGCAAATACACCAATTATAACGGAAATAGTTTCCTATACACCCATTTGGAATTTGGTGGAAGATGCAGGAATTTTAGGAACGGGAGAGGATATTCAATTTAATTTCACAGCACCCGGCGATGAAGAAGATATTGATACGTATCGCATCATTTGTGTAAAAAAAGCAATAGCAGATGCTTTTACAATTGATATAGCAAATAGTCTTTTACCGGAACAATATTTAGAAATAATTCCCGATGGCAGCATAGCCTATACCGCAGCATTTACAGCACTTTCGAAGGATAGTGATGGTGACCTGATCACTGTTTCTCAGCCTTATAAATTATTTATATTGAATGTAATGGATCCTGCAGCAGGTTATGCAAATATGATTTCTAAAGCATCTGAATCTGTAGAATTAATTGATACAGTTACTGCTGTTCTTGATAATACTATTGCCGACATTGATGATCTTGGAAATGGGTTGGATATTAAAGTTTCTTTTGAGGAAGCCGAAACAAATCAGGGTATTTCAGAATACAGAGTAATCGTGGTAAAAAAAGATATTGCAGATGTTTTTACTTTGGCAGATGCAGAAATTGTTGCTATTGAAAATTATATTGCTGTGGCACCGGGTGAAATAAATTACACCGTTTTCCTAAACGAATTATCCACTGATTCAGATGGGGATCTTATCGAACCTGCAAAATATAAAAGTTTTATTTTAAGTGTTGCGGATGGAACATCTGCTGCATTAAGTGCAATATCTGAACCTTCTGAGGTTATTACATTAGAAACACAAACATCAGTTGTTAATTCCATATCCTTGGAAGATATTGCTGAATTAGGAAATGGTAATGATATTAAAATTTCATTCTCCATTCCGGCCCTGGAACAAACAATTTCAGCTTACAGAGTTTATCTTGTTGATTTTGCAACTGCTTTTGATTTTAATGTTGCCGTTGCTCAAGCTGTAGAATTGCCAAATTATTTTGCGGTAATTCCTGATGGGAACGATATAATATTGAATGGTAATGCTACCACTACTGATAGTGAAGGAAATTTAATCACCTGGGGAGTGCCGTATTACGTTTATGTTTTATCTGTTGCCAGTGTTTATGGAATTGAAGATACTTTATCTCCGCAATCCAATCAGGTAGTACTTAACTTTCCTGTTATTGAAAATATTGAGGAAATTAATAATGCTGATTTTCAAATATATCAAAGTAATAATATTGTATATCTTCAAATTAATTTCCAGATAGAAAACAACGCTACTTTTACAATATTCAACAATGTAGGTCAGAAAATAGCGGAGTCCAAAATATCGCAGGGACTTAACGAATTTCCGCTCGATTGGAAAAATGGAATTTATTACGGAATTATTCGCTCGGGAAAAAACATCATCCCCCAAAAACTCATTATTGCTGATTAATAACAAATAATTTGTTTAAATAAATGTAATGGAACGCCTGAACAGCGTTTTTGCAAACTATACTATACACACAAGCAGCAGCACTGTTTAAAGGCTGAAACTTAGGACAGCAAATAAACGGCAGCATTTTTGTTTATTTGCAAAACAATCTTTTAAAGGTTGTATCCGTTTTAGCGGAGCCAGACTATGCGCAAACTTTTACTTTTGTTGTCCATTTTCCTTACTGTATCGGGTTTTAGCCAAACTAAACCCGTAGGAAGTACTAAGCGTATACTCATTTTGTTGGATGGAAGTGGCAGTATGGTGGATCCTTGGAACAATACCAATAAGTGGGAAGTTGCCAAAAAACTTGTTGTAAAAACGATCGACAGCATACAAAAGGCTGAACCAGATGTGCAGATTGGCCTTCGGGTATTCGGTCATCAAAGCCCAAGAGTTGCGCATGATTGTCAGGATTCGAAGCTGGAGGTGCCAATATCAAAAAATTCAGCGGCGACCATAAAAGCCAAATTAAATACGATAACTCCACAGGGATATACTCCAATTGCCTATTCACTTTTTCTTGCAGCCGGTGATTTTATTTCTACAGAAGGAACAAACTCCATTATTTTAATAACGGATGGAATTGAAAATTGCGAAGGTGATCCATGCGCAAGTTCTGATGTTTTAAGAGAAAAACGGATTACACTAAAACCATTCGTAATTGGTGTTGGATTAAAGGAAGCCGATAAAAAAAATTTTGAATGTGTTGGAAGTTTTTACGATGCCGGCAATGAAAAAGCTTTTTCCAATGCTATGAGTATTGTAATTTCGCAAGCATTAAATATAACAACTACGCAAATTAATTTAATTGATGCTTTCGGATTGCCAATCGAAAAAAATATTGAGATAACATTTTACGATAGTTTTTCAGGGGAGGTGAGATACAATTATGTACAAACACCCGATGAGAAAAATCAACCGGATACCTTGTATTTAAATCCGATCGGAAAATATAATATTGTTGTGCATACCACACCGGAGGTAGAATTAAAAGAAGTGGAATTAATTCCCGGAAAACACAATATAATTGGTGTGGATGTTCCACTTGGTATTTTGCAACTCACAGAAGGAATCGGAACCATCTTCAGTGAAAAACAATGTGTGGTAAGAAATAATGATACCGGTGAAATTTTATATGTACAGAATTTTAATACTAAACATAAATACATTGCCGGTACTTATGATATTGATATTCTCACACTGCCGAGAATGCATTACGAAAATTATCAAATTAAAGGCGGCGTTGACAATAAAATTGAAATTCCACTACCGGGTACACTCAATATTTCTTCTCCCGAAAATAAAATTTACAGTATTTATACAATAACGGATGGGAACATCGAAAAGATATATGAATCAACATTGACGGGCTCCGGAGTCTCTGAAATGGTGCAATTATTACCCGGGGAATATACAATATTCAGCAGATCAAATATTAAAAAAGCATCGGCAAATACAAAGACATCGAACTTTACCATCAAAAGCAGTAAAACTGCTTTAGTGAAAATATAATTTGAAAAAACGAATCACATATCATCCTAAATTATTTTCATTAACACTGATTTTATTTATCAGTACACAATTGTTTACGCAAACCGCGCAGCCTACACGGGTATTATTTTTAGTAGATGCATCGCGAAGCATGTTGCAGAACTGGGATAGAAATTCAAAAATGTACGCTGCCCATGCTGTGGTAAATGGAATTGCAGATAGTTTAAATAATATGCCGAATGTTCAAATGGCAATGCGTGTATATGGACACCAAAGTCCGCAACCGGTTAACGACTGTGAAGACTCAAAACTGGAGATAGCCTTTAAAACAAAAAATGCACTCGCAATAAACAATAGGCTAGATGATATTCGTCCGCAGGGAGTAACACCAATTGCGTATTCTATTGAACAAACAATAACGGATTTTGGCGTTGATGCAAAAAATTATCGCAATATTTTAATTCTGGTAAGCGATGGTTTCGAATCCTGTGGATTAAACCCTTGTGAAGTGGTTCTGCGATTAAAAAATCTTGGAATCATCACTAAATCTTATGTAATAGGAATTGGAATTGACGCTACAGAATATTCGCAGTTTTCCTGTATGGGCGAATTTTTAAATATTGAGTCGGAGTTGCAAACCGAATTTGTGATCAACACCACCATCGCTAAAATATTTAATTCTGTTTTCACAAGAGTAGATCTTTTGGATGTAAATAAGGATGCTACAGAAACTGATATGCTGATGTCCTTTGTTGACGCAGAAAGTGGGAAGGCGCGATTTAATTATTATCACACCTTAAATCCTAAAGGAAATCCTGATACCATAACGCTTGATCCTTCTCTTGGTTATGATTTGCAAATTCACACCACTCCCGAAATTTGGAAAAAGAATATTGACCTCACAAAAGGGGAACTGAATATCATAACAGAACCCGCTCCACAGGGATTTTTAAAGGTGTATGTGAGAGGTGAAACCTTTAAGGGAAGGATCAATTGCATCATAAAAAAAGAGAATAAGATCGTTACCAATCAAACCTCCAACAACAGCCAAAAATTATTAATTGGTGAGTATGAACTTGAAATTTTAACTTTGCCGGTAATTAAGGTAAGCGGAGTTCAGGTTGAACAGGATAAAACAACAACAATTGAGATCTCGGCGCCCGGATTTGTCACTTTTAGCAAAAATGAACAGATAGCCGGTGCGATTTATGAAAATAAGGAGAATAAATTGGAGGAAGTTTACGAGTTGAGCGATACAAACTTAAAGGAAACATTGGCATTGCAGCCCGGAAAATACACGGTGATCTATCGTTATCTTTCCAAAAAAGATATGGCTGCAACCAAAGAATATACCTTCGAAGTTGTTACCGGAACTGCACTTACCGTCAGACTCTAAAAAATTGTACCAGTGATAAATGTAGATTACACCAATCAGAAAGACACGCGTTCCGGATTCGGCGCAGGCATGTCGGAATTAGGAAAGTTGAACCCGGAAGTTGTTGCCCTTTGTGCCGACTTGGTAGGTTCCTTAAAACTCGACGATTTCATTAAAAACCATCCTGAACGCTTTTTTCAATGCGGAATTGCCGAGGCAAATATGACCGGAATTGCAGCTGGATTAACGGTTGGAGGTAAAATACCCTTCGCATGCACCTTTGCTAATTTCGCAACAGGTCGCGTATACGACCAAATTCGACAGTCGGTAGCCTATTCCAATAAAAACGTAAAGATCGCGGCTTCCCATGCCGGTGTTACATTGGGGGAAGATGGCGCAACACATCAGATATTGGAAGATATCGGGTTGATGCAAATGCTGCCAAACATGGTAGTGATCAATCCTTGCGACTATAATCAAACTAAAGCCGCAACAATAGCGGCAGCGGAACATATTGGGCCGGTTTATCTTCGTTTCGGCAGACCAAAATGGCCAATATTTTATCCCACCACCGAAAAATTTGAGATCGGAAAGGCCTGGAAAATTCAGGATGGAAAAGATGTTTCCATTTTTGCAACAGGACATTTAGTAATAAAAGCTATTGAAGCAGCAAAAATTTTGGAAGAAAAAGGATACTCCGTCGATTTAATTAATATACATACCATTAAACCTTTAGATATTGATGCAGTCATACAGTCTGTAGCCAAAACACGTTGTGTGGTAACAGCAGAAGAACATCAAATTATTGGTGGTTTAGGTAGTGCAATTGCGAAAACAATAAGTGAAAATACGTCTGCACCAATTGAATATGTAGGCGTGCACGATAAATTCGGCGAAAGCGGAACTGCAGAACAATTGCTCACTAAATATGGAATGAGCACACAACATGTAGTGGATGCAGCATTGAAAGTGATGCAACGAAAAAATTAAGTTGTTAATTATTTGGTCTTGGTTTAGGAAATATTTTGAATATTTATTAGTATAATATTTCTTCGTGAAACCTTTGTGTCTTAGTGCCTTAGTGGCCTCTGAATTTATTTGTATTAAAACTACATGACCGATAAAGAGATCCTCCATTTATGCCTCCACGAAAAAACCAGGGATCTCGGTTTCAAACACCTCGTTTCTGTATATTCCAAAAAAATTTATTGGCATGTTCGCCGCATGGTTACCGATCACGACGATGCAAATGATGTTGTCCAAAATTGTTTTATAAAAGCCTGGAAAGGATTGCCAAATTTTCGGGAGGACAGTCAGTTATTTACCTGGATATACCGCATTGCAACCAATGAATCCATCACTTTTTTACAAGACAAATACAGAAAAAATAATTCCGGCAAACCAATAGAATCCAATACCTATGTTAGCGCTTTAAAAGAAGAGGTTTGGCTAGATGGGGAGACCTTAAAAGATAAATTACAGGCAGCAATTAATACCCTTCCTGCCAAACAAAAACAGGTGTTTGTAATGCGCTATTTTGAGGAGATGAAATACGAGGAAATGGAAGCAATATTAGGCACATCAACAGGTGCACTGAAGGCAAGTTTTCACCATGCAGTCAAAAAACTGGAAATTATTTTGAAGGATGGATTAAACCATGGGTGAGAAAAGAAGTCATAAGGGAATTAATTGACAATTGATAATTGACAATTGAAAATGAAACTCCCGATAGCTATCGGGACGACCTACCAGGTTTTTTTGAACCTGTGAAGTCTGAAGGAAGAGGGGAAATAAATTGAGAATGGGGGTTATTATAAGTCGAACGGCAAGATATAATACACAGAAAATAAAATGAATACTGAAAAACAAAATATCAAAAACGAACTCGGTGAGCTGAACAGCATATTAAAAGATATGCGTGAGGAGGAAGGTAAAAATTTTCCAATTGGATATTTTGAACAATTGGAGGAGGATATTTTGAATAAGACCATTAATGCAGAAAATGGAACAGTGGGGGATAAAAAAATTATTCGTCTTACATGGTTAAAATATGTTTCCGGAATTGCTGCAGTATTTATTTTAGTATTTATCGGATTTAAAATATTTGGGGATAAAAACGAGAGTCTGGAAATACAATTGGCAAAGATGGATAACACAGAGATAAATAATTTTATAATTGACCAGATAGCATCCATAAGTTCAGAAGAGATACAAAATTATTTAATTCAGAATGTGGAGGATATTGAAACAGAATTATTATTTCAAACAGATTTTATCAGCGATGCATCGGTTACTGAAAAAATATCGGAAGATGTGAACGAACAAATTATGCAGAAATCCTCTTCCCCCAATAAAAACGATAATTTATTAGACGAAGAATTATTAAAACAATTAGACGATCAAACAATGCAGGATTATTTAAATGACGCTGCATTGTTTGAAGACCTTGGACTATAGTTTAATTAATTCAAATTTTACATTAAACCTTCACCAAAACCAACCAATATGAAAAAACTAACTATCATTATCCTCCTCGGATTATTTAGCAACGCTGCCTTTTCTCAAGGTCCGCCACCAATGTTCGATGAAGAAAAAATTGAACCTTTGCGCATCGCATTTTTAACAAAATATCTGGAACTTACTTCAGAGGAAGCACAAAAATTTTGGCCTGTTTACAACAAAATGCGCGATGAAATAAAGGTAGTAATGGATGCAGATAAAGCATTAAAGGATGGCAAAAGCATTAATGATATGAACGACGAAGAATTAAACAAATTCATCACTTCGCATTTTGAAAACGATCAAAAAATGCTCGACCTCAAGAAAAAATATGCAGAAGAATTTAAGAAGGTTTTACCCCTGCGAAAAGTTGCTTTATTAGCCGATGCAGAAAATGAATTCAAACGACAAATGATACAACACGCCGGAGAAAAACGTAAAGGAATGAATGATGGAATGAAAGAATGAATCCAATCGACCTTCCTCAACCTTCCTCGCTCGACCTCACAGGTTTCGCAAACCTGTGAGGTATTAACGCAGCAATAGAATAATGATAAATGAATGAATGCACCAACACGAAAAATGTAGTATGTATTTGTTTTGGCAGTTTTAATATTAAGGTAACTATTAGAATTATTTCAATATACCCCTGATGTAAATTATCTGACTGCACCCCTCGATAAACATCGACATCTTTCATTAATCTTAACTGCAAAAGAATAAGTTTTTCCCCCAATCACATTTTCCGCCTTCACAATTTTTTTTAGATTATCAATAAAAAAACCGCCAAAACAAATAACCCAATTAATTTTAACTTTTATTTGAATTCAAACTAAAATATCACCGAATGCCCCTCAATCCTTCCTTTTTCTTTCTTTTCACTATCTTTACCACAAATAACAAATAAATGCCTTACAATACTCAGCGGCCAAATATGATACTTCGCGAATACGGCCGCCATATACAGATTCTGGTGGAACATGCCTGCACGATTGAAGATGATGAAGTGCGCAACAAACTTGTGCAGGATATCATCGACCTGATGGGAACCATGAATCCTACATTGCGCAATGTGGAAGACTTCCGTCATAAATTATGGGATCATATCTACATGATGAGTGATTTCAAATTAAACGCAAAATCTCCATATCCAACACCGGAACGCGAATTGCTGAGAAGAAAAAATATAAAACTCAAATACCCTCGCCAGAAAATCCGATTTAAACATTACGGGAAAAATGTGGAATCCTGCGTAAATAAGGCCTCCAAATTAGAGGATCCTCAAATGAAGCTGGAGTTTGCTCAGGTGATCGGAAATTACATGAAACTTGTTCATCAAAACTGGAACAATGAAGATGTGAACGATGAAACAATTAAACAAGATCTTCAGAGTTTAAGCGATAATCAACTGCAACTGCAGGAAAATACCGATCTGGATACCTTAACTAAATCAACCCGCCGCCAACCACAGCAACAACAGCAAAGCCGCCCGGGTAAAAACTTTCAGGGTCAGGGTGGTGGAAGAAATTTTAAGCGACCGGGACAAGGACAAAATCCAAATTATCAAAATTTCAAAAAGAACCGTTAATGGATGCATTTGAAATTGTAGGAGGCATAAAGCTGAAAGGCGAACTTGTCCCTCAAGGTGCAAAAAACGAAGCGCTTCAGGTTATTTGTGCCGTGCTGTTGACAGACCAAAAAGTTACGATTACCAATATCCCCGACATACGCGATGTCAACTTTTTAATTGAATTACTCGCCGATATGGGTGTGAAAGTGGAGCGACCCTCACGCGACACCTGCATTTTTCAAGCCGACAATATTAATTTAGCCTACATTAACAGTGACGATTTTATTGATAAAAGTCGCAAAATGCGCGGGTCTGTTATGGTAATGGGACCACTTTTGGCGCGTTTTAAACATGCAACATTGTCAAAACCCGGTGGTGACAAAATTGGTCGGAGACGATTAGATACACATATTATCGGTTTTATGAAACTTGGGGCTCACTTTGATCAAAATACAGGTGCAATCAGTGCAGAAAGATTAAAAGGAGCATATATGTTACTGGATGAAGCATCGGTAACCGGAACGGCAAATATTTTAATGGCAGCAGTTTTGGCAGAAGGCAGAACTACCATCTATAATGCCGCTTGCGAGCCATATCTACAGCAACTTTGTCACATGCTTATAAGCATGGGTGCCAGGATTACCGGAATAGGATCCAATTTATTATACATCGACGGAGTGGAAAGTTTGGCTGGATGTGAACACCGCATTTTGCCGGATATGATAGAAATTGGCAGCTTTATCGGCCTTGCTGCCATGACTCAAAGCGAGATTACCATTAAAAACGTGCGTTTTGATATGCTTGGTGTTATTCCGGATATTTTTAGTCGTTTGGGAATACAAATGGAATTGAAGGGGGATGATATTTTTATTCCGGAACAGAAGAATTACACTATTCAAAATTTTCTTGACGGATCCATATTATCTATTGCAGATGCACCTTGGCCGGGATTTACACCCGACTTGATCAGTATTATTCTTGTTGTAGCAACACAAGCTCAGGGATCTGTTCTGGTGCACCAAAAAATGTTTGAAAGCAGATTGTTTTTCGTAGATAAATTAATTGAAATGGGTGCCCAGATCATACTATGCGACCCACATAGAGCAACTGTTATTGGTATAGATAGAAAGTTCAAACTGAAAGGTATTGAGATGAGTTCGCCCGATATCAGAGCAGGTGTGGCTTTGCTTATTGCGGCGCTTTCTGCAGAAGGTAAAAGCACCATTCACAATATTGAACAAATTGACAGAGGATATCAACAAATTGATAAACGTTTACAAGCTATCGGGGCGCAGATTAACAGAATTTAATACCCCTTGCAACTATTTTCCTTACAAATTACTCTTACTAATGTTGAAAACACGAGGTTGAATTGATAATGATAATTTAACTTTGTACTTCAATTTTTACATTAGGGAACCCCATATTCCCCAAATCAATATCACACATTATTGTAAAAAGGTATTGGATCAATTAATTGTCCTTTGTAATGAAAACATTTTACATAATTGTATGCCTATTTTTTGCACTTCTTTTTAGTGCATGTACTGCGCCAAAAGCGGTATCAGGAACTCGTTCAGGAGATATAGCACCAGAAATTTCTGCTGTGGATCCGGGAGGTAATACCTTGACATTGAGCAGTCTGCGAGGAAAATATGTGTTGGTTGAATTTTGGGAATCAGGCAATAGCCAGTCGCGAAAAAATCACTTTGAGATGGGAAGAATGTACCAGAAATACAGAGATGGGATCTTCGAAGATGGAAATGGGTTCACAATATATAGTATTTCCATAGATAGTGATAAGTCAAAATGGTTATCAGCAATTAGAGAGGATGTTATGGTATGGCCAGCGCAGGTTATTGATACTAATGCATGGAATTCAAAACCATTGCTCGACTATGCAGTTGCTTCACTACCAAAATATTATTTATTGAATGGGGAAGGTATCATCCTTCAGCATAATATTATTATTTCCGATCTGGAAAAAATATTAATAAAGTATTTAGAATAATATAAAAACCACAACAAACACAATGATGTTATCGACTTCTCAAAAGCCATTTAACACACACACACAAGCTAAACTGGTAGCAGTTTATTTTGCAATTGTAATGATACTGTCATTAACAAATTGCACTGTTTCCAATAAAGTTACGGGAATTGACACAGGCAACGTTTCCCCTGAAATTAATGCCAAAAATTACGATAATCAGGATTTGTCTCTTTCAGCACTGAAGGGCTCCTATGTACTAATAGAATTTTGGGAATCCGGAAACACCGCAGCAAGAAATAATCATTTCGAGATGGAAAGATTGTATCAAAAATATTGGAACTCCGCTTTTGAAAGAGGAGAAGGATTTTGCATTTATAGCCTGTCATTGGACACCGATAAAACCAAGTGGGCAAATGCTATTAATCAGGATAATATAAGTTGGCCTTGTCAGGTTTTGGATACAAAATCGTGGAATTCAAAGGCTGCTCTTCATTATAATGTTGGATTTCTTCCGCAATATATTCTCATAGATGGAAATGGGGTAATTGTGAAAAAAAATATACTCATCAAAGACCTGGAGGATATTCTAAGGGAAAATTTAGATTCCTGATCCTCTCCTTTTCATCAATTCCTGCATTTTATTAGTGTCAATTTGGCAATGATTGCCGTGGTGGCAGTATTTTTGAACCCGCTTGTAAGTCAGGTTTTTCCAAGATCATTGGGGAAAATGCGCCAATACGTCAAAAATAAACAATATCGAAAATATGCCGGAGGAAAAAGCTAGTTCAGAACAATTGAATGAAGAGGTTACAAATGAAAATGATTTGCCTGTTGAAGGGGAACTGTTAGATGAATCTACTACCCCTATCAAGGAGTTGGAGGAACAGAAGGAAAAATACATCAGGTTACTCGCTGAATTTGAAAATTATAAAAGACGCACCTCTCGCGAAAGGATAGAATTATTTAAAACAGCCGGACTCGAAGTAATAAAAGACCTCTTGCCTGCATTAGATGATATTGACCGTGCTGAACAGGTTGTAGCTGACGCGAAAGATCTGGAAGCTGTGAAAGCAGGGTTAAAACTTATCAGCGAAAAAGTAAAAAATATCCTGCACCAAAAAGGACTGAAGGAAATTGAATGTAAAGGACATGAATTTAATACGGACATGATGGAGGCTATCACAGAAATTTCAGCACCTTCAGATGATTTAAAGGGTAAAGTGGTGGAAGTTTTAGAAAAAGGATATACTTTAAATGATAAAATAATCAGATATGCTAAGGTTGTTATTGGGAAATAATTTAACCTTCAGCAAAAACACAAAGCAACATTAATAAAGTAATCACACGCGGTAGTTTATTATGGCAAAAAAAGATTTTTATGAAATATTAGGTGTCACGAAATCATCGTCGCCGGAAGAAATTAAAAAAGCTTACCGGAAGATGGCATTGCAATATCATCCGGACAAGAATCCCGGGAATAAAGAATCGGAGGAAATGTTTAAGGAAGCTGCTGAAGCTTATGAGGTATTGAGTGACCCTCAGAAAAAAGCGCGTTACGATCAATACGGTCATCAAGGTGTTAGCGGTGCAAATGGCGGCGCAGGTCACATGAATATGGATGATATTTTCAGCCAATTTGGTGATGTTTTTGGGGAATCTGTTTTTGGAGATTTTTTTGGCGGTGGCGGAAGAAGACAACAACAACAAAGACAACGAGGAGTTCGAGGTTCTAATATTCGTATTAAAGTAAAACTCACCTTAAAAGAAATTGCAGAAGGAACTCGCAAAACAATTAAAGTAAAAAAATATGTTGTTTGTGATACTTGTCATGGCAATGGAGCGAAAGATGCGTCGAGTGTAAGCACCTGCAAAACTTGTCAGGGTTCAGGCTATGTGCGCAAAGTGCAAAATACTATTCTGGGACAAATGGCAACAACTCAAACCTGTCACACTTGTCATGGCTCAGGACAGCAAGTGACTGCAAATTGTACTAAATGCCATGGTGCAGGAAGAATCTACGCGGAAGACACAATAAATATTGATATACCAGCAGGTGTGCACGATGGAATTGAATTGTCGATGAACGGAAAAGGAAATGCCGGAGAAAAAGGCGGACCGAACGGAGATCTTTTAATCAGTATCGAAGAGATTAAAGACACTGAATTAAAACGGGAAGGAAATCACGTTTTATATAATTTATATATCAGTTTTGCAGATGCAGCCTTAGGAACAAAAGTTGAAATACCTACCATTGATGGAAAGGTTCGAATAAATATTCCGGAAGGAACTCAAGGCGGGCATATCATGCGATTAAAAGGAAAAGGATTACCGGCACTTAATAGTTACGGCAAAGGTGATCAGATAATTGAAGTACATGTTTGGGTACCAAAACATTTATCCTCCGAAGAAAAGAAAATGCTCGAAAAATTAAAATCCTCCAAAAATTTCCATCCCGATGTTAATCAAAAAGAGAAAGGATTTTTTGAGAAAATGAAGGGGATGTTTGATTGAACGGGTTTCGGGTAGCGTAACGCGGGTATTGGGATATCAGTTACTTTTAAATGGAGATATTATTTTTTGATTGGAACAATAACAAAAAAGGAAATTAAAAGTGGTTTCAATTTCCTTTTTTCGTTGTATGAAATGTATTAATAAAAAACAACCGTTGGAGTTGCGCAATGATTACATAAAACTAAAAACAACCAATACACCTCAAAAGCAATCCCGATATCCGATACCTCACCCCTCACTCACTAAGATCCATAAACCCTCCACTGTTATTAATAAATGCATTTTCATTCATAAACTGAATTAATTCCTCTATGGAAATGCTTTGTTGATCGCCGGTGGACATATTTTTCAGCGTGATTTTATTTTCTTTAATTTCATTGGAACCGATCACTGCTGCATAAGGAATTTTTTTATCATCGGCATATTTGAATTTTTTTGGCATTTTCACATTGAGGTCGGGATATATTTCACAACGAATGTTTTCACTGCGTAACTGAGTTGCATAATTCAAACACATTTTTTCTGCAGCCTCCTCAAATGGAATAAATAATACCTGCGTAGTTTTTAAAGCTGATTCTGGAAATAAATTTAATTCGCTGATCACATCATATATTCTGTCGAGCCCAAAGGAAATACCAACGCCACTCATGTTCGGGAGGCCAAAAATTCCGGTAAGATCATCATAACGTCCGCCACCTAATATGCTTCCGATTTTCACGTCGTTGGATATTACTTCATAGATGGTTCCTGTGTAATAACTTAAACCACGTGCCAATTTTAGATCGAAGTCTATTGTAACATTTTTATTTTCAACACCTTTTATTTTTTCAAATAATTCCTGAATTTCTGCAATTCCTTTTTTTCCTTTTTCTCCGGTAAATTTGTTTTCAAGAAAGGTTATTTTTTCTGCCGCAATTCCGTTAAAATCGAGTATTTCCGTTATCTTGTTCACCTGTTCATTTGTGAACGATTGTTCCTTTAATTCTTTTATTACTCCCTCAATTCCAATTTTGTCTAGCTTGTCGATGATATTTACCAGGAGTAGATTTTTTTCTGTTTCTCCGATATATTCATTCAGTCCGTCTAATATTTTTCTGTTATTTAATCGAATGGTAACTTTCAGGTTTAATTTTTCGAAAACTTCTTTAATGATCATTACGAGTTCGGCATCTATCAATAAGCTGTTACTTCCAATAGCATCAGCATCACACTGATAAAATTCTCTGTAGCGGCCTTTTTGCGGGCGATCTGCACGCCAAACGGGTTGTATCTGATATCGTTTAAATGGGAAACTGATCTCATTTTGGTTCATCACTACGTATCGCGCAAAAGGAACAGTAAGATCGTACCGCAAACCTTTTTCGGAAATATCAGCTATTAATTTGTTGCTGTTTTTTTCAGTGAGTGAAACAACATCCGCATCTTTTAAATAATCGCCGCTGTTTAATATTTTAAATAATAATTTATCGCCATCCGCACCATATTTTCCCATTAAAGTAGAAAGATTTTCCATCACGGGAGTTTCCAATGGCTGAAATCCATATAATTCATATACATTTTTAATAGTATCAATTATATAATTTCTTTTGGAAACTTCTTCAGGTCCAAAATCACGTGTTCCTTTTGGTATTGATGGTTTTTCTTTTGCCAAGGTTAACTTTTTTATATTAGGTTACTTTTAAATTGTTGTTAATTGTTCTTTTGTCAACGGATAAATTTACCAATGTGCTTATTTACCAATGTGACTGCACCCAAATCCTGTTGTTCCAATTGCAACCTATCTTTTATTGATAATTACAAATTTACGTTTTATTGTAAATTCAAATGTTAATCCACTCATTTATTTTTTATATAACTTCGTTTAACTCACCACTACTCTCAAATAACATTCGGTAATTCATTGCTACATTAGTGCATTTTCTCGTCTGTTCATTGGTACATTTATTCGGCTGTTCATTGGTACATTGGTACATTTTTTCGGCTGTTCATTGGTACATTTTCTCGGCTGTTCATTGTTATATTGGTACATTTATTCGGCTGTTCATTGGTACATTGGTACATTTATTCGGCTGTTCATTGGTACATTGGTACATTTATTCGGCTGTTCATTGGTACATTTCCCCGGCTGTTCATTGGTACATTTTCTCGCCTTTTCACCGCTCTATTTATTCATCCTCTTATTATTTCCTCACATGCTTTATCCAACATTTCATAAACGGTGGAATATAATTCATCATCGTAATAGGGGTCAGGAACTGCTTTATTTTGTCCCGGTTCCACTAAATTCATGATCAATTCTACTTTTTTTTTATCCTCCTCCTGAATGGCCATATTTATTACATCGCGGTAATTGGAACTATCCATGGTATAAATGCGATCAAAGTCAGAAAAATGTTTTTGTGCGAATTTTTGCGCTTTTTGTTTGCTGATATCAATGCCATTTAATTTGGCAATTTTTTGCGAACGTGGATCTGGTGCTTCGCCAATATGCCAACTTCCGGTTCCTGCGCTTTGCACTTCCCAATTTAAACCGGCAGCAAGTATTTTATGCCTCAGAATCCCTTCCGCAAGAGGACTCCTGCAAATATTTCCCAAACAAACCATAAGTATTTTCATCCTGCAAAATTAATGAAATACCGAACACCTGCCGGCTAACCAGGTCGGACGGGAGTTAAGCGTTAGAAGTGCGTTCCAATTTACAATTTAGTTTTACATGACGAAGGTCGAGGGCGAATGTATTTGTTAATTTATTAATCGGGTAATTTGATAATTAAATGGTGCCCGGCTGTTCATTGGTACATTTACACATTGGTACATTGGTACATTTCATCATTCGGCTGTACTTAATTGTCAATTAATAAAACCCATATTCAAAATAATACTCCACCCTAAACCCATCCTCCACGGTAATCGTATTTTTTGGAAGTCCATTATCTAAATAGTAATATTTTGTGGAAAATGCAGGTATTGCATCCGTTGCGGTATCATAATATACACGCATTTCAATGAGTTGATCTTTATCGTTGTAAGCGTAAAACATTTTATTATAAAATTCTTCATTCATGTTGAATGATTCTTCGGCAAGTCTGTTTTTAGCATCCCAGGTATATGTTGAATAATCTGTTTCCACCATTACCATTTTATCCAAAAAATTGCCTTCTGCATCAACTTCAAACCTCGCCGATTTTCCTATTCGCTTGATGATATTTCCTGATTTATCATATGCATAACTATATTCTCTTGCCTCGGCACTTGCGAAAATGGCTGCATTTAATTTATTTTTTTTATCATATTCAAACCCATAGGTCATCGGATACAGATCATATCCATACATGGTTATAATTCTTATTCTACCATCGGGGAAATAAGTATATTCATCTTTCATCGTATCAATTGTTTCCTCCTCATATCCACGCTCACCATTATCAAAGGTATTTCGAAATAACCATCCGTTTTCGGCAAATTCGGACACAGAAACGCGTGTTGTGATACTATCCTCATCCATCATAAATTGTGTTTGAGTTTTCACTTTGTTTTTTTTAAAGATTTCAAATTCTTTTGACTGAAACCCAATATCTCCAGGCATAAATTGACCAAAAATGGAAACATTAATAAGTATCCCGGTCAATAGAAAAGTGAAACAGCGTTTGTTCATATTGAATTATTTTGATGGTTAAAGTTATAACAAATATTTTTAGCTGTTTCTTCGTTTCCACGTTGAACAGGCACACGCAACACGCTGTTAATTTTTTTAGTCTTAGCGAACGTCTTGGTATAAAAATGAACATTCTTGAAGTTACACATTGTTTTATCTCAAACCTATGTTACAAATTTCAGTAATTGCTATACCTTCGCAAACAATGCAAATTACTGATCACAAAGATACCATTGTTGCCATAAGCACCCCGCCCGGAATTGGTGCTATTGCCGTTATCCGATTGTCGGGCGAGAAGGCCATAAAAATAACCGACGAAATTTTTGTTGGAAAGAAGCTAACCGATGTTCCATCGCATACTTTGCATTTCGGCATAATAGAAAAAAATGGAAACAAGGTTGACGAAGTAGTAGTTGGTATTTTTCGAAATCCAAAGTCGTATACCGGAGAAGATATTATTGAAATTTCCTGTCATGGTTCGCCTTTTATACAACAACAAATTCTGCAACTCCTAATTTCAAAAGGTGCCCGTTTGGCAAAACCGGGGGAGTTTACCATGCGTGCTTTTTTAAATGGGAAAATGGACCTGAGTCAGGCGGAGGCAGTTGCAGATCTTATTAATGCAGAAACACTTGCCGCACACGATATCGCATTAAAACAAATGCGGGGAGGCTACAGCGAGGAATTAAAAAAATTGCGATATGAATTAATTCACTTTGGTTCCATGGTTGAACTGGAGTTAGACTTCAGCGAAGAAGATGTGGAATTTGCCGAACGCCGACACATGCAGTTATTAATTGGGAAAATAAATACCATTTTAAATGGATTGATAAACTCTTTTGAATTAGGCAATGTAATTAAAAATGGAATTAATACCGTAATTGCCGGAAGACCCAATGCAGGAAAATCCACTTTATTAAATGCTTTATTAAATGAAGAAAGAGCCATAGTTAGTGAAATACCAGGAACTACCAGAGATACCATTGAAGAAGAATTAAATATCAACGGAATTGTATTTCGATTAATTGATACTGCCGGAATTCGCGAAGCAAAGGATGAAATAGAAAAAATGGGTGTCGCAAAAACCATGGAAAAAATTAAAACATCCACTTTATTAATGTATGTTTTTGATGTAAATACGATGCGTTTTTCAGATGTTAAAAATGATCTCGATTCTTTAATTTCCTCCGGCGATAAAATGTTACTGGTAGCAAATAAAATTGACACCCCTGATGGCGGAAAATTACGCGCTAATTTTTTCGAGTTAGAACCCGACGCCTATATTTCCTCCCTCGAAAAAACAAATATTGAAGAATTAAAAACTTCCATGTATAAAAAGATCGTCACAGAAGATCTCAACATCGGCAATATAATAGTCACCAACGCCCGCCACCTCGAAGCCCTCCAAAAAACCCGTCATTCGCTGGACGAAGTGCTCAACGCCATCAGCAGCGAATTAAGCGGAGAATTAACAGCGCTTCATATTCGTTACGCACTCAATGCACTGGGCGAAATAACAGGGGAGATAACCAATGATGATTTGTTGGATGATATTTTTAGGAATTTTTGTATCGGAAAGTAACTTCTACAAAGCATTTTGATTGATTGAGCAGTATGCCACCTTTTATAAAATTATTTAAAAGTTCCACTAAATCTGTCATGAATCTGTGAGATGCTTAAAGCTGGTTAATCCCTGTCCAGCCGATCAGACGGGTGTGATTCTGATATTATACCGTTACCTTAAAACCGCGCATTAGGCCGCCGTATTTGGAAAGTTGAGAGAATAATGGTATCATTGTTGAAAATTTTTCTGCTCAACCCTAGAAAAATATTTTTTCATCACTTAACAAAATATTAAAATGCACATTATGAAATCTTTTCTAAGCTTTTTTATTTGTTCATTGTTCATTATAAGGAGTTTCTCTCAAGTTGTTGCTCCTGACGATGCTTCAAATTATTCTGATATTATTACGTTACAAACTGGTGAGGATATTAAATGTTCTGTATTGGAGGTCGGTGTTACGGAAATAAAATATAAAAAAGAAGGCGTTCAACCTATTTATACAATTAGAAAAGAAGATGTATTTTCAATATCCTATCCAAATGGCAGTAAAGATGTGTTCACAAAAATTGTTAATGAAGAAATTATCGAAGAGGATGATTTTACTGAATTAAGAGATTTACACTCAGAAGGTATGGATGATGCAAATTTGTATTATCCACAGAAGCACACAGGATCAGGTGGAACTTTTCTCACAACATTTTTAGTCTCTCCATTGTTTGGTTTGATTCCAGCGATTGTTTGTTCAACGACGGTGCCCTCGGATTTTAATTTAAATATACCTGATCAAGAAATATCTATTGGCGAGAATGAAAGTTATTTAAGAGGGTATAAAGAAGAGGCACTTCGAATAAAGTCGAAAAAAGTTTGGGGTGCCTATGGAGCGGGATGTGGTTTATGGATTATTTTCATCATTACTTATGCAACTGTGATTTCTAATTGATAAGCTCTAAATTCATGATATCGAGTTTTTTCCTGCAGTGCTATTTACTTGAGCTTGATTAATATTAAATATTTAATTATATGGATAAGTGGGACAGACTCTTCTTCAAACGCCAGGGAATAATCATTCATAATTGTAAATGGGATCGGTGCAGATTTCATAGATGGTAGAACTTATCAGAAAAAGGCCAAGCAAAAGTCAATTGCACAAAAAGTCATTTTGTGTCTTATTGATGATGATAAAAGGGGAAAACCAGAAATGGGCGGAAAACTTTTGTATCGGAAAGTAACTACTGCGTATTATCATTAAAAATTATCAAACTATAATCTAGAAATATTTTTCCGAATTGTCTGTATTATTTCGGTGAAATTTGGTTGACCCCGGTAATATAACGCTTTCGTTTAATTAAACCGATTTGTAAACTCCTCTAAAATTTGCGGATCATTTAGTAAGAATGCTTCATTTTCAGACAATGGAATTTTCGCGTCTTTAGGAGGAAACCGTTTGGAAATATGGGATTTATATTCATTTGTTCCTGTGAACCCATCAACAATTTTATTTTCCAAAAGCATTGCTATGTCATATTGACGCATAAAATTATTCCCTGTCTCCCCTGTTTCTTTTTCGCGTCTATACTCTTCCATTTGACTAATTAATTTAGTAATGGCATTAACAATTTCTTGGTTTTTACATTTCCAAATTTTGTTAGGCTTCATTTCATTCTTGATTTATTGATTTGTAAAATTCTAACTTTTACTTTTTCTAAAATATATTTATTGTCTTCACCGAGCGAATCCAAGTTGTTTACAAGTTCAACAAGAAGAAATTCTTCTGAAACTTTTAGTGGAAAAGTGGATCTTTTTTTGAAGTTAAATGTTCTGTTGCCCAAATTCACTACCTCGTGCCGTTTGTGATTATAAACTATTCTCTCATTGTATAATTCAGTTGTTCCGTATGCTTTTACCAAACAGCGAGTTGTAATGCTAAGCGCTGTTTTAATTCACATCTGCAATTCAGGTAAACTTCTTAAGGTCTTGCTTTTTAACAAAATCTTCTTACATTAGCTTATTATTTGGCAACCCTAAAACAGTACTCTTTACCCGAATTCATTCATTTTGTAATTATAAATTCCACTCAATAAACCTTTTTTTATGAAAAAACACATTGTATTTTCCATCCTTGTATTTGGAGTTATCACCCTTCATTCCCAAACCAACACCTTCCCAACCACAGGCAATGTGGGTATCGGAACAATAACACCAACCACCCTTTTTCAGGTAAAAGACGGCATTTCACAATTGGGCAGCGGTATTGACTATGGTCAGTTCAGCAGTATTGGCGACCTTACTTTTTCCGGAGGCGGAGATTATCTTGTTGGCGGAGATAAGTATGCATTTAGGTATTCGGGAAACCAAAACTTTGGGCTATTTTTTAGCGGTACCAATAGCCGTTATGAATTTCGAGATGGCTCTGCACTGCAGGTATTTTGGATTACAGGTGGTGGAAATGGATATATAAAATCCAAATTGGCCATCGGGTCCACAATAACACCAACAGCAACTTTAGAAATAACACCTACCAGTGGTAATGCATTGAAAATAAATCCTTTTGGAACTTTAGCTGGAAATACAGGTGAACTTCGTTTGATGGAGCTGGCGGCCAACGGAACAAATTATGTTGGGTTTAAACCTGCGGATAATATCCCGACGAATAAGATATGGGTATTGCCAACAGCCGATGGCACCGCAAATCAATTATTAAAAACGGATGGAGCCGGCAATTTAAGTTGGGCAACGGATGCAGGAACTTCCTATTTACCCGGAACAGGTATTTCGATTATAGGAACAACTATCAACAATACATTACCCGACCAAACTATAATATTGACTCAGGCAGGTGCAACTACAATTACCGGAACCTATCCGAATTTTACAATTTCATCTACTGATAACAATACTACTTATACTGCCGGCACAGGATTATCTCTTGCAGGAACAACATTTAATAATACAGCACCTGATCAAACTGTCTCATTAACGCAAGGCGGTGCAACAACCATAACCGGAACCTATCCGAATTTTACAATTTCATCTACTGATAACAATACTACTTATACTGCCGGTACAGGATTATCTCTTGCAGGAACAACATTTAATAATACAGCACCTGATCAGACCGTAACACTTACAGGAACCGGGACTGCAACAGTAACAGGTACTTATCCAAATTTTAATATTAATGCAACAGGCGGCACTACTTATACCGGAGGAACAGGAATTAATGTTGCAGGAACAGTAATTAACAATACCGCTCCCGACCAAACGGTAGCTTTAACACAAGGAGGAGCAACAACCATAACCGGAACGTATCCGAATTTCACTATTTCATCTACAGATAATAATACGACTTATACTCCCGGAACAGGGATTGGAATTATTGGAACAACCATCAGTAATACGTCTCCTGACCAAACAGTATCCTTAACGGGTGGTGGAATTACAGGTATTACCGGAACCTATCCAAACTTTACAATATCCTCAACTGAAACCGACCCTCAGGTAAGCAGTTCAGTAACTAACAAGATTCCAAAGTGGAATGGCACTGCCTTAGTTGACGGAATTATTACCGATAACGGAACGAACATAGGTATAGGAACAACAACACCCACAGCCACATTGGAGGTAACAGGTGGCGATGCGGTTATTAACAGTTTAACTGTCGGAAAAGGAACAGGATTAGTTACTGATAATACGGCAATTGGAAAAAGTGCTTTATTTTCCAATACTACCGGATTTTCTAATACAGCGATTGGATATCAAACACTTTATTCCACTGCCATTGGAACCAATAACTCTGCTATTGGATCTAATGCACTTTATTCTAATACAAGTGGAGCCTATAATACAGCAACCGGAAGTTATACACTTTATGCCAATACCACCGGATTAGAGAATACTGCCACCGGCGGTTTTTCCCTTAGAAAAAACACCACCGGTTCTTATAATACTGCAAATGGAACCAATGCCCTTTTTTCAAACACCACTGGCTCTGACAATACCGCAAATGGTAGCTCTGCCCTTTATTCAAACACCACTGGCACTGGAAATACCGCTAATGGTCGCTCTTCCCTTTATTCAAACACCACTGGCATTAACAATACCGCAAATGGTCGCTCTGCCCTTTATTCAAACACCACTGGCTTTGAAAATACCGCAAGTGGTCGCACTGCCCTTTATTCAAACACCATTGGCTATAACAATACCGCAAATGGTAGCTATGCCCTTTTTTCAAACACCACTGGAACTGGAAATACCGCTAACGGTCGCTCTGCCCTTTATTCAAACACCACTGGCATTGATAATACCGCAAATGGTAGCTACGCCCTTAATTCAAACACCACCGGCACTGAAAATACCGCAAATGGTAGCTATGTCCTTTATTTTAACACAACTGGCTTTTACAATACCGCAAATGGTCGCAATGCCCTTTATTCAAACACCACCGGCTCTGCAAATACCGCTAATGGTCGCGCTGCCCTTTATTCAAACACCACTGGCTTATCCAATACCGCAAATGGTAGCTCTGCCCTTTATTCAAACACCACTGGCTTTTACAATACCGCAAATGGTAGCTCTGCCCTTTATTCAAACACCACTGGTATTAACAATACCGCAAATGGGTACAGTTCCGGTTCTTTCAATGACGATAACAATGATTGCACATTTCTTGGTTATGATGCAGATCAAATAAGCGGCACATCTTACACTAACTCCACTGCAATAGGCTCAACCAGCCGCATTACCGCAAGCAATCAGATCCGTATCGGCAACTCAACCATTACCTCAATTGGCGGTTATCAGAACTGGACCAACATAAGTGATGGCAGATATAAAAAGGAAATTAAAGAAAATGTGCCCG
>Ga0163151_10002302_pt1 | contig 29945 bp, 24 predicted proteins | sample OliLakLV19MP5IB2_FD_145596 | JGI IMG/M metagenome (GOLD analysis project Ga0163151, IMG submission 145596) | Freshwater microbial mat bacterial communities from Lake Vanda, McMurdo Dry Valleys, Antarctica - Oligotrophic Lake LV.19.MP5.IB-2 | ecosystem: Environmental > Aquatic > Freshwater >...
TTAACTAAGTACTATTAACTAAGTACTATTAACTAAGTACTATTAACTAAGTACTATGAACTTAGAAGTATGAACGTTTCCCTATCCGCGAAATGGTGTAAAATAGGATGCTAAATGCAATCACCAATGCACTGCCTATTAGGTTAAACCATAAGAAGCTGATGTTGGTATAGAAATACATGGTTAATACTGCTGCTTCGGCAATTAGCGCGGCGTAGAAGGCATTGGCTCCTTTGATTTTTTTGAACATAAAGGCCACTAGAAAGATGCCTAAAATGGTGCCGTAAAACAAGGAGCCAAGCACGTTTACTGCTTCAATTAAACTGCCTAATTTATTAGCAAACATGGCTACGCCTATGGCATAGAATCCCCATAGGGCGGTGGCCCATTTTGAGGCGGTTAAATAATGTGCTTCGCTGGCATTTTTGTTGAAACTTCTCTTGTAAATATCTACCATGGTGCAGCTTGCCAATGCATTTAACTCGGCCGATTTACTTTGCATGGAGGCGGCAAATATGACCGCAATTAACAAGCCAATTAATCCGTGTGGTAGGTAGTCTATCACATACCTTAAGAAGATATAATTGGTGTCGTTGGTCTCGGCTTTTGGGTCGTTTTTCTTCATCAAATCTGTGGCTTGTGTGCGCAAGTTTTGTAAGTCTTTTTCGGTCTGAACCAAATAGCTTTGTTTGCTTTGTATCTGCAATTCATCGCCCGCTTGTATTCCTTGGTTCAGACCGAAAGCGGCTGCTTTTCTTGATGCTAAGAGGTCTTGATGTTTTAAATTGAGTGCTTGCCAATCGCTTGCATACGCGCTTTTTTCTAACTTTTCTGTTTCGTTGTTGTTAAAGAACAAGGGTGCTGGCTTAAATTGATAAAAGACAAAGAGCAAAACGCCTATGAGCAAAATGAAAAATTGCATGGGCACTTTAATGAGTCCGTTCATAATTAAGCCCATTCTACTTTGCTTTAAATCTTTGGCACTTATATAGCGCGAAACCTGTGATTGATCGGTGCCAAAATAGGAGAGTGCCAAGAAAAATCCGCCTATTAATCCGCTCCAAATATTGTATTTATTGTTGAGGTCAAAATTCCAATCGATGATGTTCATTTTACCCAATTTGCCGCCCATTTTGATGGCGTCTGTAAATCCAATTTCTGCTGGTAGCAAGCGCACAATCATATAGCCTGCTAAGAACATTCCAATAAAAATAATGCTCATTTGTTGCAGGTGTGTATAGCTTACTGCCTTAGAGCCACCAGCCACGGTATAGGCAATTACGATGCTGCCAATAAACAAATTGGTGTAATAAATATTCCAACCCAAGAGGGCCGATAAAATTAAACTGGGTGCGTACAAAGTTAAACCCGATGCCAGACCGCGTTGTATTAAAAACAAAAATGCCGTGAACACCCTTGTCTTTTGGTCGAACCGATTTTCTAAATATTCGTATGCGGTATAAACATTAAGTCGGTGGTAAATGGGTAGAAAGAAAATACACAGAACAATCATGGCAATAGGTAGGCCAAAATAATATTGTACAAAGCGCATGCCGTCTGTATAAGCTTGTCCGGGTGCCGATAAAAAAGTGATGGCACTGGCTTGTGTGGCCATAATGGATAATCCAACCATATACCATGGAATGCTATGATCGCCTTTGAGGTAGGTTTCCATGTTGTTGGTGCCTCTGCTTTTATACAAACCATAGCCTGCAATGCTGGCCAGAGACAGAAGCAAAACGAACCAATCTAATGCGCTCATTTAAGGTATTGGGTTAAGAAGTAACATAAAAAATTAAGCATGGGTAAGCCCAGTGCTGCCATCCAAACTAGCTTGCTCATTTATGGTATTGGGTTAAGAAGTAACATAAAATATTAAGCATGGGTAAGCCCAGCGCTGCCATCCAAACTAGCTTGCTCATTTAAGGTATTGGGTTAAGAAGTAACATAAAATATTAAGCATGGGTAAGCCCAGCGCTGCCATCCAAACTAGCTTGCTCATTTAAGGTATTGGGTTAAGAAGTAATACACTATAATTTGCAGGAGCAAGCCTAGCAATACTGCCCAATATAGTTTGCCTAACTTTTGGTTAGAGGCATTATCCGTCTGATTATCCTGTTTTTGCACCATTCAAAATATTAATTAGTGTATAAGCCAAAAGTCAAATATACTTGCGGGTAAATAACTATCCTAAAAAATGAAATTTTTTTCAGTGCTGGCAATTGCCAGTGTGCTTTCTTTTCAGTCGTTTGCACAAAAAAAAGCGCCAGATAATTGGTTTAATTTAGATGCTAAAAATGATAAAGTTTGGGGGGTAAGTTCAGATAAAGCGTATAAGGAATTGCCAATTGGAAAAAATCCAGTAAAAATAATTGTGGCGGTGATAGATGCTGGTACCGATATCTATCATGAGGATTTAAAAATGAACCTGTGGGTGAATACCAAAGAAATACCGGGCAACGGAATTGATGATGATAAGAATGGGTATATAGACGATATCAATGGATGGAATTTTATTGGGGGAAAAGAAGGCAATGTAAAGGAGGATACCTATGAATTTACGCGAATTTTAGGTGCGTATATTCAAAAGGGTTATGATGAGAATGATATTCCGCCTTTTAAAGTTGCGGGTGAGGAGGATTTGTTTATTGAGTCGCGCAAGATGCAAAAGAAGGAATCGGAGGAGATAAATGGCCAATACGAGCAATTTAAGACGATTCTTAAAATGATATCAGACATGACCGCAAGAACGGGTTCAAAAGACCCTAGTGTGGCTCAGGTGGATGCGCTTAAGGTTGAAACAAAACAGGATAAGGGAATTAAATCGATTGTAAAATATATTGCCAAAACTGGGGGTACAGAAAAATCGCCCATCATGATTCAGTTTAAGGAGGCCGAGGAGCAACTTGCTACCATGGTGAACTATAACCTCAATTTAAAGTTCAACCCAAGAAATTTGGTGGGCGATAATTATGAGGATGTAAACGAAAGATATTACGGCAACAACCAAATTGATGCGCCTACCACAGATCATGGCACGCATGTGGCGGGAATAATAGCGGCCAACCGCTACAATGATTTGGGCATAAAGGGCATTTGTGGGGAGGCGTTAATCATGACTTTGCGTGTGGTGCCTAATGGCGATGAGCGCGATAAAGATATTGCCAATGCCATTCGTTATGCGGCAGATAATGGTGCCAAGGTAATTAATATGAGCTTTGGAAAGAAACTTTCTCCTAACAAAAACATTGTGGATGAGGCGGTGAAATATGCCATGAGCAAGGATGTTTTAATGGTACATGCTGCGGGTAATGATGGCGAAGATTTATCCATTTCTAAGTTTTATCCAATGCCTAAAATGTTGAGTGGCGAAACGGCTCCAAACTGGATTGAGGTAGGTGCTTCTGGCTGGCAAAAAGGAAAGAATAGGGTAGCTTCTTTTACCAACTATAACAAAGAATCGGTGGAGATTTTTGCACCGGGTGTCGACATCAATTCAACCATGCCAGGTAACAAGTATAAAAGTCAGGATGGTACCAGCATGGCTTCTCCTGTGGTGGCAGGTGTGGCGGCTTTGGTACGTCAAAATTACCCTAGCTTAAGTTCGGTTCAGACCAAACAAATACTGTTAATGAGTGCTGCGCCTTGCAAGGAAAAAGTGATAAGGCCGGGTACCAAGGAAAAAACCAAACTGAGTGAGCTTTGTGTAACAGGCGGAATTGTAAATGCTTATGCGGCTTTGGTCTTGGCCGATAAAGTGGTAAAAGGCGAGGTTAAATTGCCTTAATTAATACTATGATGTAAAAGCGAATAGTTCGCTAAAGTTTGGGTGCAATTACCTCAATAAAATTGGCTCATTGTGTTTGTTGAGTAGGCTATCGTTAATGATGCTGCTCGATATCTCCCAACTTTCATCGCCACATTTTCCTTTTGGAGCCGAATAGTTAATGTTTAGCTCGCTTAGTTTTATTTGAAGCTTTCCGTTGATGCTTTTTAACCAAAAATCGTATTTTCCTAAATCATTGGCAAAGCCTGTTGCGGTTATGTTTTGGTCGACTAAAAAACCATAAACTTGGGTAAATCCAGAATCTGTTAATACATCAAGGGTTCTCCAATTGATCTGAACCAATCTGTTAGAATCTAGTGCATTTATGCTTAACCATTTTCCGTATTTGTAATAGGTATAAACTCTCAATTGGGCATAATCTGCCAAGGGATATTTTAAGGTATCTGCCTTTGGCATATAAAAGGTAACAAAGGGTAATTTTTGTTGTTTTACATCGCACCTTGTACAAGCCAAAACCAGGCTTAAGGCAAATAAAATAAATATCCAATTTTTCATAGGCACAATATTAAAACCGAAAATACAATATATTTTGACCAATTTGGATAAATATCTCATTGTACGATGATTTTGTTAAATTGGCATGTATAATGATAAAATAATCAAATAGCTTTGGGCTAATTAATCATTACAATTGGCATATAAGTGTTTTAAATATACGAGCCATTTTGAGCAGGAATTCTTAACCAAACGACATTGATTGGTAAAAGATGAAAATTGACTTGAGGGAGAAAAAAAGGCTGTTTCATGATGCGAAACAGCCTTTTTTTGAAGCATTACAAACGTGTTTAATACGAAACTAGGTGTTGTCGTTTTTACAATTGGTACAAACTCTTTTTTTTAATAAGCACAAGCAAAGAATTATGCTCCAACTTGTTTGCGAATAATGTTTAATGCACCACCTGCTTTAAACCACTCAATTTGTTGTTGGTTATAGGTGTGGTTTACGCTAATGTTTTCTAAGCTTCCATCGGCATGGTGCAATACCATTGTTAAGGGCTTATCTGGCGCAAATTGGTTCAAACCGATAATATCTATAACATCATCTTCTTGGAACTTTTCATAATCATTTTTATCTGCAAAGGTTAAGCCAAGCATGCCTTGTTTTTTCAAATTGGTTTCGTGAATACGGGCAAAAGATTTTACCAATACCGCCCGTACACCTAAATGACGTGGTTCCATGGCTGCGTGCTCCCTAGAAGAACCTTCGCCGTAGTTTTCATCGCCTACCACAATAGACCCAATGCCTTGTGCTTTGTATGCTCTTTGTACTTTTGGAACCGATTGGTATTCGCCTATTAATTGGTTTTTTACACAGTCGGTTTTCTCGTTAAAAAAATTAACCGCACCAATCAACATGTTATTTGAAATATTGTCTAAATGTCCGCGGTATTTTAACCATGGTCCAGCCATAGAAATATGGTCGGTGGTACATTTACCTTTGGCCTTAATCAATAATTTTAACCCAGTTAAATCTGTACCTTCCCATGCTGCAAATGGATTAAGCAATTGCAAACGATCGGAAGTAGGAGACACAGCCACCTGCACGCCAGAGCCATCTGCTGCCGGAGCCACATAACCTGCATCTTCCACAGCAAATCCTTTGGTAGGCAACTCATCACCTACGGGTGGATCTAATTTTACTGCTTCGCCTTTGTTGTTAATGAGGGTATCGGTAATTGGGTTAAAAGATAAATCGCCTGCAATGGCAATGGCTGCTACCATTTCTGGAGAGGCAACAAATGCATACGTATTGGGATTGCCATCTGCACGTTTGGCAAAATTTCTATTGAACGAATGTACAATGGTGTTTTTCTCTGCTTTCTCTGCGCCAACCCTGTCCCACATACCAATACATGGACCGCAAGCATTGGTAAAAATACTGGCATTTAAATCGGTAAAAGTTTTTAACAAACCATCTCTTTCGGCAGTATAACGCACTTGCTCGGAACCCGGATTAATGCCAAATTCTGCTTTGGTTACCAAGCCTTTTTCTATGGCTTGTTTGGCTATAGAAGCCGCACGCGATAAATCTTCGTACGAAGAGTTGGTACAAGAACCTATTAATCCCCACTCCACTTTTAAAGGCCAATTGTGTTTAGCTGCTGCCTCTTTCATTTCGGAAACTGGCGTGGCCAAATCTGGGGTAAACGGACCATTTAAATGTGGTGTTAAAGTATCTAAGTTAATCTCAATTACTTGGTCGAAATAAGCTTCTGGGTTAGCATACACTTCTGGGTCGCCGGTTAAGTGTGCTTTAATGCCATTGGCTAAATTGGCCACTTCGTTTCTGCCTGTAGCACGTAAATAACGTTCCATGCTCTCATCGTAACCAAAGGTAGAAGTGGTAGCACCAATTTCTGCTCCCATATTACAAATGGTTCCTTTGCCAGAACAGCTCATGCTAACCGCACCTTCACCAAAATATTCAACAATAGCACCGGTTCCACCTTTAACGGTTAAAATACCTGCCACTTTCAAAATTACGTCTTTGGGGGCTGTCCAACCGTTTAATTTTCCTGTTAACTTAATACCAATTAGCTTAGGAAACTTTAGCTCCCAAGGTAGGCCAGCCATAACATCACAGGCATCTGCACCACCCACACCAATTGCTAACATGCCCAATCCGCCAGCATTTACTGTATGCGAATCGGTACCAATCATCATGCCACCAGGAAAAGCATAGTTTTCTAAAACCACTTGGTGAATAATTCCAGCACCTGGTTTCCAAAACCCAATGCCATATTTGTTTGAAACAGAACCCAAGAAATCGAACACTTCTTTCGATTCTTTGTTGGCAAATGCAAGGTCGGTTTCGGCCCCAACTTTTGCCGTAATTAAATGGTCGCAATGCACGGTAGAAGGCACTGCTACTTTTGGCCTACCTGCCTGCATAAACTGCAGCAAAGCCATTTGGGCAGTTGCATCTTGCATGGCTACACGGTCTGGACCAAAATCTACGTAACTGTTACCTCTTTCGTATGCTTTTGCGGCATTTCCTTCGGTAAGGTGACTGTATAAAATCTTTTCTGAAAGGGTTAGGGGTTTGTTAACCACTTTGCGGGCCGCCTCAATGCGTTCTCCCATGCGGGAATACACCGCTTTAATCATTTCTAAATCAAAAACCATTGCTATGTTATTATTAATTAAAAACTGCGCAAATTTACCATTTTTTGCTCAATTATTTGGTTCAAACCGAAATTAAATGTGCAAAAGAAAAAGTTTTGTGGTTTTGGCTGCCTATTTCTAAAAATACAAGCTATTTACTATATCGTAAAGCTATTTCGGTCTGAACCAAAGCGCTAACTTATTTTGACTTACCTGTATCTTGTTTTTTTTGATTCACAAGAATGAGTCCCAATGAGGTATCGTTGGTGATGTAAGTCCAGGCCCAATGGATGAAAATAATGAGTTTATTTTTTACACTCAAGATTAGCATGAGGTGGACAAAAATCCAAACCAGCCAAGCAAAATAGCCTTTAAACTTTATGAAAGGCAAATCTACCACTGCCTTGTTTCTTCCAATGGTTGCCATAGATCCAAGGTCTTGGTATTCGAAATCTTTTGTGGGTTTATTTAGCGTTAAGTTTTTTAAATTCTTGGCCAATAATTTTGCTTGGTTAATGGCAACATTGGCAACCTGTGGATGTGCTTTTGGATAGAGAGGTGTTTCCATATAGGCGATATCGCCAAGCGCAAAAATGGTGTCCATTTCAAGCACTTTATTGATGCGATTTACTTTTAGTCGCCTAGCAGGCGTAATTACTTCTGAAGGAATGCCTTCAAGTTGATTTCCGGTAACGCCTGCTGCCCAAATAACTGTTTTGGTTTTTATGGTTTCGCCTGTATTGAGAGTGAGAATATGTCCGTCGTAATTATTTACAAAGGTATTGGTATAAATTTTTACACCCATTTTTTCTAGGTAATTTCTGGACGCAATTTGAGCTGTATTGCTCATTACATTTAAGGTATTGGGAGTGCCTTCGATGAGTAAAATATTGAGCCTCGAAAATGCTATTCCCCTATAATCATTTGGTAAAGTGTCTTTTTTTATCTCGGCAAATGCGCCAGATAACTCAACGCCTGTGGGACCAGCGCCTACAATAACAAAGTTGAATAGACTTTGTTTTTCCTCTTCATTGGCAGACAATATGTTTTCAAATGTTTGAAGAATGTGGTTGCGAATGGAAATGGCATCATAGGTTGATTTTAAGGTGAGTGCATTTTGCTTAATGGTGTCGTTTCCAAAAAAATTGGTGGTACAACCTATGGCAATTACCAAATAATCGTAGTCGAAATTCCCAATGCTGGTGGTGATGTTTTTGTTTGTTTTGTTGATGCTTAAAACCTCGGCCAATCGAATTTGAACATGTGTTTTATTTTTAAAAATATACCGCAGCGGAAATGAAATACTCGATGGCTCAAGTTGTGAGGTAGCCACTTGATAGAACAAAGGTTGAAATTGGTGGTGATTTACTTTGTCGATCAAGATAACATTAAACAGTGTTTCATCTAATTTCTTAACAAATTCAATGCCTGCAAAGCCGCCCCCTATTACAATTACTGTTTTTTTGCTTTCCTTATTCATGTTAATATTTCTTGTTATTAAAAGTAGTTGAACTTGTTTCTAATCCAATGACTTTGTAGGCAGAAAGGTAGCTATTTTTCTTTCATTAACCTTATATATATTACATAAAAAGTGCTGTTTTTGTTTTGCAGTAGCAAAGCCACTTTAATGGATTGAAAAGTACAGTAACCTAAAATGTTGTATTTTTATTAATATATGCAAGGGTAAATTTTCCGAAAATTATATTAGGAAGAAATTTGAGTATTATTTGAGGCTTGTATAAATTCTTTTGCCTTCATAACGGGCACATAAAGTAGGATGTTAATACCAATAAGAATAAAGAGGATGCCAAATCCTTCAACTGCAAAAGCTTTATGAATGCTGTAATAGTTCATTATAATTACCATTCCCAAACCCACACTGATACCAAGAAAAGCGCGAATAAAAACGATTTTGTAAACAACGCCTTTTCCTAGGTTGAACAGTAAACTGCAAAAGATGATTTCTGAGAACGCATAGAAAAAAAACAGGTAAGCAGAAAAGTTAACAACCTTTTCTAGCTTATTTGCAAATAGCAAAACCGATAAACCATAAACCACCATGGCCAAGACATGCATTTCGTGATAGGTAAATTCAACATGCTTCGTTTTGGGAGTTAGGGCTCTTAGAAGTCCAAGGATGGCGCCAATTATCATCATTGTTCCTAAAGAGTACCTTAAAGTATCAAATGAGTAATACTTTGAAAATAGAAGAAATACCCCTTCTAAAATTATTATGGCACCGTATAAATATATTGGATTCTTTTTCATTTTAGTTTGTTTATTTCTGCCACTAAATTTTTACAACAGAACTTCAGTCAAAAGTGCAATCATTTTGTGAGGATGTATTTACATAATTAAATAAAGGAGTTGCATCCATTCTACTTTAAGTTTAACAATGACTTTTCTTTTTTATTTTCGGGAATCTATTTCGGCTCAGGTTTAGCCCAATTAGCTCTTAAACCGGTATTAAATTTGCTCAAATTCAATGATTTTTATAAGAATTTAATTTTATTCTATAAGACTATTGGGCATTTATTGGAATAATATTGTTTAAGTTTTTTTTTAGTGCCAACTCTTATGTTGTGCATCAAAAAAAATATACCTAAGCAATTTAAAAATGAAAAGTTATACTGTAAAAATAGAATCAATTTATCATGTAACGCCAGATGTTTTAAGAATAGTTGTCAATAAACCACTGTGGTTTGACTTTGAACCAGGGAGAGCAACCGAAATATCCATTAATAAGGATGCTTGGTTAAAAGAAAAAAGGCCTTTTACCATGACCAGTTTGCCTGAAAATAATTTCCTAGAGTTTATGATAAAAACTTACCCAGAAAGAAAAGGAGTTACCAATGAGTTACTTCATTTAAAGAAAGACGATGAATTGATACTGCATGATGTTTTTGGCGCAATTGCCTATAAGGGAGAAGGTGTTTTTATTGCTGGCGGTGCTGGCGTTACGCCATTTATATCCATCTTAAGAGATTTGAAAGTGAAGGACAAAATTGGCAAAAATATGCTCCTATTTGCCAATAAGACCAAAGCAGATATACTCCTTGAAAAAGAATTTGAAAACTTGTTGGGCACTGCCTTCGTAAACATTTTATCGGATGAACAAGTTGATGGCTATTCTTTTGGAAGAATTACAGAAGAATTTTTAAAGGAAAATATCGAAAATTTTAATCAGCAATTTTACCTATGTGGACCACCTCCAATGATGAAGGAAATGGAAGAGACGTTGAAGAATTTAGGAGTAAATACAGATTTGATTACCAAAGAAACTTATTAAATAGAAATTATGAAAACAGAATTAGAATTGAACGAAATGATATTAGGCATTACCAATGTTATTAGAGAAAAACATCCTGAATTGTTGAAATATATAGATGAAATGCCCATAACGGTTCCTTATGAAGAAAATCCAGAAATAACAAGCAAAACGCTTTCTTCTTATTACGATTCGCTGGTAGTTTTACTTAAAGATTACGAGATTAGTCATGATGAAAAGGCACTGGCCCAAAACATAGAAAAGCTACCAATAACTCAAATTACTACTATGGAATTGGATAATTCGTATCAAGATTTAATGACAGAAGTCAACAACTTTACCATTTCGTATAATGATGCTGGAGAGGGCAGTATGCCCATACTTTTTCTGCATGGCTATCCTTTTGATAAATCTATGTGGAGGGGCCAGATGGATAGTTTGAAATCTTCATATCGGGTAATTGCTTGCGATATTCGGGGCTTTGGCAAATCAACAGATGAAAAGTCACCGTTAAGCATTGATTTGTTTGCTGAAGACCTCGTGTTATTTATGGATAAGCTAAAAATTGAGAAGGTTATTCTTTGCGGACTTTCAATGGGAGGGTTTATTTCTTTAAATGCAATGATGAGATTTCCAGATCGCTTTAAGTCGCTTATCTTGTGCGATACCCAATGCATTGCAGATACAGCCGAAGTAAAAGAAAATCGTTATACTACGATTGAACAAATTAACCTAGAAGGCGCAGACTTGTTTAATGAGAAATTTGTAAAAAGTGTTTTTCACCCAGATTCATTGAAAAATACACCAGAATTAGTAGAAAGTTTGCGAAGCATTGTATTTGCCAATTCCAAAGGAATAATAAATGCTGGTTTAACAGCCTTGGCAGAGCGTTCGGAAACATGCACTAGTTTAAATGCTATTGGCATTCCAACACTCATTATTTGTGGAAGAGCCGATGAAGTAACGCCGCTTGCGCAATCCCAATTTATGCATGAGCATATTGACGGCTCTATATTGAAAATCATTGAAAATGCTGGACATGTATCTAATCTTGAACAACCAGAAGAGTTCAATTCTAGCATACATGATTTCCTCAATTCTTTAACATAAATTTGCAATTAGCGTATAAAAATAAAGTTTAATTGCGTTGCATCTTAATGCAACGCAATTAAACTCAATGAATCTAAAATAATGCTAAATGAAATAGAAAAAGTAACACATGAATTGCTGTTAAAAGAGTTCTCAGATTTGCCGCAATTAAACAAGGATAAGCTAATTGCAGCGCTTCAAGAGGCCATTGTTTACCTGCTTATCCACGATTTAGAAAAGCTTTGGAACATCCTTTATCGCATCGATGTAAATGAACAAAAAGTAAAAGCGCTTTTTTCTAAAAATACACCCTCAGATATTGCCCCAGAAATGGCCAAATTAATCTATGAACGTCTCCAAGAAAAAGCCATCACTCGCATCCAATACAGGCAGTCCTAATTCGGTCTGATCCAAGCGCCGTTGCTTGATTTTTAATCGCAATGAAATCGACATTTAGCAATTAGAATTTCATCTCCTTTTACTTGGTAAATCAATCGGTGCTCGTTGTCAATTCTTCTCGACCAAAAGCCGGTATATTTGTATTTGAGTGGCTCTGGTTTGCCTATGCCCTCAAATGGATTTCTTGAAATGTCTTTTAGTAAATCGTTAATTCGTTTGAGTTTCTTCTTATCCGTTTTTTGCTAGTACAAATAATCCTCCCACGACTCATCCACAAAAACGTATTTCATTATTCTTCAATCAGATTTTTACTTGAAGATTTTCCTGATTTTAATTTTTCAATTGCCGAATCTAACCTTCTTTCATTTTCCTTCGACGATAACTCACGTTGCGTGGCAAATAGTGAATTATATTCTGCAAAAGACATAATTACTACCCCATTATCCTTGCCTCTATTTATGATCAAGGTTTCAAAGTTTTGGGTAACATTATTGAAGTACCGTTTAATGTCTTTTCTGAAATCGGATAATGTGGTGGTAAGCATATTTTTGAATTTTAATTGTACTTAATTATGTACAAATATCTGTTCAAATAAAGCACTTTCTAAATTTCTTTTTTAAACTGGTCTTACTCCAAGCGCCGCTATTAAGCCAATATGGCCATTAAATTATTAAAAAATTAAATACTCTTTTCTCTGTCTTGCTCAAACGCCGTAATTAGCGTAAAATCATGCGCTGAAAGGTTTTATCTACTTTAATTTTAACCATTCCTACCGCAAAATTGCGTTCAGTTAATTTGAAGATTTTACCATCAATTACAATCTCCGTACAATTGAAAGGAACACCATGAAAAACAACTTTGTAATTTTTATAGGTTGTTTCAAAATTTCCTTCTTCTAAAATTTGGGAAAAGATTAAGTTCTTAGCATTGCCACTCACATAAAAACGATGATGATTAAACTGCCCAGCCCTGTATCCATAATTATCTCCAGCATCTTCATACAAAATACTCAACACGTTTTTATCTTTGGTATAATAGACATTAAGCGTTAATTCGGTAACCTCAATTTCGCCCACATACTGCATTTTTGGGTTATGCGCAATTACAGCACCCGCCCTAATAAAAACCGGAATTCTATCTATAGGGCAAGTAACTTTATATTCCCAACCTCCCTTGTATTCATGGTCGTTCCACATGTGAAACCAAGTGCCTCGTGGTAAATATACATTGCGCTCTACCTGTCCTGCAACCAAAACAGGACAAATAAGCATGTGGTCGCCAAAGCCAAATTCGTCCATTCTATCCCTTGTTTCAGGATCGGTTTGATCTATGATTGAAAGCGGTCTAATAACAGGTGTTCCATACACAGTATGTTGCCAAAATGCAGTATAGAGATAAGGCAACAATTGATACCTTAGGTGTAAGAATTTTTTTACGATGTACTCATATTTTGAACCAAAGCTCCAAGGCTCTTGGTTAAATTGCGTTTCGTTGCCAGCACTGTGGGTTCTAAAGAAAGTATGAAAGGTAGCCAATTGCACCCAACGGGTATATAACTCTCCATCGGGCTCGCCAATAAATCCGCCAACATCGCTGCCGGCAAAGGACACGCCCGATACGGCTAGGCGCTGACATTGAATATTGGCCAACCACAAATGTTCCCAATTGGCAGTGTTATCGCCTGTCCAAACGCTCGAATATCGTTGTAAGCCACTGTAGCCAGAACGGGTAATCACAAAAGGCCTGTTTGGCATCATAAATTTACGCAATCCATGGTAGGTTGCCCGAGCCATTTGCATGCCGTAAACATTGTGACCTTTGCGGTGGCTGCATGGATTGCCATCGTAATTGTGGCGCACATCTTCGGGGAAGGTACCAATCTCGAATACCGCAGGCTCATTCATATCGTTCCAAACACCTTTTACGCCCATATCGATGAGCTCCTTAAATAGGGTGCTCCACCACTCACGCACATCTGGATGCGTAAAATCGGGGAAATGACATTTGCCTGGCCACACATCGCCTTCCATTAAAGTACCATCGGCTCTTTTACAAAAATAATCGTTTAATATACCCTGTTTCCAGATTTCATAATCCTTTTCAATCTTAATACCTGGGTCTATAATAACTACCGTTTTAAATCCATTCTCGCTTAATTCTGTCAGCAACTTTTTTGGTTCAGGAAAATGTTCTTTGCTCCAAGTAAAACACTTAAATCCTTCCATGTAATCGATGTCTAGATAGATTACATCACATGGGATTTTTCGACGTCTAAATTCTTCTGTTATCTCTCTCACTTTACTTGCAGGGTAATAGCTCCATTTACACTGGTGGTAGCCCAATGCCCATAAAGGTGGCAGCTCGTGTGTGCCGGTTAGCATAGCATATTGCTCTACCACATTTACCAGCTGCGGACCATATATAAAGTAATAGTTCATTTCGCCCCCGCGCGACCAAAAACTTAAGACGTCATGTTGTTCTTTTCCAAAGTCGAATATGGTTCTAAAGGTATTGTCGAAGAAAATACCATAGCCATGTTTACCCCCGCTGTGCAAGCCTGTATAGAAAGGAATGTTTTTATAAAGAGGGTCTGCATCTTTTCCATATCCATAAACATCGGAACCATAGTTCTCAAAATACTTGCCCCTTACGTTTAATTCAGTAGGCTTATCGCCCATGCCATAAAACGATTCGTCGGGTTGTATTTTCTTGCTACAATAATTTATTTTGCCTCCTTTTAACAAGTAATGTTGCCAATGAAAACCGAGCTCGTCTTCGCAGATAATTTCTCGGTTCTTATCCATTAAAGTAATGCCCAAGTTTTTTTTGCTGATGCTGCAAATAATCTTGGTGGTTTCAATCTCGTATGTGAATGGAAGCTCTTTAAAATCGACCGAAATTAACTGAATTTTAAAAGCATTGTTAAGGGCATAGGAAAAATCTTTTTGAAAAAAGCCATCTGCAGCATACCTGAATCTAAAGATGCTATCGGTATTTAATTTTACTTCTAAAATGGTATCGTCGGTATAGAAATAAAAGAAATTTCCCTCTTTTTTATAGGATTTTACTTTGCCTGGATAATACTTAATAGAATATTTTGATAATGATTCTGTGATTTGCATGAAAAACTAATTTGTAAATTAAGAATAACCTTGTAAATTGTTTCGCAATCTAAAGATTGTTTTTTTTTAAATTAAATAAAAAAATCATCAAATGATTAGTTTGCAAAAATAATGAATCTCAAAAGAAAACGCATATTGATGCTTGGATGGGAGTTTCCCCCTGTTATTTCGGGCGGTTTAGGCGTTGCCACACTTGGTTTATGCAAAGCAATGGCAGGCTTGGCAGATATGACCATGGTGATACCCAAAAGTGTGCCTGGCTTTAGTATTCCAGGTATAAATTTAATTGGACTAAACAATTTAAGCAGGGAGCAATTAGAAGAAATCTTCCAAGTTAAAATTGCTAAAAACCAGTCGCACAAGGTAGAAACAGATTATTCTGGTTTTAGTTCGTACACACAAATTCCGAGCGATGAGTATATCAATGAATTGTTTTATGAGGTGTATCAAGAAGAAGTAGAGCCCTTCGAAATTGATGAATTATATAAGGGCAATGTGGTAAAAAAGGTGATTCAATTTTCTCGTATAGCCGTAAAGTTGGGTTTAACTAGGGAGTTCGATGTTATTCATGCGCACGATTGGATGACCTTTTTGCCTGCTATGGAATTAAAGCTAAAAACAGGCAAGCCTTTGGTTTTGCATGTGCACAGCACTGAGTACGATAGGGCAGGGGCTCATAGCAAAAATTGGGTTTACGATTTAGAGAGAAGGGCCATGGAATTAGCAGATGCCATTATTCCAGTAAGTTATTATACGGGTCAGATTTGTATACACCATTATGGAGCCAATCCCGCCAAAGTTTTTCCGGTTCATAATGGCATTGAAGGGGTTGAACCCACCATTAAACGGAGGTCGATGGATGGAAAATATGTGATATTTTTTGGCAGGATTACCATGCAAAAAGGGCCTGAATATTTTGTGGAAGCAGCAAAAAAGGTTTTGCAATATTTGCCCAATACTAAATTTGTGATGGCCGGTAATGGCGATTTACTCAATGCAATGATTGTGAAAACTGCTTCGTATGGCTTAGGAGATAAATTCTTTTTTACCGGATTTTTAAACAAGAAAATGCTGAATGAGCTCTTAGCCATTGCCGATGTGTATTGCATGCCAAGCATAAGCGAGCCTTTTGGATTAAGCGCTGTGGAGGCCGCCCAGTATGGAATTCCCACTGTAATTTCTAAAACGAGTGGTGTTTTTGAAGTGCTTAAAGGCTCACTCGCTTTTGAGGTGTGGGATGTAGATAAGTTTTCTCAATATATTATTGCTTCCATAGAATATGAGGGCTTGCGAGAGAGTGTAAAATTGTCGAACAATGCTAGCCTGAAGCACATCACTTGGGAGAATTGTGCCAATAAAGTTATGGAGGTATATGAAAAAATACATGCTTAATTGGTTCAGACCGAAACTAAATAATTTTTGTTTTTAGACCTTTGCTATTATATTGGACCTTGAATTTGTTTTTTGTTAAACTTTATCTTGTAAATTTAAAATTATGCCATCTATTTGTTTTTACTTTCAAGTTCATCAGCCTTATCGTTTAAGGGATTATTCTTTTTTTGATATTGGTGCCAACCACCATTATTTTGATGATAAAAAGAATAGGGAGGTTTTAGATAAGGTATCTGAAAAATGTTATTTACCTACCAACAAATTGATGTTGGAATTGATTGCCAAGCACAATGGAAAGTTTAAGATAAGCTATTCAATTAGTGGGGTTGCTTTGGAGCAATTTGAAACTTGGAGGCCAGATGTGCTGCAGAGTTTCGTTGATTTGGCCAATACGGGTTGTGTAGAATTTATTGCCGAAACCTATTACCATTCTTTGGCATTTATTTTCTCTAAGGAGGAATTTGTTAGGCAAATTGAACAGCACAGGGCATTGATAAAAAGGTTGTTTAACCAGGAGCCAAGGGTGTTTAGAAATACCGAGTTGCAATACAACAATGAGTTGGCTAAATTTATAGAGGACTTGGGTTATGATGCCATCATTTGTGAGGGTGTTGATAGGTTGTTGAATGGGCGGTCTCCAAACTTTTTGTACCGTGCACCCAATGCAGATAAGATAAAATCTTTGCTTAAAAATTATCGTTTAAGTGATGATATTGCTTTTCGTTTTTCTGATCCAAATTGGGGTGAGCAACCTTTAACGGCCGAGAAATTTGCTCAGTGGACGCATGCTGTGGCAGGAAATGGGGAGACCATTAATTTGTTTATGGATTACGAAACTTTTGGCGAGCATCAATGGGAGCAAAGTGGTATTTTTAATTTTATGAGGTACTTGCCTGAGTATGTTTTACAGCATGGTGATTTTGATTTTAGAACCGTGTCTGAGACCGTGGCTTCTTACCCTGTGAGGGATACTTACGATGCACATGATTTAACGTCGTGGGCCGATACCGAACGCGATTTGTCGGCTTGGTTGGGTAACCCCATGCAAGATGAAGCAATTGCCAAAATATATCAATTGGAGAAGCAAGTTTATGGCAGTGGGGATGCGCAAATAATTGATACATGGAAGAAGATGTTAACCTCAGATCATTTCTATTATATGTGTACCAAGTATTGGGCAGATGGCGATGTACACAAGTATTTTAGTCCTTACGATTCTCCTTACGATGCGTATATGTTTTTCATGAATTCCATGAGCGATTTAAGCAATAGATTGAAGAAATAGGGACTTATTTTACAAGAATCTTTGGCATTTTATTCTCCTATTTAATACCCTTACTTAAATTGAATTAGTTAAGATGGTAATTTGATTTTAGCGCAGTAAATGCCAGTAGAAAAAATGTTTAGTCCAAATGTTTTGGAGCAATTACATAATGCCCTTACTTAAATTGAATTAGTTAAGATGGTAATTTGATTTTAGCGCAGTAAATGCCGGCAGAAAAAATGTTTAGTCCAAATATTTTGGAACAATTACATAATGCGTATCTGTATAAAAATAAAAAGAGGCTGTTTCAATAGGTGAAACAGCCTCTTTTTTAATGGGTGACCTTACCTAATTACAGCCTGGAATTTTATATTTAAACACCTTGTTATACAAATCTATGTGTAAATCGTATTTTCTAAGTGATGCATTATATTTCATAGTACCAATGTAAGCAGTATCTATAACCACGCCACTTTGGTTTTTAATTTCACCTACAATCGATTGGGTTGCCTGGCCGCTAAGGGTAAACTTCTCCGACAATTCTTGCTGGTTAATTGGACTATAAACAAACATGGTATATTCTACATTAGGCAACAACGAATATTTGCCCTTGCCACTATTTAAATAGAGTTTTCCGGTGATGGTAGGACAGCCCTCCCTTCTAAAATTAATCGTTTGATCTGGCAAGGTAACTTTGCTACCTGTTTGGCAAATTAAATCGGTGCTAACCTCTAAAGGCGCAAAAGTATATTTGCTTAAGAAATCATCTGTGTTGTAATCTACGTTAAATGTAAAGGGCGTATTGACATAACTACAAGCATTTATTTTCTCAGTTTTCTTGTAAAGCAAAGGTTTTCCTTCGCATTGGTTTAATGAATGATCCAATTCTACAATGATGGTGGTGGCATCATCGCCATTAAAAGCAGCAACCCTGATTTCATTTTCTGGATAATAAGGTGAGAAGTATCCTCTTGTATATTGGTGTTTGGTAGAAATTACATAAGATACATCAAAATTAAGTAGGTCAATATCCTTGGTATTCCAGTTTATTGAACCAAAACCACAACCTGTTTCTATGGTTTTAAAGAAAAAGAATTGGTTGGTATAAAACAGGTTGTTTTCAAAAGTAAAGCGATTTTGATTGTTTAGTTTAATGTCTTTTGCAGGCACAACAGATTCAACCGCAAAGTACTTACCCGATTCTTTATTGTATCGAGTACCACTCATAAATAGGTTGTAATTTCCCCCTGCTGTAAAAGAAATTTCTATTTCCGGGCCATTCAATCCACCCGAATAAATTGGGTAAACATAGCCTTGCTTGTTGGGCGTATAAAAGTAAACATTTGGAACTTGAACGGCATCCAAAAATTTTCTTGGCTTATCTACGTATTGCCCGTTCTCATCGTAAAATCCACTCGCAATTACAAAGTCCTCGCTGTTCGAATAAATAGAAGCATTTACATTTTGAATGGGAATGGTATCGCAAATGGTTTGGTACCTTAAAACTGGCACCTTGTAGCTAGAATCCATATACCCAATGGTTATTGTTTTATTTACAGGGGCTAAAATTCTTTCTGCAGTTCCATCAATGGGTTGGTTGTTATGGAAACGTGTGGCATTTTTTACTACGGTAACTGTATCTAGAACAGTGGTATCTTTTGTAATTGGAATCTTTACATTTCTTGTTTCATTTTCATAGAAATACATGTCTCTGCGGTTGATGAAAATAACACCTTGTTTTGGATACGTATATTTAAATGTAATTCCATCCTTGTTGGTGTGCTCCAAAATCAATGATTCACTTGCTTTCTTGCCCAAGAAATCTGCCGAATAATTTTGAACTTTAATATTTGCAGGTGCATTTTGTACTTTGGTTAATAGAAAGGTGATTTTAGTTTCATTTCTATCAAAAATGTAAATGTAATCTTCGTAAGGCAAGCAATCGTCTGCCTCAACTTCAATGCGCACCATAATAGGATTTTCTTTATTGGGATAGGCATTTGGACCCAATATTAATTTTAAAGAGCCATCTGGCGCTACTTTAAACACAGATTGTCCGTATTCATCGTAAATAAATTTGGCTCCATTTCCGGTAAATGAAACTTTAATATTACTTGGTTTGGCCACAGAACTATCGTCGTAGGCAAAGTTTATGGTGGCAATAGGATTAATTAACGCGCCTCCGTTTATGTTCAATTTAAAATCTTTCATTTCATTCAATGGGTTTTTACAGGCCCATTGAAAAAAGAATACCGCAATCAATAAAGCGAATGGTATAAATATTTTTTTCATTATGCTAAAATAATTTAATGTTTAATCTAAAATTTACAAAGGGTAGCCAATTATAATCTGAAAATGCTTTCTGAATTACCTCAACATTGTGTTCGCTATTTGTAGGTTCAAACGCCTTATCTGCCGAAATACTGGCGTTTAATTTGCCCCAATAAGCTGCGCCCAAATCGAGGCCAAATCCTATGCGTCTTTTTGGGATAGAACGTCCAAATCCAATGCCAGCCATTGGCATCCATTCTGCTCCTTTGATATTGAACTCTAATTTACCCATTTGGTCGGGCGCAAAAATCATATTTCCATATTCCTGCGAATCGGTTGAAATAGCCTGTATGCTATATTTATTATTTGATTGTAAAACACCCGCTAAAAAGTGAAAGGATGAATTAACAGATGGGTACAAGTTAAAAATAAAAGACGCATAATTGTTCTTATTTAAAATGGTTAGGTCCACTTTTTGCCCATCAAAAGTGGTTTCTAATTTACCCGTTGCACTCATTAACGAATAACCCAAGGTTAATTCAATTTTCTTTGTTAATTTGATATTCAAACTTCCTCCAATGCCTGTTATTCCTGCATTTGCCGAAATGCCTAAATGTCGGCTCGGCAATGAATCCTCTTGTTTTTGCGCATTAATCTTACCTCCAATTAATAGGAGTAAGAATAAAAATAAACCTGTTTTTTTCATAGGATAATATTTTAGTTTCGAATAAATGTTTCGGAACAAAAAAAGGCAAAAAATGAGTTGGAAGCAAATTATCTAAGTCATTTCTGCTATTAATACCGATATGCATTAGGTAATTGTTCCAAAATATTTGGACTAAACATCTTTTCTTTCGGCATTTACCATGGTTAAATCAAATTGCTCTTTGGACTAATTTAATTTAAGTAAGGGTATAACTTGAATAATCAGCCTTGTTTAGCTTTATTTGCAGTTGATTTTATTTATTAATTATGCTTAAATTAAATGTCCCTACTGTTGGTGAGTCTATTAGTGAAGTAACCATTTCACGTTGGAATAAAAAAACCGGCGATTATGTTGAAATGGATGAATTGCTTTGCGAGTTAGAAAGCGATAAAGCTACTTTTGAATTAAATGCAGAAGCTGCTGGGGTACTTACCACCAAAGGGAATGAGGGCGATACCATAAAAGTAGGTGATCTAATTGCCGAAATCGATACCGATGCCAAACGTCCAGAAGGTATAGCTATGGCTGAACCAAAAGCGGATGTAGGTAAATCCAATATTACTAAAACTGAGGCTCCAAAAGCAGATGCAGATAAATCGGCTACTCCTGTTACTTATGCTTCGGGCTCGGCCGGCCCAGCAGCACAGAAGATTTTGGCTGAGAAGGGCATCAACACAAAACAAGTAATTGGTTCAGGCAAGGATGGCAGAATTACCAAAATGGATGCCCTGCAAGCCGAACTAAAAGTAACAAGCAACGAAGGCAAACAGCGCAACGACCGCACAGAGAAGATGACTTCTTTACGCAAAACAGTGTCTAAACGCTTGGTTGCTGCTAAAAATGAAACCGCTATGCTTACCACTTTTAACGAAGTGGATATGAAGCCTATCATGGATTTGCGCAACCAGTATAAAAATCAATTTAAGGAAACGTTTGGGGTAAACCTAGGTTTTATGAGCTTTTTTACCAAGGCTGTGTGTGTGGCATTGCAGCAATTTCCGGCAGTAAATGCATATCTAAACGGAGAAGAAATTATCTACCACGATTATTGCGATGTTTCCATTGCAGTAAGTGCGCCAAAGGGTTTGGTGGTGCCGGTAATTAGAAATGCAGAAAGTCTTGGCTTGGCAGAAATTGAAGCAGAGGTGATGCGATTGGCTGGCAAAGCCCGCGAAAATAAATTGAGTTTGGAGGAGATGACGGGTGGAACTTTCACCATCACCAATGGGGGTGTGTTTGGCTCCATGTTGAGTACGCCAATTATTAATCTGCCGCAATCTGCCATTCTTGGCATGCACAATATTGTAGAGCGTGCAGTGGTTCAAAATGGGCAAATAGTGATTCGTCCAATAATGTATGTGGCCTTAAGCTACGATCACCGCATCATAGATGGCCGCGAGTCGGTTGGCTTTTTGGTAAAGGTGAAGCAGTGTTTGGAGAACCCAACTTTGTTGTTAACCTCAGGTACGGATCCATTTAAATTACTACTCGGATTATAGATTGGTTCAGCCTAAATATTTGTACTTTTTATAGGTATAGATAAAATGTGCTTTGGCAATTTTAAGTCCTGCCATGCCATCTAAAAAACCATATTGCAGGAAGTACTCCTTAAAAAACCTAAAAAAAGCACTGCTGTTGGCTTTTATTAGTCCGCCCGATTTTCCTTTGGCCCTCATTTTTGAAGCAAAAAGTTGCGCGTATTGCTCCATTTTTTGCAGGTAAAAATCATCATTTTGGGTAGTAAAATGGTAGAGATGTTCTTTTAACAAGGCCTTTGGCGTGCTTTTGTTCCAATTTAATCCTTCATGTACATCATCGGTTTCGGTCCAATGCATTTGGCGCTTATCAAATAATCGGTAATGCCAATCGGGGTACCAAGCACCGTGTTTAATGGGCTTGCCACAATAATGGTTAATGAGGTTAACCCGGTAAAGCGGTTTCATTTCTTTTTGCGCAAATAGGGCAATGAGCTCTTCTCTTAATTCTGGCGAAAAGGATTCATCTGCATCTATGCTAAAAATATAATCATATTTTGCCTGCGCATTGCCAATATTTTTTTGTTTAGAATAACCCTCCCAAGGGTTAACGATTACAGTGGCGCCAAGGCTTTTGGCAATTTGCACGGTATTATCAGTACTCTCGCTATCTACTACCACAATATCGTTTGAAACGGGCAAAACAGACGCTATGGAGCGCGCAATATTGGCCGCCTCATTTCGGGTAATGATAACAATGGATAAGGGTAAAAGTGCCATGTCACAAATTTAAGGCAATTGAATGGAAATGTAAATGGTCATTTATCATTTCCTTGTTTTCATTTCAAATGAATCGGGCTACCTTTGCGGCATTAAAAAATTATTGATTAGATATGAAATACGATGTAACGGTTATTGGTTCTGGTCCTGGCGGCTATGTGGCTGCCATTAGATGTGCGCAATTGGGCTTTAAAACGGCCATCATAGAAAAATATAATACCTTGGGTGGAACTTGCTTAAACGTGGGCTGCATTCCTTCAAAGGCTTTGTTAGATAGCTCAGAGCATTACCATAATGCCACCCATACCTTTAAAACGCATGGCATAGACATCCATGATATTCAGGTAAACTTAGAACAAATGATCTCGCGCAAAAATGGCGTGGTAAAAATTACCTGCGATGGCATCGATTTTTTGATGAAGAAAAATAAGATTGATGTGTTCAAAGGCATTGGTTCTTTTGTTACTAAAAATACCATCAAAATTAGCGGCGAAACCGAGCAAACCATTGAAACCGATAAAGTAATTATTGCTACTGGTTCTAAGCCTAGCACCTTGCCGGGCATTGATATAGATAAGCAACGTGTTATTACTTCTACCGAAGCGCTTAATATGAAAGAAATTCCCAAGCACCTCATCATTATTGGTGGCGGCGTTATTGGTTTGGAGCTAGGTTCTGTTTACGCACGTTTAGGTTCAAAAGTTTCTGTGTTAGAATATACCGGCACCATTATTCCAACTATGGATGCCACATTAGGCAAAGAATTACAACGCAGCTTGCGCAAATTAGGTTTCGAATTTTTCTTTAACCACATGGTAAAATCGGCCGTAAACAAGGGTAATGAAGTTGCGGTTTTGGCAAACAATGAAAAAGGCGAAGAAGTAAGTTTTACAGGCGATTATTGTTTGGTAAGCGTAGGTAGAAAACCCTTTACTTTTGGTCTGAACCTAGACGCCGTGGGAGTGAAAATGGATGATCGGGGGAGAATAGAAACCGATGCCCATTTGGAAACCAATGTAAAAGGAATTTATGCCATTGGAGATGTGGTGAAAGGTGCCATGCTTGCACACAAAGCAGAGGAGGAAGGTGTGTTTGTTGCAGAGGTGATGGCCGGACAAAAACCGCATATCAATTATAATTTAATTCCGGGTGTGGTATATACCTGGCCCGAAGTTGCAGGCGTAGGAGCAACAGAAGAAGAATTGAAGAAGAACGGCGTAAAATACAAGGTGGGATCATTCCCAATGCGAGCTTTAGGAAGAGCACGTGCCAGCATGGATATTGATGGTTTAGTGAAAATATTGGCCGATGAGGCCACCGATGAAGTATTGGGTGTACACATGATTGGTCCGCGTGTGGCCGACTTAATAGCCGAGGCAGTTGTAGCCATGGAATTTAGGGCCAGTGCAGAAGACATTGCCCGCATGAGTCACGCGCATCCAACCTATGCCGAAGCGGTAAAAGAGGCGGCCTTAGCGGCTACAGGCAACCGCGCTATACATGTTTAGTATGTGAAAATTCTATTCAAAGGTTGTTTAAATCATGCAAGTCCTTAAATCTACCAGCAGCAATTTTGGCCTGTTTTAAGTGATTTAAGTGAATTACCCTAACAGGAATATTGTTTATTTGGTGAATTTCAGATTGAAGAAAACATATTGAAAATTCGAGTCCTTTTACTTTTGTTAAAATATCAATTGCCATTGGAGGTCTATCAAAAGTAAATACATCTTGATTTCCAGCATCAAGAAAGTCTTCTATTGAAATTGCAGTTGCAGGTAAATCGAACTTTGAAAATGATTTTATTAATAGATTAAAATTTTGCTGACTAGCCTACATCCAAATATCAATATCTCCTGTTGTTCTAGGGTAACCATGAATGATAACAGAATAATCTCCAACTAACATATACTTTACCTCCTCATAGTTTAAGACTTTACTAAAATCTTGGAAGTATTCATTTAGGATATTATGGGATAATTTCATTTATTAAAAACAATTGGGCGTTTATTTATACCCATATCACATGCAGACTATTTGGTGATTTGGTGCATCTTTAAAGTTCTGTTTAGTAAATATAGATTAGTTTCTTTGCATAAGGCAAATATACCAAAAGAAATTAATGTTTTTTAAAGCAGCGCTTTGTGTAAATTGCCTTTTAAAAAAGACCTAATTTAAATTCATAAAAAAAGGGGCACCCAATTGGGCGTCCCTTTTTTTATGAAATGATATTTCTAATTAACGAATGATGAATAGATTAATTTACAATACAGTATAAGCCTCCTCCAGGATTAGTTCCAACTGTTACAGTTGAAGGAATAGTACCCCCTTCACAATCATTAAGCATTCCAACGATTGGTAAACTTCCTCCTCCTCCATTAAGGATAGTCATTAAGTTCGTAATTTCTGTTGTTGATAATGTAATAGTTGCGAAAGAGCTTCCCCCTGGATACTTTCTGTAAATACTTATAGAAGTGGTTTGAATCTCACAACCTTCGCAGTTTTCGCTAATTACAGCACCAGTTGAGCGATAACAAATTTGTGAATAAGGCTTTGTATGCCTATGTTGAATTTCACTGCATAATGGGGCATAGCTTTGGCAAACAATTCCACCACAAACTAATTGTTGGTCAAAACAGAAGACAATAGGGCAAGGATATGGTTCGCTTGAATTTTGAAAATCAGAAAAAGTCATGTCTTTACATAACATAGAGGGTTCACAATTTCCATTACATTGTGCTTTAGCAAAGTTGAAAGAGAAAATTGTGGCGAGCATTAAAAATGCGATAAGGGTGGTTTTTTTGTTTTCATGTTTAAATAAATTAATTTTAAATTGCGTTTACATTTGATGTAATGTCTTTCAAACGCAAAAAAAACATTTAAATAAACAATTTAGATATTCCTTATCAAATTATTTTAACAGATTTGAGCATAAAAAAGCCGACCCAATAAGATGAGTCGGCTTTTTTATATAATTAAATAGACTTATTTGATAATATTTAACTTCTTAATAGAAGTTAGTCCGTTGTTTAGCACTTCAACAAAATACATACCTGAAGAAAGGAATTCTAGGTTAATTTGAGATTCTGTTTGAGTGATTTTGCTGTTATATAACTCTTTGCCATTAATGTCAATAACACGAACAGAGCCTTCGCTTAATTTATTCAGTTTAATATCTACAATACCATTGGTAGGGTTAGGATACATTTCAAATGAGTTTGTTTTAACTTCAGTTTCTTTGCTACCCACAGCCCAATCTTGGGCAGTCCAGCATGATTGAAGTATTTCTTTTGTATCATCATTTTGGATAAACGCAACTACTTGAAGGTCGTAGAATTTTTCTACATTGTGTTCTGAAGCTAAATTGATGCCTCCATAATTAGTTCCAGTAGGAACAGCGCCAGAATTAGGTCTTGCACTGCTAGGCAAGCGGAAAGTGCCTGGGAAAGTGAACGTCATTGGTACTTTTTTAGCAATATCCTTTGCAGGGAATGTAAAGGTAGAACCGTTCTCATTTGGAAGCATTTTTTTCATTACAAAATTGAAAACAGTCTCACCATTGCTTTTAATATTTTGAACTGTTTGTTTCTCAACTAAGGCAATTATCATTTTGTAGTTTCCTGTTGGCATATTTGCAACTGGAGTTACTGATACTTCAATATCTGCCTTTTGACCAGTTACATTTAAAGTAGCGCTCATTTCAACTACAGATGGATTTGTTTGGAACTGATCAAAAACTGTTGTAGAATAGCTGTTTGGATTGTTATTCCATCCACCATCAACATGTAAGTTTGGTACGCTGTTTATTCCGCCATAATAGGTTCCACGGTTATAACCCTCATTTGTGAAATATGGATCACCATTCCCTGGGAAATAATATTGATATTTTAAAACAGCAAATTTTCCAACTCTTTGGTTTAATACTGCATCCAATTTTTCATTTCCTGGTTTACAAGGAGGACAAGTTGAGGATGTAAATACCTCATGAACTGATCTTCTTGCTACCATTTTATCCAATACAGTAATAACACCATTTAAAGTATCATTTAATTGATTTGGATCTGAAGCTGCATTTGGTGAAGAAACCCAAACCTTTATATTTGATACATCAGCTGCTGTTGGTGCATAAGGGGCATTGTGAGTAAAGTCATAAGTTCCACCATTTTTGGCAATATTTAAACCTAATAATTGCATTGTTTTGGCAGTTCCTCCATTTACAGAATAATAAAGTTTAAATGATGTAAGGTCACTAGAACCATAATTACTGATTGTTCCTTTAATTGAAATATTAGTATTTTTTTGAACAAACTTTGGTAAGTTTAAAGATACCAAGTTGATTTCATCAGTAGGTTGTGTTCCTTGAATAAACATGAAATAAGTATTGTCAATAGGAAGGGGATCATTTAGGTTTGTTGAAGCATAATTTGGCGAACCTGCAACTGCAAACACATTGGTATTATCAACTTTAATACCTACAGATAATTTTGTTTTATTTGAGCAAATTGTTGTTCCATTTACACATTGCGTCCTTTGATCAACAAAATAGATGTTATTGCTAGTTTCCTCCAATACAATGGAGAAATAGACCCAACCTGCCGACAAATTAGGCTCAGTACAAGAGTTAAATTGAATCCATAATTGCCTATTTGGAGCAGTTCCGAATATTTTTCTAACAACATAATCTGTTGCAGTTGTGGTTCCTAACCCTAATACACAAAGTGAATTATCTGGCACCGTAGCCGACGATAAATCAGCAGTACCATATGCTGGAACAGTTGGAGCCATCGCAGAAAAATTTACAACCCCAGAACTAGAAACGCGATAAGTTGATACACTTGAACCATTAAATTTAAAATTAAATGGCAGCAATTGGTCTGCAGACCACGAGGCAGTTGTGCTTGTAGTGCCAGTAATTAATGTTGCCCAATCATTTGGCAAACCTCCTCCAGGAGGGAATTCTGGATCATTATTAAGTCCCTTTGGATTACCCCCAGAAATTTTAATTTGGTAATACTGTGCATTTGTTGTTACAATTAGTAACAAAAAAGACAATGCTAGAAGTAGGTGTTTTTTCATTTTATTAATAAATTTTAGTTTGTGTTTTAATTTTGAATGTGCAATGTCTTAAATAATTTTGAATTATCAAAGATTTCCTGTTATTTATGCCTAATTGTGATAAGCGGCAGATTGAATAAGTATTAATGTGCCGAAATTCGATTTTGTTTTAAAATGGAAAGACCATGAAAAAGACCCTCATTTTTAGTCTATTATTCTTATTATATTGTCTGCCATCTTTTGCCCAAAAAAGAGGCGACCACGATATTACCACGCCTTATGCCGAGATAAAAGAACCCAATGGAGAAATTACCCAAATAAACAAAGCGCCCAAATTTGTGGGCAATGTTCAAGGGGTTGTGGGCACCGTTTATGGAGCCAGCGAATTAAATAATTTACCCACTCGCAGCATCAACAAAATTTCGGGCATGACCATGGGTGTTCAAAACATTAATGGGCAAGAACCCATTTTTAAAGGTGCCATTGGGGGCACTGCGTATTTTGTAGATGGCATTCGCGTAAGAAGCGGTGAAATTGGTGTTGCCGGCTTTACTTATTAATAAATTTAGGGTGAATTAAATTCTCAATAGAAAAAATCTCATCCCACTTTTCTTGGTTAATTAGCTTTCTTTCTTTTACCACAATTTCATGTACGCTCTTTCCACTTAGCAATGCATCACCTGCAATGCTAGAGCACATTTCGTAACCTAAAATAGGATTCAATTGGGTTACAATGCCAATGCTATTCATCACCAAACTGGCACAATGTTCTTTATTGGCCGTTATACCAACCACACATTTATCTATCAATGAAATAATGGCATTTCCCAAATATTCAAAAGAGGTAAACATGGCAAATGCTATCACAGGTTCCATCACATTTAATTGCAATTGTCCTGCCTCTGCCGCCATCGTTACCGTTAAATCCTGACCAATTACATAATAGCAACTTTGGTTCACCACTTCTGGAATAACAGGGTTTACCTTGCCCGGCATAATGCTGCTTCCAGGCTGTCTTGCCGGCAAATTAATTTCGTTAAATCCAGTTCTTGGTCCAGAGCTCAATAACCTTAAGTCGTTGCATATCTTCGAAATTTTAACGGCATTTCTTTTTAAAGTACCCATTATTTGCACATACGCACCGGTATCACCTGTGGCCTCAATTAAATCGGGGGCCAAAGTAACAGTTACACCGCTAACCTGAACCAAATGTTGCACGCAAATTTCTGGATATCCTTCTGGCGCATTTACGCGTGTGCCGATGGCAGTGGCTCCCATATTTACTTCTAAAACTAATTTTTGCGCCTCCTTCAAGCGCTCAATATCCTCTCCAATGGTGGTGGCAAAGGCATGGAATTCCTGACCCAAAGTCATGGGCACAGCATCCTGCAATTGCGTTCTACCCATCTTTAACACGCTTTCAAATTCCTTGCCTTTTGCCCTAAATGCCTTCTCTAAATCCACTAAGATTTTGAGGTAATCGGTCATTTTCATATATAAGGCAATTCTAAACGCACTTGGGTATGCATCGTTGGTAGATTGCGAACAATTAACATGGTTGTTGGGATGCAAGAAATCATAATCTCCTTTCTTCTTGCCCATAAACTCCAAGCCAATATTAGCAATAACCTCATTGGCATTCATGTTGCAAGAAGTGCCCGCTCCGCCCTGAATTAAATCGCTCACAAACTGATTGTCGTATTTTCCACTAATCACCTCATCGCATCCAAAACAAATGGCTTCTGTAATTTCATTGCTTAAAACACCACAATCTCTATTGGCCAAAGCCGCTGCCTTTTTCACAAAAGCCAATGCCTTTATAAACCGTTTTTCCCTCGAAATTGGAATGCCTGTAATGTTAAAATTTTCCTTAGCACGGTAAGTTTGTATGCCGTAATATAGTTGATTTGGGATGTCTAGTTCTCCTAAAAAATCATGCTCTTTTCTGGTTGTTGTCATGCAGTTTAAATTTGGTCAATAATAGTTTTTAATTATGAATTATGAGTTATGAATTATGAGTTATGAATTATGAATTATGAGTTATGAATTATGAGTTATGAATTATGAGTTGTGAGTTGTGAATTATGAGTTATGAGTTATTGGGTGGTTCATGAAAGTTTTTTTTTCATAATTCATAATTCATAATTCATAATTAATTGCACAATTAGGCTATAG